>MOXF01000047.1_pt1 | contig 14493 bp, 18 predicted proteins | sample 1471201 | NCBI WGS metagenome assembly MOXF01 (sample SAMN05358035, study PRJNA327811) | mollusc metagenome | isolation source: Phylotype B (NB1) bacterial symbionts from gill | host: Thyasira cf. gouldii | place: Canada: Bonne Bay, Newfoundland | collected 2010-08
GCCGCTCCAGTACGCAGTCCCGTCAAACATGGAGGGGTTCGTCCTGCTCTTCCTCGGCAGGTGCTGGAAGATCGCCACCCACTTCCATGTCCAGCATTCAGATCGGTCTCTGCTGCTGCACCCTCTACAACTTCAGTCCAGTATGTACTTCTGCTTTCGGCACAAAGCGGACATAATGGGTAACGGATCACTTGGCTGTAATCGGCCAATAGCGAACCTCCAACCTTCGAGGTCAAAATAGCCATTTTCACCCTGAAGAAGACCGTTACGGATCAGTCCAACGGGAAGGGATTGGCTTGAAGTAATGGCTTAATTTTACTCTGACCCCGATTTTCGATACCGCCCAATATAACTGGAATTTCAGGCACAATGAAGAAGATACTGCTCTCTCTGCTGCCGATGCTATTGCTGGGTTCCTGTAGTGATGACACACAGCCCCCTGGGTCAATTACCAAGAGTGCCGTCAGGAAAAAAGGGACGAACTCACGCGAGACGGGCTGGTCCCTGTTGTGGCCGATATGCAGTCGAAGGCCTTTTGCCGGGAGTGGTACGAAGGGCGTGCGGCTACTGAATGAAAAGGGTGATATTCTCAGTTTTGGGATAAAGGGGACGGAATATCTTTGGCATGGATGCCAAAGTAAACTTCATAAATGAATTTATGCGATTTCTGGAGCAAGTAGTTAATGATAAACGCGGTAACCGATGATGCGCTGAAGAGAGGGTACGATGTTGGAATGTTAGAACTCCCCCCCCCCATACATGTACATGGGTATCATGATTTTGGTTGATTTTATGGGTTGAAATTCCTATCCTTTATTTTTTTGTAACTATTGACCTTACTTCTATCAGGTCGGGGAGCAGGGAATGACAGAGAAATCCAGGTGCGGCGCACACAAAGTAGCAATTTGTGATCGTGTCAGGAGATATATTGAAACGGGGTTATCGGTACCAGCAGTCCTGCTTGTCGTCATCAATCTTGCCACCGGCACGGCGGAAGCGGCTGAATGCAAGGACAGTCTCGCCTTTAATATTGGCACTAATATCCGCTCAGCGGCATTCGACTATTTCTGTCAGAGTCACCTCGTTGGTAAAGGTGATTTCCAAGGTACGACTTGAGTATATGGGAATTGATCGTGATGTAGAGGATGCAGGTGCCGTGTCCGGGGCAACTCCACATCAAGCTATCAGGCCAAAGTGGGGCTGCCCCCTGATGCCGATGCTCTCTATCACCTCAAGAACATCCGCTGGTGGGCGGAAGCCCACTGTCGCCATAGCGACGAAACAGGGACGGTATTGTTTGGCAAGAGCACGACAGCAGGAGTGATGATGGGGGGCGATATGCGCCTCGGTTCCAATAGCGGTATCGGTTTTGGTGTTGGATATTCGGACGGAACCTCGAAGTAGTTCGATGCCTTTGGTGGGGGCAAGACCACCTCCGACGGTCTTGACCTGATGATCCGTGGCTACTGGGGATCAAGCGCCGATCTGCTGTTTGACGCCTCTGTCGCCTACGGGCATAGAGACAACAAGCATCAACGAGTCGGTTTTTCCGATACCTATAATCTCCACAACGCAGGTTTCGGCGTTGGCGTGAATGTCTTCCGCGAGCTGACCCCCCTATGGCGTGCGGAGGGGCGACTCGGCTGGTCGCGGTCATGGACCATCCGCGAGGCATCGACGGATACAGCCAGCAATTCGTGGACACCCATAGATTGACTCCTAAATGATGGGCGCCCAGTACTTTTATCTGGATCCTGCGCGCTCATTTAAACAACTACATATATATAACTACAATTACCTTGTAACGTGGGGCGAAGCATCATGTGAGCTTTGAGACCGCCCACAGGTTTTTAATGACCCACGGCATGTGAGTATTCAGAATCGACATGAAGAGGGAGAGGAACTGTGGTAGACGCTGGGCAGGGTAGGTGGTGTAGTGGTGCTACTGGTAGCGCATACATGCAGAGAGCATCACTCTCACCAAAATCCATTGGGCCAGCGCATGATACCCCCGCTGGGTATCGTGATTTTGATTGATTTTATGGGTTGAAATTCCTATCCTTGGCGACACGGAGGAAAACCCGGCCTATGTCACCAAGCTCAAGAAACTTGCCAAAGATAGTGGGCTCAATGAAGATATGCCTGCTGCCTATTTAGCTTCTGATCTCGTTGTATCCACAACTTCCAGTCAGCCCGAAGCATTTGACAGGATAGCCATTGAGGCCCAGACCATGGGACGACCGGTAGTTGCATCTGCCCAGGGAGGCAGCCTGGAGGCTGTACTGCCGGACAAGACCGGCTGGCTGGTTGAAGCCGAAAACAGTGCCGCCTTAAGTACTGCTTTACGTGAAGCTCTTATTGATCCTGAAAAAAGAAAGACCCTTGGCGCCAACGGCATTGAATGGGTGCAGGACAACTTCACTACAAAGAAGATGTGTCATGCGACACTTTCACCGTATAAACAGATCCTGGACACATCCAAATAACTATTATGTCACAGAATATTCTGATTATAAAAATGTCTGCTCTGGGTGATATCTTTGTTTCCCTGCCGCAGATTGAGGCCATCGTTCAGCATCATCATGATGACCAGGTCACGCTACTGACAGGCCCTGGATTTAACAGACTCTTTATTCATCATCCAAGGCTTAATGTGCAAGTACTTGATAGAAAAGAGACCTTTGGCCCCATGAGTACCATTGGTAGTACTCTCTGGGCATATCAACGTAAATTTGATGTTATTTATGACCTGCAGGGCAATCGGATCAGTCGCACTGTAGTAAGATTTTCTGGAGCAGCAAAGCGGGTTGGCACCCAGCCCCGTTCCATATATACCCATCATCCGGAAAAACCATATACATCTGAAACCCAGCAGAATATCACCGAACGTCTTAATGAAACGTTGATCGCAGCAGGTATACCTCCGGCAGGGGAACATATAACTCTCCATTTCAGTGATGAAGAGAGGGATGTTGTCAATCAGTTCAAACAACAGCATGGACTTGATTCCATGCCATATATTCTTTTTCATGCCGGTAGCAGCAGTGAATGGCCATCTAAACAATGGCCCAGAGATTATTTTGTCGGGCTGGCTGAGCTCTTCAGCCTTCATTCCATTTCCTCTGTATGGATAGGCGGTCCGGAAGATATTGCCATAAATCAATACCTGAGTAGTAAAACAGGTATTGATACCACGAACATGTTCTCATTCACCCAGTTAAGCATCCTTGCCGAAGATGCACTCTGTGCAGTGACCAACGATTCCGGTCCCATGCATATTCTGGCCGCTGCCAATATCCCCATATATAGTTTTTTCGGATCAACCAGCTGGGTACGCAGCCATGCAATCGGACAGCAACAGAGAGTCCTGACCAGTAACGCATCATGCAGCCCCTGTTTTAAAGGTATCTGTACCGCAGAGCAGAAGAATCATTGTCTCAGCGATATCACAGTTGAAAAAGTGTACGAAAAGATTCATAAAGAACTACAACTTGAAAAGAGAGCAAACTAAAATATTATGGCCGATATAGAATTCACAGGAGAACGATTTGTACCTGGTCAGGCATCCATTTCTATAGAAGAAGATCACCTTGCCAGATACAAATTTGCTCAACAGTTTGTGCAGAACAAACGTGTTCTTGATATCGCCTGTGGAACAGGATATGGGTCAGCCATGCTGATGGAGGCAGGAGCTCAATCTGTTGCCGGTGTTGACATCTCCCAGGAGGCCGTGGGGTTTGCCTCCAGCAACCACAAAGATGACAATCTCACCTACCAGCAGGGCAGTATTTACGACTTCAGATCAGAAAAGCCCTTTGATATCATCACCAGTTTTGAGACCATCGAACATGTTGATGATTATCTTCTGGCCCTGTCCAACCTAAAAAACCTTCTGGCTCCGCAGGGAAAACTGATCATATCATCACCGAACCGACTTATTACTTCACCAAAATGCAAGAGTGTGGATGATTCTCCAGGTGGATTTCATGTACGAGAATTTACAGTCGACGAGCTGAAAACATCCATGCAGGAAAAGGGCTTTCATGTGAACACTGATGTGTACGGCCAGCGACTGCAGCCATATCTACCAACCAGATTTTCACGAAAGCTCTATGATGTTTTTGCAAAACCGAAAAAGAAAAGCAGCCCTGAGGTCACATTGCTGAACAACAAGATGCCTCGATATTTTATACTGATCGCAGAACTCACATAATATGGCAACCGTTCTCTTCTGGGGGCGTTCTGATCCCGAATATTCCCGCAACAGACTTGTCCTGAAATTATTCAGAAGACTAGGCTGGCAGGTGGATTTATTTCATCCAATCACAAGTGCAACCGGGTGTTTTGAAGCCCACTTGAATAGTCCCTCCCAGCCTGATCTTATCTGGGTTCCATGCTTCCGTCAGACCGATATATCTTCAGCTGCTCACTGGGCTGCCAAATGGAATATTCCGCTTGTTGTTGATCCACTCATTTCCGCCTTTCAGAAAGAGGTCTATGAACGAAATAAATATGCGGCAGGATCAAGCAGAGCAAGGAAAAAACAGCAATGGGAAACAAACCTCTTTAGCAAGGCCGATATCGTTGTTGCAGACACACCGGCCCATGCAGATTTCTTTCATACTACCTTGAAGGTTCCCAGAGAGAAATTGGCAGTCCTCTATGTGGGTGCTGAGGAGGAACTATTTACTCCTGTTCAAACAAGGATAATGACCATTTTGAGGTCCTTTTTTATGGAAGTTTTCTGGCCCTGCAGGGCCCGGAAGTTATCATTGATGCAGCTAGACTGCTGACAGACATGCCAATCAGATTCACCTTGCTGGGTGATGGTGGTCTCAAACCAACAATAGAAAAACAGGCGGAAGGACTCAGCTCTGTCAATTTCACCTCATGGATTCCCTTTGAGCAGTTGCCAGCCCGACTCTGTGAAGCAGATATCCTTCTTGGTATCTTTGGCTCCACACCAAAGGCAAAACTGGTGATTCCCAACAAGATGTTTCAGTCCATGGCAGTTGGCAGACCGGTAATTACCATGTCATCTTCTGCATACCCTGATGAAATCTTGGAGAATGATACAATGGGATGGGTAGCACCCGGCAATCCGAAACAGTTGGCTGAGAAAATCACTTCGTTTTACCACAACAGGGAATCTTTGCCGGAGCAGGGGAGGCAAACAAGGGAACTCTTCAATACATTTTTCAGCGAAAAAATACTGGAAGAGATGCTGCGGAATATACTGCTGCGGGTTAGTAACTAACTGTTCACGGTTCACCGTTTAAAGAGCGATCGTTGTCAAAAGAAAACTTTTCGGTAACTATTCAGGTGATTGATGCGGCTCGCAAGCTCACCACATCCTATATGCAAGCATAGGCAGAGAAAAGATTGTAGGACGCGGTGAGGTACGAGCCGCATCATTTAAATAGCAATTAACCCTCCTGTGTATCGGTGGTGAACAGATACCTGAATGGTTACACTCAAACTAGCATGAAAACTATCATCTACCTTCTTTCATCACTCTCAATCCATTGAATTCATACCAATTTCCACTGAGAGGGCCTATGGGCGCAAAAGATCGGTTGCCAATTGTAACTGATTGATTTTATTAGCCACCTCCCATCCTGTTTCAACCTGATAAAGTATATGACAGGCAGTTTGGTAGCATTTTGATCTGATTTCAGCCTGTAACGCTCTGTTTGGGCTTTTTCTTGGCCTCGAATGAGTAAGTATATGTTATAATTACAGCATAAAACATATACTTTACCACAAGGGCGCCATGAACCTCTCCTCAGTCATCCAAAAGTTCAAGAATAAGAAAATTGTAACCATCGTGATACTGACAGGTTGGCTGTCTTGCTCCATTACAACCGCTCGGCGAAGGCTAACAGCCTGGGGGGCCTACACAAGCTATAACCGGAATGGCCGTTATTACACGCTGCCCGAGATAGCTGATTTTGATGACAACGGCCTGTGGCGGTATCAAGGGGTCTTCTTCTCGAAGCACGGCAATCTGAAACAAACCTTCGCCCATCTGGTTATCCAGTCGGCGCAAGGATTGAGCAGCACCGAATTGGGCGAACTACTGGGGCTTGAACCACGCTCCTTTCTCTCGCACTTTCGCGACCATCCGGAGATTTTCCGGGAAAACTTGATGGGGCGATGGATCTGGTTTGCTGCCGATCCCAAGATCTGCGAACAACAAAAGCAGGCCCGCTTGGCCCAAGCCGTCCCGGGGCCACGGTTGCCTACCGATACGGAGGCAGTAATGATATTGGTCGATTTAATCAAGCATCCGAACAGTGGCTTGGAGCAGGTTGCACAGCGACTCAAGCCCAAAGGGCTCCCTATTGACGTGAACAATATCCGTCAACTACTTGTACATCATGGGCTTGAAAAAAAAACCCTGGTTTTTCCCTCGTCAGATGTTTGAATCACCATTTGCAGCAACTACAAAACCACCTGTCGCTTGGCGTCCTGTTTCCGGATAAGCCATTGATACCCTTTGTCCCCGATCAGAGCCACTGTCCCCGATGCGACCACCCCAGCCAAGTGTGGAAAACCCGCACCCGCGAGGTTGTCTCGTTGCGTATCGGACACTTCGTTGCCCATGAAACACAAAGGTATTGCCCCCGCTGTGCTCCTCGGCCTATCTTTCGAGCCGAAGAGCTACAACAGCTGGTGCCGCGGGGTGCCCAATACGGCTACGATGTCATGGTGTTTGTGGGACAGGCCTTGTTCTTGCGTTGTCGCAACGTCAAAGAGATTCGGCGCGAACTAAGTGAAAAAAACATCCGCATCTCCCAGCGGGAAATTGGCTATCTGGGGCAGCGATTTATCGTGTATCTAGCATTGATACATGAGCAGAGCCAAGCGAGGCTTAAGCAGTTTATGGACACACAGGGTGGCTATATCTTGCATCTGGACGGGACTTGTGAGGGTGACAGCCCCCATCTCATGAGTTCAATCGATGCATTGTCCAAGATTGTGCTACACAATATCAAAATCCCGACCGAAAACGCCAACCAACTCATCCTTTTTTGCACCAGATCAAGCAGTCTTACGGTAACCCAATTGCATTGGTGCATGATATGGGGGTTGCTATACTGAGCGCCGTCAAGGAGGTCTTTCCCGGCCTTCCCGATTACATTTGTCATTTTCACTTTCTCAAAGATATCGGTAAGGATCTGTTTGGTGATGATTACCGTACGATACGTCGGCATCTGAAAACACACCGTATCCGAAGCCATTTGCGCAAAACCGCGAAGGGATTGAAAAAGGCAATCGATAGTAGCCCGAACTCGTTGCAATGCCTTCAGCATTACCTGGAAAGTAAGACGTTGCCCGAACCGCAAACGCCACTGACACCCTTGGTGAAGGCTTATCTTATTATCTGTTGGATTTTGGAGGCACGGAAAGAATCCAACGGTTTTGGCTTTCCATTCGATAGACCGCATTTCGACTTTTACCTGCGGCTACAGGAAGCCTACCCAGACCTGTTGGAACTAAAAAAGAGAATGGCGGCAGACACTTCTTTGCTGCTCTTGTTGCCGATAAGCAAGACACTGGCGGATAAGGCGCTTGCCAGCACCGTCTTGAGGATGCAAGAGAAGGTCAGAATATTTGACCGGTTGAGGGAGGCGATGAGAATTGCGCAACCTGATAGCCAAGCTGGATTGAACGATGAGGGTGATGCGGATATCGAGACCATTCGATCTCGTGTCATCGCTTTTCGCCTTTCGAATGAGATCGAAGAGCTCTCGGCCACCACCATCGCTTACAGGAAGATGTGTCAACAGATCGATAAATATTGGGATAAGTTATTTTCTGATCCCATCCGAGTCGTCACTAAAACGGGAACCGTTACCATACTGCCGCAAAGAACGAACAATATGTTGGAGCAGTTCTTTAGATACCTGAAGCGAAAAGAGCGTAAACGTAGTGGTAACCACTCATTAACGAAGGCACTGACAACCATGTTTGCACAAACGCCTCTCATTAAGAATCTTGAAAACCCTCAGTACATGGAAATCGCATTAAACGGCAAGGCAACACTTGCAGAACGTTTTGCCGAAGTTGACATCAATCAGGTACGTAAGGATTTTTCAGAGGGTAAAAATGATACGAAGAAATATCCCAAAAGGATGGCGAAGGTATTTAAAATAGCTCACCTCCCAAAGCAGTTGGATAGCATGACTCAGCCAAAACTGGCATCATGCACGTAAATCCAACCGACTTTTGCGCTCATAGGGCAAGAAAGTGATTTCGATATGTATATTAAAGGCTTGAGCTTTGTCATTGAAGCACGCACGAAGAGTGTGGTTAGATACAGCGGATCAGGTCAAGGACGGAGATAGTCAGAATGATAAAGGTAATGACAAGGTCGGGTGTCTGTTTCTCTCTTTGCCTGTTGCTTGTTTTCCAGGGGGGGGCGTGCTCAGGCTGCGGATCTGATGAGCATCTACGCGGATGCGAGGGCGTCCGACCCCCAGTTCAAAGCGGCAGATTACGACCACCAGGCGTCTCGTGAACTGCTGACCCAGGCAAAAAGTGGCTACCTGCCCTCTGTTGATCTGAGTTATGACAAGAGCAGAACGCACCAGAAAATTCTCGAAACCGATAACCCGCTTTTTAGCCAGGGCTCCGCTTGGTTTAACACCGGAGTTCTTACCCTTTCCCTCACCCAACCGATCTTCCGCTACGCCAACTATCTACGTATCGACCAGGCGAGATCCGAACTGAAGCAGGCTGATGCCGAAAAGTGGATGGCGGAACAGGAGCTGATGTTGCGTGTGGCCGAAAACTACATCAACGCGCTCATCGCACAGAATGAGCTCGATTATCTGAAGGCGGAACGCTCTGCCGTTGAACAGCAACTGGAACTGGACAAAGCGAAAAGAACGGGCAAAGCTGGGCAGGGTCTCTGACCGCCTCGAGGCAGAGGCGAGACTCGCATCCGTTGAGGCCGACCACTCCGCGGCATGGGTGGTGCAAATCGATACCGTCGAGGCTCTGATCGAGATGACAGGGGGGAAATCCAACCGAGTTACAGGGACTGCGTGCTGATTTTCCATGATGGAACCGAGCCCCGAAGGTGTGGATTACTGGGTAGCGGCTGCCCTCAAGCAGAACTGGGAGATTGAGGCCCAACGACAGGCTCTGGACGTGTCCCGCAAGGAGATCAAGAAGCAGGGTGCGGGCCATTTCCCCACGGTGGACCTAAAGTTTCAGGATTTGACCAATGATACAGGGGGCACGCTATTTGGCGGCGGCAGCAAGGTTCGCAGCAGGAAGTGATGCTCAGCTTTAATCTTCCCCTCTACAAGGGCGGTTCCATCAGCTCTGGTAAGCGTGAGGCTGCGCGAAAACACGACAGCAATCATGAAGCGTTGGTGCGTCTTTCCCGAAGGGTGAAAAGAGAAGCACAGAGGGCTTACCTGGAGATCGTGAATACGATTGATCGCGTCAATGCCCTCAACAAGGGGGTCGAGGTACAGGAAGAGGTTTTGAAGCTCAAGCAGGCGGGATACGACGCGGCACTCTATACGAACCTGGCGGTACTCGATGCCGAGCGGGATTTCTATTCAGCCAAGCGGGATTACACCAGGGCTCGCTATGAGTTTGTCCAGGCCGTGCTCAGGCTGAAGGCCGTGGTGGGTACGCTGAACGAAGAAGATCTTCAGACGGTGAATAACTGGCTGACACCACAAGATAGCGTGGCCTACCGGTCGATCCTTGAGTAACGCATCTGCAAGAGCGAGACTCGATCGACTGAGATGAAAACAGATAAAGACTTGGGGAAGGACAGTGAGCAATAGGAAAAGGAAAGGCACAAAGGGAAAGCCTGGGGCGCCTCGCCGAAAGCTATCGCTGGAGACACTGGAACCACGTCTGCTCCTATCAGCAGACATCGCCTTTCTGAACGAGGCCCAGCAGGATCCATTACTCCCCAGCCAGGCTGAAATATCCGCAGAATTTCAGACAACCGATCTCAATACTCCCGCCGACAGCACCTTCTTCGATCCCCACGCCCCGGTAGACACCGATCTGGCCGGCCACTTCCAGCAGGCCGCGGATACCCTGGATTCTGACAGGAAAGAGCTGCTGATAATCGATTCTGCCGTTCCTGAACACGAATCGCTGCTGGACCAGATAACACCCGGCCCGGGTGATCGTGAAGATCGTGATCTCTCTGTGTTCGTACTCGATGCCGAGCAGGATGGCCTGGAGCAAATCAGCAACATCCTGTCCCAACATCGCGGTGTTTTCGCGGTACACCTCGTCAGTCATGGGGACGAAGGTGCACTTCGCTTGGGAGACCGTGTTCTTGATAGCCAGGCGCTTGATGACAACGAGGCGTTGTTACAGGCGTGGGGTGAGTCTCTGAGCGAGGATGGCGACATCCTGCTCTACGGCTGTGATATCGCCGGTGGCGAGATGGGCCTCCGTTTCGTTGAGGCGCTGGCTGTAACCACCGGTGCCGACATCGCCGCCTCTACCGATACCACCGGCGCCGAACGGCTGAGTGGTGACTGGACTCTGGAGCACCATGCCGGTGTCATCGAGAGCAATACTCTCAGTGCCCAGGACTACGACCATCAGTTGGCCGAGATCATCGGCACCGCTGATGCCGATGAACTCGTCGACAATGTTGGCGAGGACGACACCCTGAGCGGTTTGGCGGGAGATGATGCCTACCAATTCCAGGACGGTTGGGGCAATGATACCGTCATCGAAAGTCTCGGCGAAGGCAGGGACACCCTGGATTTCTCGGCGGTCACCGCCGACCTTACCATCACCATCAACACCGAAGGCGAGGTGACGGTCAGCGACGGCACCAATAGCGTCCGCAATGTCGCCAATATCGAAAAGATCATTGGCGGATCCGGCGAGGACAAACTCGTTGGGCCCACAGTCGGCACCACCTGGAACCTGACCGGAGACAACACCGGCATCGTCGATGATTTGAGTTTCAGCGGGGTCGAGGAGTTGAACGGTTCCTCCACCGCCGCGGACGAGTTTATCGTCGGGGACAAGACACGCTGGTCCGGCACCATCGATGCCGGTGGTGGGGACAATGTGCTCAGCCTTGCTTCGGTATCTGAAAACCTGCTGTTTGACATCCGCAAGGACGAGACGATCGCCGTCAAGACCGCGCCGGATGCCTGGGCTGCCCTGGGGGTGATCCCGGAAGAGATCCTGTCGCTGTTTACCGATGGAATCCGTATTGATTCCGTCAAGAATGTCACCAAGCTGATCGGGGGCATTAAGGACAACCGGTTCCTGTTCGAGGACCAGGCTGAGTTTGCGGGGTGATCGACGGAGGCTCGGGAATCACAAACTCGCTGGACTTCTCGGCCTATACGACGGCGGTTACCGTCGATCTACGCACCGGCGAAGCCACGGAAACCAAAGAAGCCACCCCCAAAGAAACCACCCTTATTACCGAATTCACCAATATCAACCGGGTCGTCGGTAAGAAGGACCTGCTAAACCTGTTTGGTGGGAACAAGGAGGCGACTGTTTCCTATTCCGATGACGACGGGATTGTCGGGAATCTCCTGGAATACGTCGGCCTGAACAACATCGAGGGTACCCCCGGGGATGACCATCTGATCGGCAACGACGGGATCAATGTCATCGTCGGAAAGTCGGGGGATGACCGCCTGGAAGGCAAGGGCGGCGTGGACATGTACATGTTCAGTGACGGCTGGGGAGCCGACACCATCGTCGAACTGAATGGCGTCGATGGCGGCTTTGATATCCTGGACTTTACCCAGGTCACGGCGGATCTCACCTTCACCATCCACGCCGACGGCACGGTGAGCGTCACTGATGGCACCAACCGGGTCTTCGCCGCTGACAACATCGAGTGGCTCATCGACGGGCAGGGCAACGACACCTATGTCTTCGAAGACGGTGCCACCTTCAGCGGCACCATCGGCAAGGCCAACTGGCTGCAGAAACTGCTGGGCGTGAGCCCAGCCACCATTCTGGAGGTTGGCGATACCACCATCCCCAAGAGCGACTGGGTCAAGTCCCTGTGGGGAGCTGCCACGCTGGACTACGGCTCCAACACCTTCGATTTCTCCGCCTACACCACTTCGGTGCATGTGGATCTGGGGGTGAAGATCCCCTATCTGGAAACCATCCTTTTCCAGCACGCCTGGCGCACTGACTCTGGCGATCCCATTGCCGCCACCTTCCATAACATTCGAAACGTCATCGGAGGCAAGGCTGGCGATTCCATCTGGGGCAGCACGGAGCCAACATCCTCAAGGGCGGGCCGGGGGATGATTTTCTCTACGGCAGGGCAGGTGCGGACACCTTTGTAGGCGGATTGGGCGACGATTTTATCTATGGCGCCTTTGATCCCACGGATCCCTCGCACTTGGCGACCATCATCAATGTGCTCATAGAACCGGAGCTCATCGCCGACCAGTTCCTCCTGTCGATTCCCGAGTTCGCCCTGCACGTTCTCGGTGGCGGGTCCATTCAAAGCTACATCATGAAGAAGCTTGCCGGGGATCCGGATACGGTCAGCTATGCCGACGCCACCGGTGCCGTGGAGGTGAACCTGGGGCTGACTCTTGATTTGAGCGAGCTTGCAGACTTCGTGCCCCACAGTGATGGCGCCGACGGGCACGATACCTTCATCGGTATTGATCACGTGATCGGATCCAAGTTCGATGACGTGCTTCGCGGAAACCTGTTCGACAACATCCTCAAGGGTGGTGAGGGAGACGATAAGCTATATGGCGGGCTGGGATCAGACACCCTGGTGGGCGGCAAGGGTGACGACCTGCTGGACGGTGGCGACTCCCTGATTGGCGACGGTAACATCCTGGGCGACCGGGATATTGCCTCCTACGCCGATGCCGGTGAAGGTGTTCGGGCCGATCTGCGCATCGACGGGGCTCAGGACACCCGGCTGTGGAATATCGTTTCACCGGTCAACGAACTGGTCGGCGGCCTGGATGAAGGCGCGGAGTATCAGGTCGAGCTGATAGACGCCAACCAGTTCAGGCTGAAGAGTCGGGTTGGTGATGCCATCGATACCAAGCTTGTACCCCCCGGTGGTGTGCACCGATTCAAGGCCGTAGAGGGAACGGCTGGTTTCTATTTTTCCCCCTCTACAATCGGTTCCATCGATTTCACCGAGCATACGCTGATGCTGACCAACCACGGCTTCAGCAATGGTCAGGTCGTGCTTTACGATGCCAACGGTAACGATGTCATCGGCGGTCTGACCGATGGCAGGCGATATGTGGTCGACAAGGTTAGCGATGATGCGATCAGGCTGAACCAGGTCGAGGGCAATGGCGTTATTTTGAGCCCAACGATCCAGTCGGGTATACACGGATTCAGCAAGGGCGAGACCACAAAGTCCTTGCTCCCGGCCATGTCCGGGGTGATCGACTATGACAACCATGTGCTCACCATCTCGGGGCATGGCTTCAACAGTGGCGACACCATCACTTACCAGGCAAATGGCAACCGCGCGATAGCCGGCCTGACCGATGCTCAGGACTATCGGGTCGAGCGGGTCGACGACAACCGTTTCCGGCTGAAACAGGTCGAGGGCAATGGCGTTACCCTGAGCCCAACAAGCCCCTCGGGTACGCACGAATTCAGCAAGGGCGAGATCACAAAGTCCTTGCTCCCGGCCACGCCCGGGGTAATCGACTATGTCGATTATGTGTTCACCATCTCGGAGCACGGCTTCAACGATGGCGACACCATCACTTACCTGGCAAGTGGCAACTCAGCGATAGGCGGCCTGACCGATGGTCAGGAGTATCTGGTCGAGTGGGTCGATGACAACCGTTTCCGGCTGAGTGATCTAGGGGACGATGTACTGTTCAGTATCCTCTCTCCTGCGGGTAGCCACAGTTTTGACAAAAGTGGCAGCTCCAAGTTCTTTACGCCGTCCGACTCAGGGGCCATCGATTACGCTGACCGCATCATACATAGGGTGGGTCACGGCTCAGCGAAGGTGACTCGGTCACCTATCGGGCCAATGGAAACGAGGTGATTGGCGGCCTGGTGGATGGTGGAGAGTACGGGATCGAGCGGATCGATACCGATTCTTTCCGGCTGAGTTATTTGCCCGATAGCGGTGTTGAGCTGAGTACAACAGCACCCACAGGTACCCATGGCTTCGATCACCAGGGAGAGATGAAGGTGTTTGCCCCCACAGGGGGCGGGGTGGATTTCGACGGTGATCTCTTTACCGTCATCGAACACGGTTTCAGTGATGGTGACATCGTCACCTACAGCGCCGGTGGCAAGAAGGTCTATCTCACCGAGGGATTAGGTAAAGACAGCTTCGGTCGGAATGGAGGGACTTGCCGGTTCCGGTTACAGCGACGTCCTGATAGGTTCCGATGCCCACAACGTCATCAGTGGCGGGGGCGGGGACGACCTGCTGCAGGGGGGCGAAGGGATACGACGTCCTCACCGGCGGTGCCGGCAGCGACACCGTTTCCTACGCCGAGA
>MOXF01000048.1_pt1 | contig 14469 bp, 18 predicted proteins | sample 1471201 | NCBI WGS metagenome assembly MOXF01 (sample SAMN05358035, study PRJNA327811) | mollusc metagenome | isolation source: Phylotype B (NB1) bacterial symbionts from gill | host: Thyasira cf. gouldii | place: Canada: Bonne Bay, Newfoundland | collected 2010-08
TTCCAGGTAAGTGGCGAAGCTGAAATGGGTCGCAACATTGTTCTGGGCTCTATTCTTTTTAGGCCCCTTATCTTCGCTTGGGTGATTCGCCAGGCGGTACTTTTTGATATTCCCAATCGCCAGTTTCATATTGGCGGTATCACCATCCTGCCGCAGGATTTCTGGATGCTCTCCCTGCTGCTGCTTTTTTTCGCCATCCTGTTGGCGGTTGCTACTGCGCTGGCGGGGCGCGTCTGGTGTGGTTTTTTCTGTTTTCAGACGGTCTGGACCGATGTTTTTACCTGGATAGAAGAGGGTCTTGAAGGGACACCGGCGAAACGGCGTAAAATGGAGAAGGCTCCCTGGGGCCTCTCCAAGATAAGTATCAAGGGAACTAAGCACCTCCTATGGCTGTTGATTTCAGTTTGGACGGGTATCGCTTTTGTCTCCTGGTTTGTCGATGCCTATCAGTTATTGAATGATTTCTTCACTTTTAATTTAGGAAGCAGTGCCACCATAACCATTGCTCTGTTTACTGTTGGCACTTACTTTCTGGCCGGTTTTCTGCGTGAACAGACCTGTCTTTGGCTCTGCCCCTATGCACGTATTCAGGCTGTGATGGTCGATAACTCTACCGCTGTCCCCACCTATGACTTTCATCGTGGCGAACCGCGAGGTCGGGTTAAGAAAGGGGGTGCTGTAGGGGCCGGCAATCTGGGTGACTGTGTGGATTGTGACCTGTGTGTCGCTGTTTGTCCTACCGGTGTCGATATTCGTCATGGACAACAGGAAGGGTGCATCATGTGTGCTCTCTGTATCGATGCTTGTGATATGGTAATGACCAAGCTTGAGCGCCCCACCGGCTTATCCTCTATGAGTCCCTTGATGTGCTCAATGGCAAGGAGGATCGGCCACTGGTGAAGCGTCCGAGAGTCTGGGTCTACACACTTGTACTACTGCTCTCACTCTTGGGTATTGCTTATGGTCTGTCGACGCTGGATGCAATTGAAATTAAGGTGATTCGAGACCGTCTGCCGCTCTTTGTAATGCAGAGTGATGGCTCAATTCAGAACAGGTACACAATAAAAGTTCTGAATAAGATGACAACCGATATGGATGTTATTATTACTGCGAAAGGGTTCGACGGGCTTGTTATGGTCGGGGCGGACAAGGCGGTAACTTCCCGTCATGGGAGAGTAACACCACATACCGTCTATATACGGGTACCACCAGAAAACCTGAGTGCTGAATCAGTGCCCATTACCTTTAGGGCTGAAGGTAAAGATGCTGAAGGTACGCTGTTTGTTAGTGAGCGTGGTAGTGTATTTATCGGCCCCAAGAAATAGAGTCGCAGGGTGATTTATGGGGAGGCGGGCCTGTGGGCTCGCCTTTTCTGTGTTTATGATGAATTTATCTCTGCCTCGGTTTGGCAGTGAGAATTACACATATGATTTGTAAAGTGAGCCTGTTATGAGTGAAAAACAATCTCCTTGGCGTAGTCCCTGGATTATTGGCTGGATGTCGATGCTGGTGATCTTTGTGGCGGCAAATATTGTCATGATCTATCTTGCGATTAATGACAGTCCGGGTCTGGTGGTCGATGACTATTATGAACGCGGGCAAGACTATGAGGAGAATATGCTCAAACGGCAGGCGCGTGATCCGGGTTGGAAGATGAAGGTGATCGCCCCGGAATTTGTCGATATCGGTAAACCTGCGCTGTTTTCCTATAGGGTGTCCGATAAAGAGGGAAATCCGGTGACTCCAGACTCAGTGATCTTCTATGTCTACCGGCCGGCAGATAAGAACCTCGATTTTTCTGTACCGATGAAGATGGTTGATGTGGGACTGTATCAGGCTGAAGTTACTTTTCCACTTCTTGGTGTATGGGACATATTGGTTAGCAATAAACTCGGAGAGGATGAATACAACCAACCTTATCGGATCAGTGCCGGTGTTAAGTAGTGTTGCATCAGAGAGATAAAAATGGGACGCAGAGAACGCCAAGGAGCACAGAGGCACAGAGAAAATCTTTTTGTGATGGGGGCTCTCTGCTTAGTCAGCTTATGCTTACAGCACCTTAATCCAGTTGTGGTTGTTGGGTAACCCATTGAGCGTTGAAAACGAACAGCTCTGCTTCCACTGTAATCTTCCGGTTTCTCCTGCGGATGAGATTCTTTCAGACATTGAGGGTGAAGAGCGGATTTTTTGCTGTCTCGGCTGCAAATCGGTCTGTGCAGCAATCTTCGCTGCAGGCTTGGAGGGGTTCTACCAACGTACCCTTGAAGGCACACAACTGGCACCTCCACCCGAACTCCCCGGTGAACTGGCCCTTTATGATCTTGATGAAGTCCAGGAAGAGTTTGTCAGCATCCTGGGTGAAGTGCGTGATATCGATCTGTTGGTGGAGGGGATTCACTGTGCCGCCTGTGTCTGGCTGATTGAGAATACACTCCGGGGGATACCTGGAATCATCCAGGGAAGGGTCAACCTCACCGGTCGCCGTCTCCATGTAAAGTGGGATAGTGATCAGCTAAAGCTCTCCACCATCATCCAGCGTCTGGGGCAGATTGGCTACGCCGCAGTTCCTTTCGATCCTGAAGCGGCGGAGGGGCGGCTCCATAAGGAGAACCGGCGCCTGCTCTATCGTATGGGGTTTGCCGGGTTCACCATGATGAACCTGCTGTGGATCTCAATCGCTCTCTACTCCGGTGCCGACAGGGGTGAGTTTCGCACTCTTTTCCAGTGGGTCGGTTTTGCTTTAGCGACGCCAACACTGGTTTACTCCGGCTACCCTTTCTTTAAAGGTGCCTGGTCAGGGCTGAAGAGTCTCCACTTTGGTATGGATCTGCCGATTGCCATCGGCTCGGGGATCACCTACCTCTATTCAGTCTACGTCATGCTGGTGGGTTCAACAGTGGGCGAGGTTTACTACGATACTGTCGTCAATTTTATCTTCGTTATCCTGGTGGGGCGCTATCTTGAGGCGATATCCAAGCGCCAGGCGGTGGCCTCTTCCCAGCGTCTTCTTGATCTGCAGCCACGGGTGGCAACCCTGTTTGACGATGGTGAAGAGAAGATAGTCCCGATCCGTTCGATCAAACCCGAGCAGTTGGTACTTGTGAAACCCGGAGGCGGATACCGGTTGATGGCGTGGTACTGGAAGGGAGAGTGCCGTTAATGAGGCAATGCTCTCCGGTGAGGCAGAGCCGGTTGTTAAACTGGCTGGAGACCGGGTCTCAGCAGGCACCATCAATGGTCACGGCGTGCTGCAGATTCGTGTTCAGAGTGTTCTGAAGGATACCGCCCTTGGACACATCATCCGTCTGGTGGAAGAGGCACAGGCCAGCAAGGCGCCGATTCAGTGTCTAGCTGACCGCATTGTTCCCTGGTTTGTCGCCGCTACAATCGGCTTGGCAACCATCACCTTTCTCTGGTGGCTTGATAACGATTTTGAGAAAGCCCTGATGGCGCTACCGCCGTATTAATTATTACCTGCCCTGTGCCTTCGGGCTGGCGACACCGATGTCTATTGCTGTGGCCTCGGGGCTGAGTGCCAGATACGGCATTCTGGTTAAGAATGGCGAAGTCCTGGAGACCTTGTCATCGATAACCCACTTCGTTTTTGACAAGACAGGTACCCTGACCGAAGGCAGGATGACAGTCACCTCAATCACCACTGCTCAGCATCAATGGCTGCATGGTAATCAGATAACGGAAGAGATAAGTCCTCTACTGAAAGATCTGATCGCCCTGGAACGTTTTTCTGAACACCCGGTGGCGACGGCTATCATCTCCTGCGGTGAGATGCTTGGTTTGGATTGCCGCCATCTTGAGGTGGTGAATTTTCACAACCGTCCTGGGTTTGGTGTCTCCGCCGAGGTGGCTGGACGTAAGCTGGTGGCTGGCAATAGCGCTTGGCTGGATGAGCTGGGAGTGAAACGTCAGCCACAACTGGAGCAGGAGGCTGGTCGTCTCGATGATCACGCGTCGGCTCTCTACGTTGTGCGATAGATGCTGTGAACTGGCCATAATTGGGGTCGAGGATCGGATTAGGGAAGAGGCTGCAGATCTGATTGCAAAGTTGAAGGAGGAGGGTATGCAGTTGACCCTGCTGAGTGGAGACCGGCGCCACACCGCCGAAGTGATCGCCCGAAGGTTGGGTGGTATGGATGTGATAGCCGAAGTTCTGCCGGAAGAGAAGGATCAGGTTATCGGCAAGTTGCAGGCGGGAGGTCACAAGGTGGCGATGGTAGGTGATGGCGTCAACGACGCCCCTGCGCTGGTGAGGGCCGATGTGGGCATTGCGCTCGGTTCGGGTACCGATGTCTCCATTGCAAGTGCAGATATTGTGCTGATGAGTAGTGAGCTTGAGAAGGTACACCTAGCCTCGGCACTCTCTCGTCGTACCCTGCGGACAATCAGGCAGAACATCGGCATCTCGATCACGTATAATCTGATCATGGTTCCGCTCGCCATGGCGGCTTTCGTCACCCCGTTGGTGGCGGCAGTCTCAATGCCGGTCAGTTCACTGTTGGTGATTGCTAATGCCGCACGAATACGTACTCTGTTCCGTGGAATCCGATAATGATTTCATTTTCATACAGCACATTTGAGGCCTCGGTATGGATGTAATTTACGGTTTGATTCCAGGAATGCTTCTGCTCGGCCTGCTGGGGGTGATTGCCTTCTTCTGGGCGGCGCGCAGCGGCCAGTTTGACGATATGGAAGGTGAGGCGAGTCGTATTTTGATGGATGACGATCTCCGGCCTTCAAAGCCACAGAAAGATACGCCGGCTGAGAGCACTATGAAGGAGGAGTAGACCGCACCACCGATGCACAGGAGAGTTAATTGCTATTCGAATGATGCGGTTCGTACCTCACCACATCCTACAATCCTTTCTCTGCCTATGCTTGTATGTAGGATGTGGTGAGCTTGCGAACCGCATCAATCACTTGAATAGTTACTACTGATCTTCTTCTATCATTAGCTGAACCTCAGGGGTAATTCAGGTCGTTTTTTTACCCGCCTCGGCATACCTCGACCATCGCTTGAGCTGCGTTTGAGAGTGTACGATCCTTGTGGGTTACGGCACCAAGCCGACGGCTGAGTCTTAGCTCCTTGATGTTGAGTACCTGCAGATCGTCACCCTTGATCATGCTCTCCGGCAGTAAACTCCACCCCAGCCCGATAGATACCATCATTCGGAGTGTTTCCAGGTAGTTGGTCGCCATGCCTATTTGCAGTGGCAGCCTGAACGGCTTCAGTGCCTCTTCCAGAATCTCCCGAGTATAGGTTCCCTTCGCCACCAGTACTGCCGGATGATGAATAAGATCTGCCAGTCCAGGTGCGGCAATTGCCGCAAGCGGGTGATATGGGGCAACCACAAAGCAGAGGGGATCGGGCCAGATGCTGGTGGTTGAGAGGTTTGTGCCAGGGTGTGTCGGCAGAGTAACAATCGCCAGCTCCAGTTCACCATGCTCCACTGCATTGCAGGCAGATTCCGAGTCCATGAAACGAATATCCAGGCTTACCCGGGGATATTTCTGACTGAACGCCTTGAGTGCCGAAGGCAAGCGATGCAAGCCGACATGGTGGCTGGTGCCCATGGTAAGAGTACCGCTTATATCACCGGTCAGATTGGAGATGCTGCGTCTGATATCAGCCATCTCAAGCAACATATGCTGTGCCCTCGGCAGTAGTTGACGACCCGCTTCGGTAAGTCTGATTTTGTGTCCTATTCTGTCAAAGAGTGGAGTTTCAAGCTCTTTCTCCAGTGTTGCCACTCGTTTGCTTACCGCCGGTTGGGTTAAATGAAGCTGTTCAGCAGCAACAGAAAAAGAGTCATTTTCGGCTACGCAGACAAAAGCCTGTAGTGCCTGGTGTTCATGGCTTGATTCCATTGGTTGTCAGTTGTCAGGTATCGGAAGTCTTCGATTGTTCAGAAAACTGACAACTGACCACTTTTTGTGTATTCCCATATGGAATTATAAACGTAAAAAACATGAATATGTTTTTATCATCAAATTAAGATTATTTTTCATTTTTCAACCGCAGGTAACTGAATCATTAGCACAAAATACAAGCCCTGGCTCTGGCTGTATGTGTTTGTAAATAACGCTGTGGATGAGATATGATAACGTCATAATGATGACGTAGATGAGGCGGCTGCTAATGCGGACTATTGTTGATTTACCTGATACTCAGGTTGAGGCGCTCAAGCGTCTGAGTGATGAAGCGCACCTGTCACGGGCAGAGTTAATGCGGCGTGCTGTAGCCGAATATCTAAGCCGCCACCAGCCTGTAAAGAACGGAGATGTATCATTTGGTCTCTGGAAGAAGCGCAAGCGAGACGGAGTGGAGTATCAGCAAGAGTTGCGTGCTGAGTGGGACAGATGAAAGCACTACTGGATACCAATATTCTGATCGATTACCTCAACGGCATAGAGGCTGCCCGTGTAGAGATCGACCGTTATGAGCAACCCATGATCAGCCCCATCACCTGGATGGAGGTAATGGTCGGTGCCACTGAGGACGAACAGCAGGCCGTTCGATCTTTTCTGGCACGCTTTCCCCTGGTGAGTATTGATGCCGGGGTTGCAGAAACTGCTGTTACCATTCGCTGTAAGCACAGGATGCGTTTACCGGATGCCATTATCTGGGCCAGTGCAAAACGGGAAAATGCATTGCTTGTCAGTCGCAATACAAAAGATTTTCCAGCGGATTCACCTGGTGTGCGTGTTCCCTATCGAATATAAAGGGTTTTGGGGTCATATAGGGTTCACCCCTGCTGCTTTTGTTGCTCCTCTCTAAATCACAAGCAACAGGCGCTGGATTTACCTAAAAGCCAGCTCTGTTCCTGCAACTCAGTGAGGACACAATGCCATTAACTTAAGCTTAATGCCGTGGTCATCCCTGCATAGGTTGGAACCTAGTGGTCGAACTTCCCGCTTTCCTGTCATACCCGCGCAGGCGGGTATCCAGTGCTACGGAGCGCTGCCCCCTGGATTCCCGCCTACGCGGGAATGACGTGTCTGATATTTACGGGGAATTATTCACTTAAGTTAATGGCATTGAGTGAGGACATCATCCTTGAAGATCCGTTCTTTACTCTTTTCCCTAAGCAGCGGTCGCTATTGCCATATCATGTTGTTCAAACTCGATATAATTTTTCGCCAGCTCCGCCATCGCAAAGTAGAAAGGTAGCTCGGCCTGAACCATCACTGCATCGCAAAATTGTGGCAACCAGCAGAGCAGATGCTTCTCAAGGAACATGCGCTGTACCGCCTGACAATATCTGGCACTTTTCTGATCTTCCTTAAGCCATTTTTCCGCCTCCCACTCTGCCAGCTTGCCCATAAACTCAAGCTCAACGCTGATATGGTCAGGCAGACCGGTATATGCTGCTTCATAATCGAGGCCTGTGGTCTCGATAAACTTTTTCACTTCTACGGTTTTCTTCCCCCATAACCCACCTGAGTCTCCATCGATCTCGGTGAAGATAGACTCATGAGCGGATATGTGGCGATCGGGGCCAATGAAAAGGCGGGTAAACTCAACCGCCAGTGCCTCCGCCATCGTGGATTCAGGCTCGATATAAAAAGAGTCTCCCAGATCCACCTCCATCTCTGAGAAGGCTGCCGACAATCGGGGCCCTCTCAGCTCTTTGATGAAGGCTTCGCTGGGCTCCTCCCGAAAAACGGTGGTCAATAGCCCGTAGATCTCACTGCGTGACTTGGCGCTATCGGCCATCTCTTTCCAGTCAGTTCCCATTCCAGCTCTCCTGTTTTACCTAACTTTGAGTCCGGAAACCCCGTCCCTGGGTATTTCCGGTACCTGCTGCTACCTTCGGTTTTTACGCCTTGGCCACCTTCACCACGGTGTCCATCCACCTCTGGGCTCCACTGATCGGATCCGAAGAGTTGGGGATGATCGCATTGGGATGCGCACCATGCTTTTTCCACCAGATGTTTTTCACATCCTTATCAGCCGCACCACCACCAGGGGTTGGTGAGCTGTTTCCCGAACCGTAGACACCGGAGTGTTTGCGGCCCAGATGGTGAGAAATAGCAATACAGTCAGGAATAATTCCCTCAGTCACATAGGCGGTGGTGGTGATCTCACCCAGGCCGTTGTAGACGCGGATCTTATCGCCATTCTTGATGCCCCGTGCCTCAGCGGTTTTTGTGTTGATCCAACCGGGATTGTCATGTTTGATCTCGGTCAGCCACTTACAGTGTGCGGTTCTTGAATGGGTATGTACCGCAATCTTGTAGGTGGTGAGGTTCAACTCATCATCCGCCATCGCCTGATGCTCAGGGATCGGCGTATAGGTAGGAAATGCCGGCAGCCCCTTTTTGGCGAAGTTATCGGAGTAGAAGTCGAGATAGCCCGCTTGGTGAACTTGGTGTTGGGTGGATAGGCCTTGTAGGCCGTACCGCCAATGTCTTGGGCGACATACGCCTTTTTTGCACCTTTGGTACCCAAATAACCATCGCTCTTGGCATCGGCCTCACTTGCCACACCGGCCTTTTTCCAGTTCCAGTAGACACCGGTCTTCTCATCACGGACCACTCCGTCACCAGAGGTATCCACCGTCTCCGCATAGAAGCCGTAGTTGGGTTTGGCATCGGGATCGTGCCACACACCCTCCTTCATCATATAGTCGAAGCCACCGGCCTCTTTCACGCCCGGTGTCATCTCGCAGGATTGGCGGACAAAGTCCTTCTTATTGGAGTAGGCGAGCTCAAAGCCAATTCTCTTTGCCAGCTCCGGCCAGACATCACCCTGACAGCGCGCCTCACCCAAGGGTTTTACCAACGGTTGACGGATATAGAACTCGGGAATCTGGTTTGCTGAGACCATATCTTCCCAGTCCCAACGCTCCAGATAGGTGGTATCCGGCAGGATCAGGTCGGCAAACTGAGAGGACTCATCATAGACAATCGTCGATGTAATCAGGAAGGGCATGATGCTCTCATCCTTCAGAATCGACTGCAGCTCCTTGTTGTTACCATTGACAAAGCCCGGATTGTAACAGCTCCACCAGTAGACCTTGGGACGTCCGCCGTGGCCGTCCTTGATCATCGGCAGCACCTGATGGCTCACGTGGTGAGTCGGGAAGGCCGCCTCACCGGGGAAACCATCTTTCACATGCAGCGCCTTGTGTACCTTCGCTTTTGGTGTGGAAGGCGCCTTCAACCGGCACCCACGCCCATGACACGGCCGCCCTTTGTGTCAAGGTTGTTGGTGATGGCCGAAAGCAGCATGGCCGCCCGCTCCTGATCCGCACCGTGATAGTGCATAACGGTGCCGCGATAGGTGACCAGACAGGCCGACTTCGCCTTGGCGAAACCACGGGCAATCTTGCGGATGGTATCGGCCGGTACACCACTGTGCTTCTCAGCAAACTCCGGTGTGTATTTGGCGACATTGGCCTTCACTGCGGCGATCTTCTCGCTCACCGACGCATGGTAGTCTGCGGTTACGCGCATAAACTTGAAGTGGTCCTCTCTATGCAACCCTTCGTTCATGATGACGTTACACATGGCCAGCATCACCAGACCGTCCTGCCCCACATTGATGGGCACCCACTGGTCGGCCTTGGCGGCGGTGTTGGTCAGGCGCACGTCGAATACATAGAGGGGTACGCCACGATCTACCTTGGCGCGAATCAGACGCTGTGCGGTGGGGATGTGATTGGTGTGAGTCTCCAGGTTGTTACTGCCGAAGATGACCACGAAATCGGTATTATCGTAGTCCCAGTTATCGTACATACCGCCCCACAGACTCTCCTGGCCGGTCCATTTGGCCGCCTCACAAACTGAGGTGTGGTTGCCTATAGTTCCTGTGCCATAAGCGCCCATGAAGTCGTACATGGTGGCAGCCTGAGACGCTTTATGCCGCCCATACTGGTACATGAACAGTTCAGGGGTGCCGGCGTCACGCAGTGGCTTCAACTTGGAAGCCACAAGATCCAGGGCATCATCCCAGGAGATACGCTTCCATTTGTGCTCACCGCGCTTACCCACACGTTTCATCGGATGCAGGATACGATCAGGGAAGTAGACCTGGTTGATACCTGCCTGTCCCTTGGAACAGAGCTTTCCGAGAGTACGAATGGAGTTGGGATGACCCTCCAGTTTCACCAGACGCCCATCCTCCACATAGCCCATCATGGAGTCACGCGTGACACACTGCCAACAAGCGGTGGGGATTGCCTTCCGCTCCTTACCCGTTTTGGGGGAGAAGTCGCGACCACCCGCCTGCAGTTTGATTGATCCGGCGAATGCACTCTGGCTTGCACCCAGGCCAGCGGCCAGAGCACAGCCGCCACCCGCGGACAATTTCATAAAATTACGACGATTTAGCTTTTTCATATTAATTCCTCTCTTTCACAAGCTGTCGGGGTTCATGGAATCTGATCCACATAGTGATCCAGTTTGCCCTTCTTCCGCTTGGTATAGAGGGTCTTCAGCATGTTGTCCGGGTCGATATAGAACACATGCGGTTTGGTGCCTTCCTCTGCAAGCAGGACGTTGTTGTCCGTAGCCAAGTCGTGCTCTTTGACCAACTTGGAGACATCACTGTCTGGATCGTTAAGATCGCCAAAGATACGCGCACGGCCCTGGCAGGTGTTGACACATGAGGCTCAACACCGTTATCGACACGATGTGTGCACATATCACACTTATCGACAGCCTGCTTTGTCGTATCACCTCCGGATTTAACAAAAGGATCGAATGAACGAACGCCATAGGGACAGGCGTCAATACATTTACCACAACCGATGCACTGCTCCTTATCGATCAGGATCATGCCATCCGGCCGCTTGTATGTACCACCGCTACGGAAGCGTATGGTCTTTCCGTCATACCCTTTGAACTTGGCACGCTTGCCGGGGAATTGCGGACAGATTTTCACACAAGGAGGTACACCATCTTTTTCATTGCCCTCACAGTGGTTACACATCAATGGTAAAAAGGCTTTCTTGGTGTCAGGAAAGGTTCCGGTGGTCTCCTCTTGAATCACCGCCCTAAAACGGCCAAGAGAGACATCATTTTCAGCTTTGCACGCCACGGTGCAGGCTCTGCAACCTATACAGCGACGAAGGTCCATCACCATCGCCCAGCGAGGCGCTTTCTTTTGGGCCGCCTCAAGGCTGACTCCAGGGGTTACCAGTGCCGCAGCGCCAACCGCTGCTGTTCCCACACCGCTTAGAAAATTGCGGCGGCTAATTTCGGGTGTTTTCTTGTCACTCATATTGCATTCTCCTGATCATTTCTTCATCCTCCACAACTGTTATTAGTGCTATAGATCCAAGAAATCGTTGACTCAACCGCTCTTTAGATCTGTCAGGGCAATAAAATGGAAAATTAACTTCCACTCCGTCTATCTCCAATAACCTGTCAGTGATTGGAAATACCTACACATCCCTGTGCGGCAGGAAGCACTGAACTATTCAGTGCACCTGAAACTTATCAGTTAGTTGTCTTTGTACTTTCAAGTAGCTCGATGCTCTCCTCAAAACTGCCAAAGGCACCATCGAGAATGGTGATTGCATATTTCTTGTTATGTACGCCATTACCAACGCGGACAATGTTTAGCATTTCGGAACCCTTGGCGATCAATACCTCAACTTCACTTATCTGCTCTTTGCTCAGGCTCGTCTTTACTTCAGCCAAAAGTTCAAGCACCTCGGTTTCCAACTCCTCTGCAGCGGCCACCTCACCCAGCAGCAGCTCCTTCCAGTCGCCGAGCATTTTTCTGTGCTGTTCTGTATGACATGCAGCACAGGTATCACCAGAGGCGGTTCTCACATCATGACCTCGGCTTATAGTCTTCTTCAGATGACAGCCCATACAGTTGGTATTGACCTCATACATCAGGTGCGGTTGACCTGAAATATCGTCACTCACCGGGGTTCCGGCGAGCAGTATCTTCTGATACTTGTGCTGATCAACATGGCAGAGCTGGCAATCATTTCGTACAAAGTCGAGATGGTCGGTTCTGTTTTTGTGCTCCACCACGGTGTGACAATCGAAGCAGTCGGCAGTATTGGGAACGTGCTTGTCATGCATCAAGTCACGGTCACCTGCCGCTGCCAGGAGTGTTTGACTGGTGTTGTGGCACCTGAGACAGCCATTGGAAACCACATTGCCGGTTTCAATCTCTCCATGGCCTTTGACCACCTCAAAATGGCAACTCTCACAGGCAACACCCTGTTCCTGAATCGTCTGATGGGTGATTGGTTTGTTGGCGATATCCTCGTTTCCTGCGCCCGCCATACCCATCTGTTGCAACTGGCTCTGCAGTGACTTGGTAGGAATGGTGTGGCAAATATCGCAGCGTGAGGCACCATCATTGAAGCTGATGGAAGGCCTGCCCTCAAAGCTGATCTTCTTGGTCTTTCCGTCACCATTGGCCATCTGCGCTCTATCCAGGGTGGGCTTATCCAGTTTCAGATGACAGAGGAAACAGATATCTGCGGGCACCTCGAAGTGTTTATCCTCGGTTGTTTTGAAGTGGCAGGTATCACAGGTGATTTTGTGACCATCAAGTGCCTTATCAGTAAAGTGAGCACCGTGTTTGAAGCGCACCTTTTCAGTGTACTGTATCTCCTTCTCTGCCAGAGTTTCACGGTTGTGACAACCTGCTGAGAGGCAGGCGCCGTCCTTGATTACCGGACGAATGGGAAGTGGCGCCTTCTTGTCGTAGAGATAGGCGAAGAGGTGACGCAACGCCTCAAACTTCACTTTCAGTGTCTTCTTCTCTCCTGGAAGAAAATGACAATCGATACACTCTGCTTGCATCCCGCTTTCATTGTTGCTCGCATGGTGGGTATTACTCTTCCAGGCATCATACTGCTCGGTCATGGTGTGACAGCTTCCCCCACAAAACCCGGAGGTTGAGGTGTAAGCCTCCATTCCGAAATAGGCGACTATAGAAAATAGGATGAGCCCAATGAAAGCCGATAAAAGACACCGCCGTCTAAATTGGCGTTTTGCTTCACCGTCACAATTACTGATGCTCTCACTATTCATCGTCTTACCTTCCCGTTAACTACAAGCCTGAATGTTTTATTTGGTTCAGGAGAGAAGCAAGGGGCATGCCAATCTTTTAACTATTTGAAATAGAACAGATAAGATTTGTCATAGCATTAATAGAGTGCAGATATGTCACCGACTGGTAACATTTCAATAAAATGGGTAACCAGACGCATTTTAACTGTTATTTCATTGAGTTAGGTGATGAGCGTCGGAACATAGGTTACCAGGAGGTAACAAAAGGCAGATCGAAAAAGGCCGCTTGCGATCGGCTAGGGGTCGGAGTCAAACCGTGAGACGAAGGTGGGTTAATTCGCTGTGGTTGGACGGTTTGACTCCGACCCGTGAGAGAGTGCAGTGACACGGAACTGCGCAACAGCAGCCGGGGGTCGTAAGCCTCATCGCCCAGGCCAACTCAGAGCAGGAGAAGGGTGCCAAGCTGGAGACGTTGCGCATTCATATCGATGAGCTGTTGATCCTTATCCGTTTCGCCAAAGAGGTAAAGGCATTTAAAAGTTTTAACGCCTACGACCGCAGCTACCGCCCCGGCCCTTCTGTCTGCTTTGTTACCCACCGCCCCACAAGACGCCCGCATTTCCTCGCACCTCCTCCCTGACAACTGCAAACTGATAACTACCATCTATTCCTATATGGAATCATAAACATAAAAAACATGAATTTGTTTTATTATTTAATCAGGATTATTCTTCAGCTTCCATAAACAGGTAACTGAATCATGAGCGCAAAAACACTCTACGATAAAATTTGGGAAAGCCACTTGGTTAGAGCCGATGAGGATGGTACCGCACTCCTCTATATAGATAGGCAGTTGGTTCATGAGGTGACTTCTCCTCAGGCGTTTGAAGGGCTGAGAATGAGCAACCGCCAGCCCTGGCGCCCGGATGCCACTATCGCCACGCCTGATCACAATGTGCCTACACTGGGGCGTGCCCAGGGCATTGATGATCCCATTGCGCGACTACAGGTGGAGACGCTGGGTCAGAACTGCCGCGACTTCGGGATTACCGAGTTTGGCATGAATGATGTGCGCCAAGGCGTAGTCCATGTCATGGGGCGGAGCAGGGGCTGATCCTGCCGGGTATGACCGTGGTGTGTGGTGATTCCCATACAGCCACCCATGGTGCCTTTGGTGCTCGTCGCCTTTGGCATTGGAACTTCCGAGGTTGAGCATGTGCTGGCAACCCAGTGCCTAATTCAGAAAAAATCAAAATCGATGCTGATCAAGGTCGATGGACAGCTCGGTAGCGGTGTTACCGCCAAGGATATTGTCCTTGCTGTGATTGGTATACTCGGTACCGCGGGCGGTACCGGTTATGTCATTGAGTTTGCCGGTGAAGCGATTCGTGGATTGACTATGGAGGGGCGTCTGACGCTCTGCAATATGGCTATTGAAGCGGGAGCCCGTGCAGGGCTGGTGGCGGC
>MOXF01000049.1_pt1 | contig 14463 bp, 21 predicted proteins | sample 1471201 | NCBI WGS metagenome assembly MOXF01 (sample SAMN05358035, study PRJNA327811) | mollusc metagenome | isolation source: Phylotype B (NB1) bacterial symbionts from gill | host: Thyasira cf. gouldii | place: Canada: Bonne Bay, Newfoundland | collected 2010-08
GCGCTGTCTCAACGCTCCCCTGCTGTGGACGGGGCGTACAGTAGATCCCCTCGGGCAGATAGACTAGGTTGTATGCGCTCTGGCGATGATGAAGCTCATCGATAAACTCCCACGCTTCATCTTGTGAGCGAAAAAGAGTGCAGTCAGCCGGATAAGCGGCGGTGCCGCCGTTGTGGAGCCAGCGGGGATCAGCTACCGGTAACGGCCGGCTGCGCACAAACATCTGAAAATGGAGATGGTTGACGGAGGCGTAGGCACCATAACTGTTATAGCCGAAACCGACACCCGTCAGCCGCTCGCCCAGCGTTTCAGCCAGCCGTCCGATATAGTCGTGGTACTCCCTGGTGAGAAGCTGGGGGGCGCCTTTCTGATACTCGGGAACCAACAGACCATGCAGCTCCACAAATGGAAATTTGTTGTAGAAGAGCGCCACCCGGTGACCGGCAAGGTCGCCCTCCCAGAAGATCTCCTTGCGGAGAAAAGGTTTGGCAAAGTGAAAACCGTCTGGATCAAAAGGGGCGGATATCCCTTCGACTAAGCGATTGGAGATACGCGGCGGACGAAATGAGCGTAGCGGATTATATTGCATCTCCCAGGGGCCACAACGGCGGAAAGCCGTGTGCTCCAGGCCGACAAATCCCAAGTCAAGAAGTCGTTGGAATACCGTCAGATCATCCGCCGTTGCTTGTGGCGCTTCTCCTTGCTGTTGCAACTCCCGATAGCCACGCGCCAACTGCTCGAATCGGTCACGCAGGGGGGAAGCCAGATGATCCCAGATCCTGCTGTCAAAACCGGCATTGGCCAACACCAGAATATAGGCACCCAGCCCTTGATCATGACGCAGTAGAGTGTCGAGGCCGGTCTCGAAGGCGTCCCTGAAAGTAGCTGCTGAGGAGAAGGGTGGAGGAATAGTCAATGGTGGTGTCCCTTCTTCGGCCCTGGTTCCGGGTCTGGCACCGGATCAACACCCCCCTCATGAAATGGGTGGCAGCGGGATACCCGTTTGATCGCCAGCCACAGCCCGGCGATAACGCCATGGCACTCAATCGCCTCCTGGGCATACTCGGAGCAGGGTGGGGTAGTAGCGGCAGTTGTTGCCGAGAAAAGGGCTTACCAGATAACTGTAGCCTTTAACCAGCAGGATCAGCAGACGTTTCATCAAATTGTGCTTATGGCGCGATACACTGCGCCCATTGAGCCCGACAGCGGACTGTGTACCAAGTTGCTGAGATGTTATCTTACCCTTCCGGGAAAAAACAGCGCGGATACCCTTATGAGCAGTGGCAACCTGATTCTTCACCCCACCAACCCCACCGCTGCACCGCCGGTCGATGCAGTAACGCAGCGGCTGGTGGAGACAGGGTTTGCCGGAGTCCGGCAACAGGGCGAAGCCCATGTCTACTCTACCGGGGAGCGCTTTCTGCAGCTGATCACCTTTCTCGGCTGCTCCCCCTTTGTACAGATGGAGCCGAAGGAGGAAGGGGATCTGGATTACTGCCATATCCGGCTGCTCTCCCCCTCGTCGAGCCCAGGCTGATCTTCGGCAAAAACACCCGACCACCCCGCTGCCCCCACTGCGACAAGGGGTTGAGCGACTGGATCAGCCACTTAACCGACACCACCTCGCAACGCCATGGCACTGCCCGAGCTGCGATAAACCGCTAAATTTGATGGAGTTGAAATGGCGTCAGCAGGGGGGCTGCAGCCGTCTTTTTCTGGTGATACCCGGGATATTTCCCAGCGAGGCGGTGCCCCTACCGGAGCTTCTCAACAGCCTCTCTGGAATGGGTGGGGAGTGGAGTTACTTCTATGCCCAGGAGCCTCAGATCCTGGTCGGTGGCATGGTAGAGCCTCTATTTCAGCCGCTAACGTAGCAGTTTTTTCCCTGCTGCTTGGCCCTGTAGAGCGCGTTGTCAGCCCGCACAAAGACATCGTCCGGAAGATCCTCGCCATCAAAGGTACTCAGACCACAGGAGGCGGTCACCACCACCTGCTCGGAACCAGAGAGGAAGTCACTGTTCTGCACTCCCTGCCGAATCTCATCGGCAAGCGCCTCTGCGGCACCTATCCCGGCACCTGGAAGCAGAACCACAAACTCCTCACCACCGTAACGGGCGATAAAATCGGTCTCCCGCAGGCGCTGCTTTATCGCCCTCCCGATAGTCACCAAAGCCAGATCTCCCGACTTGTGGCCAAAGCGGTCATTGACCTGTTTGAAGTTGTCCACATCCCACATCATCAGGGTCAGAGGCTCACCAAAACGCTTCCAACGGGCAAACTCCTGCGCTAGCCGCTCATCGTAGGCGAGGCGGTTGGGCAGGCCGGTGAGAGAGTCGGTGGTGGCCTGGTTGTAAGCATCAACCACCTTCTTCTGCAACTCCATGCTCTGCAACTCAACCTCAAGCAGGCGCTCCCGTAACTTCTTCTCGTAGGCCATTGCCAAGCTGTGGCGTTGCTCCTCGATTTTCATATAGGAGGCCATATGGCTCTCGATGGCATCCAGGCGCTGAGCCACCCCGCCACGAAGCTGCTCCAGGTTTTCCGCCGATACCACCCCGTGACGGATCTCTGCAGTCTCATCGGAGATGGCCTGATTCAACCCCCGGGCCTCCACAAACGACAGCTCACGCAGCTGGTGAGCTTCATCGACCTGTCGGTCGATATCCCGCTGACCCGACGCCAACCCCTCAAGAAAACCCCCGGTTGCAATGATATCGGAGTGCCCGCTGCTGATACTGCCCGCCAACAGTGAGAAGAGCTGCTCCATCACCACAACCCAGGCGCCACTGTCCGTTGAAGTATCGAGATCAGCCTCCAGATCAGCGATCTTCCGGGTCAACTGCCCGGGCCACTCCTGCTTCTCCAGCAGGGTCAGCAGCCGCTGATTGGTCTGTTGCTCAAGCTCAAGGCTACGTGCTTTCCTGTCCATACGATCTCCCCATCTATAACTGTGCCCCCGAAAAACGGCAGTGGGAGCCCGAGTATAACGTTGTGCGGTACAACAGGGTCTAAGGGACGCTGATATCTATGCCTATGGGCAGGTGATCCGAAAGCGGATAATCGACAACCCAGGCGTCCTCCACCAACAGCGTCTCGGAGACCAGTATATGGTCAATCTTACGTGCAGGCTGCCAACTGGGAAAAGTGCTCTTGTCACACACCGGTTCGCGAAGGCTGGCCGACTTGGTGAGGTAGCGCAGCTCCTTTGACACACAGCTGCAGTTCAGGTCACCCATTATAACCACATAGCGAAGCCCCTTGACCAGTTCACTGATGAAGCTACCTGCTTGAGACGCGCCCGTCGCCCAAGAGCAAGGTGGATAATGCAGATCGACAGCCCCTCATCGCCACCGAAGTTGCACAGGATAGCGCCACGCCCGGGCAATCCGGGAAGCTTGTACTCACTGATACGACTTGGTTTCACCCGGCTCAGCAACCCGTTGCTGTGCTGGCCCAGCTTTCCAAGGTTGCGGTTTACCTGTTTGTGCCAGTGGGGGAACCCCGCCCGGCCCGCCAGATAGGCTGTCTGATCAACAAAGCCGGTTCGCAGACTGCCGGAGTCGACCTCCTGCAGCCCAACAACATCGTAGTTCCTGACGATGCTTGCAATGCGATCCAGGTTGCCCTGCCGTTTACGGTGCGGCAGCACCTGTTTCCAGCTCTTGGTCACATACTCCCGATAGTGCCGGGTATCCACTCCCGCCTGAATATTGTAACTGAGCAACTTCAGCCGTTTAGGGAACTCTTCCCGCACTCTCCACGCTCCCGATCGTCACACTACTTGGTATCTACAGCACTTTTTCGACGCAGAGATCGCAAGGGGAAGCGAAGTACGCATAACTTCTCAATATCCCCGTGCACTCCTGCACATTTGGGCCACTTTTGGGTTTCCAGATGGATACTATTTAGCCCCTTTTTCTGTGCGTATTTTCGCTATCAGATGGTCGGTCACCTCCATCATGATGTTCCCGGAGAGACCGCCAACACTGTACTTGCCGTCGATTACAATGGCAGGGACGCCGTTAACAGCATACTTATCGGCAAGTTTGGCCGCTCTTCTCACCGGCAGTTTGACACCGTTTGAGTTCATCAGCTTGCGAAACTCATCCACCGCCACCCCCTGCTCCTGGAGAAACGCCTCCATCTCCTCCTGAGTACTGAGCGTTTTACCCTGCTCGTGCATTGCATGGAAGATCTTCTCATGCAAGCTCTCACCCAACCCCATCATCTTTAGAGCGTAGTAGGTTTTGCCGTGGAGAATTGTTTTCGGTCTACTCAACAGTGCCGGCAGGCGAATAAAATCAACATACTCCGGCTTGGTCTCCAGCCACTTATTCAGAAAGGGCTCAAGTACATAGCAGTGGCTACAGCCGTACCAGAAAAACTCCATCATCAGCACACGCTCACCCTCCGCCCCCGGCTGTTCAGGGATGATGAATGAGTAATGCACATCCTCTCTGAACTTCTCAGCCGAGGCCTGAAGAGGTGCTAGGAGAATCAGGGAAGCAAGCAGCAGAAACAGGGTACAGGAACTTTTTTTCATATGATTACCTTTGGAGCTAAACGGTGTTGAAGAATAGTATCAGGCGGGTGCAATGCCCACCACATATTGCTGCCCTATCTGACCAGGGATTCGAAAGCTGGTTCACCCGGAAGCAAAATATTCCGAAAGCTGCCACTGGTTAAATCTCCTCCTACCGAAGTAACAGACTTCAAATCACTATTTTCACCAGAGGGCGGAATGAATGATTCTGAATTATCCTAGAATCCGCAGTTGGACGGCGTGAAGTGTGCGTTTGCGGTGGTGCAGGGCAAGGCACAACGACGCGTAATAGTTATTCTATTGCAAGGAGTTGTAACGCCGCCATGCGCCACCGCAAGCGTGCAATTCACCCCGTAGCGTGGTTCACCCAGCAGGTGAAGGTGTAAATTGATGTCAACGGCTCTCATATCAATAACTTAGCCTTAGAATGGAGTGGTCAACTGCGGTTTCTAGGATTATTAACCGTCAAGAGCCGGTATCTGAAGTACAATGCTCTTGGTAGTAACCGGAGAAGATAGTCTCCAGCTCGTCAATCACATCGGTTGCCGATCGACCATGCATGATATGCGCGGTCATCAGGGAAGAGGTCTCCGTCAGTAATTTTGACCGGTCAAGCATAGGATAACTGGCTGAAAGTCGCTTAATAGCGGAGACAACCGACTCCACCGGGGGGCGCGGAATTTTTTTAACTTCAGCTTTGGCAAGCGGGAGATCCACCGTATCAGCACTGCGCTGAAGCAGAAACTCGGCAAATGCAAGCAGGCTCTGCCTATCTTCAGCGCCAAGCGCCTTGTACAACCTCAGTAATCCGCGCTGATCCTTGGGCAGATTCAGTTTTTGAGGTAACAATGCACAACTCCGTCGAAATGACAGGAAGACGTTCTATACGAAACCGTCATCCTTATGCTCCTCGCAGTATCGCCGAGCAAACTCAAGAAGCTCTTCCATCACTCTTACACGGAACTTCTGTTTCTGGTGGACGAAGGAGAACGGTCTCTCCAGCACAGGATCAAGATTTATCGCCGCCAGAGTACCGAGCTTGAGCTCTTTCTGGATAGTTGCACGGGAGACCACCGAGATGCCCATACCGGCCTCAACCGCTCCCTTCACCGCCTCCGGACTGCCCAATTCCATCACCAGTTTCAACGATTCCTTACCATTACTGTCCTGGCTCATGTACTCATTGATCACTTCACGGGTACCCGAACCCTCTTCACGACAGATGAAAGGGTATTTCATCAGATCTGAATAGGTAAAACTTTCACAGCCTGAATCCGGGTGTCCGACAGGCACAATCGCCACCAGATGGTCAGGACGGCAGAGTGTCACCACCAGATTTTTGTTGGCAACAGGCGCTTCTACCACACCAAGATCAATGGTGTTGTTCTCAACCATCGAGACGATCCCATCGGTATTGGATACCTTGAGATGTATATTGACTTCAGGGTATTTGACCTTGAAATCACCCAACAGTGCCGGAAGCATATACTCTGCAATAGTAGTGCTGGCACCGATGGTCAGGGTGCCACTGATATCGCCGGTCATCTCCTTGACCGAGTTCTCCATCTCAGAGTAGATTTCAAAGATTTTATCGGCATAGCCATAGACATGGGTTCCCGCCTCGGTCAGGCCGATCCGGTTGTGGGTACGATCAAACAGCCGGGTATTGAAATACTCTTCCAACTGCCTTACCTGAAAAGTAACTGCGGGTTGGGTCATGTGCAGTGACTCAGCCGCTTTGGTGAAGCTCAGCAAGCGGGCAACTGTATGAAAAACCTGAAGTCTGCGATCAGCCATGAGATCCCCTTAATGAACCGGCGATAAAAAGATTTTATACCACAATATCTATTAGTAAATCTACATATTCTCACCATTACCTGCGGCTGCAAAGAGCGCCCGGGTAATTGCCGCCGGGGCCTCACGAAGAGAGGTCACACTCTGGTGCCCCACCATCTTCATATCGGGAAAATCAATCCCAAGCCTAAAGCGGGGTGGAGAGCAATTACTCTACCCCGCTCCACCACAATCTCATAGGGAAGACGGGCCGTGTGACGTAAGGTCGTCCTGTCCAGAGCGTCCATAATGGTCTCATCACCACCGAAATCAAGTGTCAGTGCCACACCGAACACCGCCACCGGCCGTTCCGGTACATCAATACGATAAACCGTATGCACCCCTCCCGCATGGTGATCCAAGGCACTCTGAACAATGCGCAGCGCCTGTTCCTGATCCTGGTACTCTGCAAGTACCAACTGGTCATCAAAATACTCGGTGCCGTAGGAGTATTGATAGCGCCGCAGCTTTTCCACCGCCAAACCCTTGGCTCCGAAAGTCTCCTGACGTCCCAACACCTTCTCCAGCGCCTGACGCACCGGTGACATGCTGCCGGCAATCCGGTAGGCATTTTGAAAATAGTCGGGATTGGTATAGGCGACCTGGATACGATCGTTGAGCCGCGTGATGCTCACCCGCTGCCCCAGCGCAAAAGCCAGATTGCCGTCATCCAGCACCTGCTGTTTCAGGTAGGCATTGGTGACCACTATGACATGGGCGTCTGCATAAGGGGTGTACTCCCCAGCCAGCTCAAACCCTCCCGCCATCAAAGCCTCTTTAACCTCAATAATGGTTTTGACAAAATCACCCCGGCTATGAGATGAGAGCACATAGGGCCGTAACAACTCGGCGGCAAAAGCGTTTCCAACGGAAAAAGCTAACCAGATCAATAGCCAAAATGGTCGTAAAAAGCGGGGACATCGTCTCAACACGCAGATCTCCTATCAAACATTGTTGTTAATAAGGGCACAAAATGCTACTTTCCCGGCTGCTCATACCAAAAACAGAGTCAAATTAAAGATCTGAGCAGACGGAATGTCCACGCGCTATTTTACGCACAGAGACGTCCATGGAGGAATCACAATATGGAAAAGATCGCCCTATTGTCAGCCCTGACACTGGCTGCATCCGACCCACTGATGGCTGGCGGCTACAAGTTACCGGAAAACTCGATCAACGGCACTGCCCTCTCTGCTGCCAATATCGCCAATGCCCACGGTACTGATGCATCCTATTATAATCCGGTTCTAAACCTCACCGTTTCGTGGCCCAGCAACAGGCCGCGAGGTCAAAAAAACGCCGCCCCCCTAAACTCAGGGGACGGCGTTTTTCGTATAGCTGTTTCTACAGTTTAGATGTAGAGGCAGACATCGCTCTCTCCAGCAAACTCGAAGAAACGGGCGGCACCCGCATACTCGACGCCGTCAATGAAGTCAGAAGTGTTCATATCAAACAGATCAACCGTCATCTGGCAGGCGATCAGGCGAACTTCAGCCTCCTGGCAGAGCTCACGCAGCTCCTCCAGACTGGCAATACCCTTGTCGGCCATCTTCTTCTTCATCATCATGGTCATCACCGACTGCATGCCCGGCAATGTTGTACCCAACACCGGGAACCACTTGTCCATGCCCATCGGCATCGGCATGCCCGGATTACCCAGTGGAGAAACCTGGAGGTCCAGCTTCTTACGGAGCAACTGCAGGCCATAGAAAGTAAAGAAGATCTCTACGTCATAACCCAGCGCCGAAGCGGTGGATGACAAAATAAACGGGGGGTAAGCCCAATCGAGTGAGCCTTTGGTGGCAATAATTGCCAGTTTTTTCTCTTCCATCTGGATCTCCTCCTAGATATGGGTCTGATTCCGGCTCGTGAGGGCTTAAGCTCTCTTGATCAGGAAATGAAATTTACCGCCTTCCTCTTTTGACTCCATCAGCTCATTGCCGGTCTGTTTGGCAAAAGCTTCGAAATCCTTAACCGAACCGGGATCGGTAGCGATGATGTGAAGTACCTGACCGGTCTCCATACTCGTCAGACTCTTTTTTGCGCGTAGGATAGGCAGTGGGCAGTTCAAACCACTTGCATCCAGTTCTTTATCAAAATCGGCCATGTGCAACCTCCAGAAAAAAATTAGCTAGTTGTTTAGAAAATCAGTTGTACCTTATATTCCAACTTTCGGTAAAAGGCAAGTGAGTGAGTCCTTTTAGGGTCATATATGTTCCTCTCCGATGGCCGAATTCAGCCCGTTCAACCGGTATCTTTCAACCCATAGGAGATAATCTCGTTCCCACTACGCGCCCAGTCGATAATACCACCACGAAGATTGATTACATTATCAATTCCCTGTTGCATCAAAAACATACAAGCATGATAGGAACGGGCGCCACTTCGACAATAGAGCACGACATCCCGATTTGCAGGAAGTTCGTTCATTTTTATCGGAATCAGCTGCATCGGTAAATGCTCAGAATTTGGCAGAACCCCCTGAGCCACCTCCGCTTCGCTACGAATATCGAGCAGCAGCAGATCATCACCCGCTGCCACTCTGCCACTCAACTCCTGGGAATCAATCTCTTTGACCAGCATATTATAACCTTGCCTCTAATAACCAAGTCTTTTAGTATATTAAGAATTCTCTAATATATCCAGTCATCGACCTATATCAAGGCCGATAAAACTGCTGACAGGATATGATGCTTTTTTGGTAACTATTCAGCACCGCAAAGAAATCGCTGGTTGCTGTTCAGATTGCCCCTGAAATTCGTCAGTTCAAGGCGAGAAATGTGAGTTTACATGGCTAAATGATCATTTTTCAACGCAGAAATAGCGGATTTCAGGGGTGACTGAATAGTTACCTTTTTTGTCCCCCAACCAGGCACATGGTAGAGTGCCGAGCGTAGCCTGGGTGGCGCTGGATAGAGTAACTTTAACCCTGGTAACAACATTGATATATCAAGTGAGTCGATGATGGATTTCCTTCCAATTTTCTTAGACGTAAAAGGTAAACCCTGTCTGGTCGTGGGCGGTGGTGAAGTTGCCGACAGAAAAGTCGCCCTGCTTCTCAAAACCGGGGCAAGAGTGCGGCTTATTTCACCACAACTCTGCGACAACTTAGTCAGCCTGCTCAAAGATAACCAAATAGAGCACCACCCAAGAGACTATCGGGAAGGGGATCTGGATGATTGCCACCTGGTGATTGCGGCGACCAACAACCGCAGCGTCAACCAGCTGGTGTCTGCTCATGCCCAAAGTGCGCGCATCCCGGTCAATGTCGTTGACCAGCCCGAACTCTGCAGCTATATCACACCATCGATTATCGACCGCTCACCGGTAGTTGCCGCAGTCTCCACCGGCGGCGCATCCCCCGTGCTGGCACGACTGATCCGCAGCCGACTGGAAGCGCTGATTCCCGCTGGTTACGGCCGCCTGGCAGCGCTCGCCAACCGGTTTCGTGAGCGGGTAAAAGAGAAGCTGAGCAAACCTGCCGATCGTCTCCAATTCTGGGAAAAGGTACTCAAAGGTAGTGTTGCCGAACGTGTATTCTCCGGCCATATGGAGGAGGCCGACGCTGTCATGGAACAGGCTCTCGACAACTATCAGAGCCACACGGATATGGGAGAGGTCTATCTGGTGGGCGGCGGCCCGGGTGATCCCGATCTGGTCTCATTTCGCGCCCTGCGCCTGATGCAGCAGGCCGACGTAGTGGTCTATGACCGCCTGGTAGCCCAACCGATTCTTGAGATGACCCGCCGTGATGCCGAGCGTATCTATGTGGGTAAGGAGCGCGATCACCACGCCATGCGGCAGGAGGAGATCAACCAGCTCCTGGCCGACCTGGCCAAGCAGGGCAAACGGGTACTGCGCCTCAAAGGCGGTGACCCCTTCATCTTTGGCCGTGGCGGGGAAGAGATCGACACCCTCTCCTCTCAAGGTGTGCCCTTTCAGGTGGTGCCGGCCATCACCGCCGCCTCCGGTTGTGCCGCCTATGCAGCATTCCGCTCACCCACCGGGACTACGCCCAATCAGTCACCTTTGTCACCGGCCACCTGAAAGATGGCAGTATGAACCTCAACTGGTCACAGCTGGCTCAACCCCAGCAAACGGTGGTCTTTTATATGGGGCTACTCGGCCTACCGGTGATTATCAAAGAGCTGATCGCCCATGGTGTCGCTCCAGATATGACAATTGCCCTGGTGCAACAGGGAACGACAGAGAACCAGAAAGTGTTTACCGGTACCCTTGAAAATATTGAAGCCATTGTGGAACGGGAGAAACCAAAACCACCCACCCTGATTATTGTTGGCCGGGTGGTGGAGTTGCAGGAGAAACTGAGCTGGTACAAAGCACCAAAAAAACCAGGGCTTGATACCAACTTTCCCAAAGAATCTTTGTCATAGTATCTGATGCATGTTTTACAGTGAGAGAGCATATGAAAAACCCCGTTAACCACCTGACACGGTCACCTCTACTGCCGAGACCATTTGCCCTGCCCTTTGGACTGACTACCCACCGCAGCCCATAGCCACATACTGGTCACCCTGCTGAACCGGATATTCACCCCGGAGCTGGCGGATGGAGAGCTGGATTTTCTTGAGGGACGTGTGATGCGGATCGATGTGGTCGATGCCCGCCTGAGCTACCTCATCACCCTGACTGAGGGAAAACTTCAGGCAGCGGACAAGGGCAGCCCCCACGATCTCAGCATCGAAGGCTCGATCTACGATTTTCTGCTGCTAGCCACCCGCCGCGAAGATGCAGACACCCTATTTTTCAACCGCCGCTTACGGCTTGGTGGTGACACTGAGCTGGGACTCTACGTAAAAAACTTCCTCGATGCACTGGAGCTGGACGGGCGCCTCGGCCCCGCCCTCAAAATGCTCGACGGCGCCACCTCCCTTATAGCCAGAATGCCAGAACTCAAGCTACCGTTTGGTAAACCAAAGCCGGTCGAAAACAGCTATTGAAATCAAGGAACACGGAGAAACACTGAGGACACAGAGGTTACTAAGGCAGGGTGCGCTGAGACAGCGCGTTAGATAATCTCTGTGGGCTCCGTGTTTTCTGTATTCGGGATGTTCCCCACCTCCTCTAAACCATCCCCTGAGCCGCCGCCTGAGCACGGGTCTCCATACCCGCCTCGCCATGCCAGTAACCGTTACATGAGCCGACGGGTAGTAGCCGTTCCAAAAGTGCCTGACCTTCAGCCGGTGCCAACTCTCCGTTGAGACAGCGGTGAAAGGTGTCAATCACCTTGCCAGTCTGATGTGACTGGGGGCTGATTCTCACCACATCCACCTGCAACGCCTTTATCCGTTCCAGATCCCCAAGCAGATTGCAGGTATGGGCCGATTGAGTCTGAATACCGTTGAGGGCGAGGAAGCGGGTGTCATCCTGAGTTGAGAGGGTGAGGCCGTCAGGGTAGTCGAGACAGCGATACTGACAGTCATCTTTTGGTAGGTTGTGGGCGCGAGCGGTAAAACATCGTGCCGAGTAGGCCAGGGGCAGACGGCCAAAGGCAAACACCTCGGTTTCTACACCTCCGGGCGTTTGGCCTGCATCTCAGCCAGGGTCTCATGAGAGAGTTCCACCGGAAAGACCCAGCGTTTCAGCCCCTTGGCGGCAAGAAATGCCAGGTACGGTCATTGTAGATATTGACGCTGTGACTACATGCAAAAGGTTTGCCCTGGAGCAGATGTACCGCCCCCATATCATTCGCTTCCACCAGATAATCGCCGTTGTCGCAGATCCGTTTCAGGCGTTTCATCTCCGACTCCGCCTCCAGCAGTGCCAGGGTGGAGAATAGCACCTCCTTACCTGCTGCAGCCAGACGCCCGGCAAGCTCGAACCAGTCATCGGTGCGCATCAAGGTGCGCTTGGAGCAGACGGTCTCGCCGAGATAGACGATATCCACCGGTGAGGCGGCCATCTCCTCATAGAAGTCGAGCAGTTGATCTTTCGACCAGTAGTAAAGTACCGGACCGAGGGATAATTTGGGTTGTTTACTCATAAACTTCTTACCTGTGCCAGCTCAGAGGGCGGTAGGTATCTCACATAAAATAGTCAGATTTAGAAAAGCGGATCACTGCCAGGGCCGACTGTAGGCCCCGAGGGTAGTCTGAGTTCCTTCGGAGACCTTGCCCAGTTCTGCCATCCACTCCGCTTTGGGGCGGTAGTTTTCCGGGTCGCGCGCGCAGGCATCAATGGCGGCACGCCATACTCTGGTTACCTGGGCGACATAGACCGGGCTGCGTTGGCGGCCCTCGATCTTGATCGCCGCCACACCCGCTTTCTGCAGTTCCGGCAGTAGTTCCAGGGTATTGAGGCTGGTGGGCTCCTCCAGGGCATGGAAAGTATTACCACCAACACTGAAACTCCCCTTGCATAGGTCGGATAGCCCGCCTTCTCCCCCTTACCGGTACGCTCGATCAAGACTCCCCCGAGGTGGGTCTCCAGTCCCTGTGGAGTCTCACGCCACTCCACATGACTGGCCGGAGAGCAGGCACCGTAGGTGTTGGGTGAGCGCCCGGTGGCGTAGGAGGAGAGAATACAGCGCCCCTCCACCATCACACAGAGGCTACCGAAACCAAATACCTCTACCTGCACCGGACTGTTCTCCACCACATGCTGCACCTGCCGAGGGAGAGTACCCGCGGCAGTACCGCCCGGCGGATACCGAAGTTATCCTTATAGAACTCCAGGGCCTCATAGTTGGTGGCGGAGCCCTGGACAGAGAGGTGAAGATTCAGCTCCGGGTAGTGTTCAGAGGCGTAGTCGAGAATGCCGATATCGGCGGCGATCATTGCATCCACCCGGAGATCGGCCGCCTGATCCACCGCACTCTGCCAACGTGACCAACCACTGGGCTGAGGATAGGTATTAAGGGCAAGAAACACCTTCACACCACGTTGACGGGCGTAACGGATCCCCTCGGCAATCTTCGCCGGGCCAAAGTTAAGCCCGGCAAAGTGACGGGCATTGGTATCGTCACGAAAACCGAAGTAAACCGCATTGGCGCCATTATCCACAGCCGCCTTGAGAGAGGGCAGATTACCTGCCGGACATACGAGTTCCATCGATAAAACCACTCATACTGTTTGTTGTTTAGTGACTCTGGTCAAATGTATTGATCAGATCGGATAGCGGCACAGGCGCTTCCTACTCCAATCCCACCGTCAGACGGGTGCAGGATGGCAGTCCCTGTACCAAAAGGTTGATTTTATCATGGAGGGTGCCCAATGCCCTATTCCAACCAAAATGAGCACCTCTGAAGGTGATAACAGCCACCGTCGCAAAAGTCAGATTTACACTGGAACAGGGGGGTATTGGAGTGAACTTGTTCGTGATGGACTCCGAAAGAAGTTCTTCGCGAACAAGTTCGCTCCTACGCCTGAGTTCCTGATTATCGTGTACTGCCAGTTAAACGAATGAATAAATAGTTGCGATACTCTTTCTCTGAACAGTCATCTCGTATTTTTCAAACACCTGTTTCGTGGCAAAATAGGCCCATGCTCTACTACTGGATAAAAAATGCCCACGTCATCACTGTGGTGTTCAATATTGCTTTCTTCAGCCTGCGTTACTACTGGATGCTTCGCCGCAGCTCTCTGGTAAACAAAAAAATCGTCCGCTGGATCTCGCAACTCAACGACACTCTGCTGCTTATCGCCGGCATCGCTTTGGCCCTGCATATCCACCAGTACCCGTTTCAAGTTCAGTGGCTCACGGTCAAGCTGGTGGGGCTACTGCTCTATATCATCTTTGGCACCCTGGCGCTGAAGAGGGGAAAGAGTAGAAAAGCGCGTAGGATCTACGGTGTTCTGGCACTGTTGACCGTGGGCTACATAGTCACCGTCGCACTCAGCAGAACGGCAGCTTCGTGGGTATTGCTGGGAAGTCTCTGAATACTCAGCCTTACCGTTACCGCCTCTAGCAAAAAGAGGGACGCTGAGAGCGCAGAGGAGGCGCAGAGTACGCAGAGAAAAACTGTAACTATTCAGGTGATTGATGCGGTTCGCAAGCTCACCACATCCTACGTGTGCACATAGTCAGGAAAGGATTGTAGGAGTGTGGTGAGGTACGAACCGCATCAA
>MOXF01000050.1_pt1 | contig 14379 bp, 24 predicted proteins | sample 1471201 | NCBI WGS metagenome assembly MOXF01 (sample SAMN05358035, study PRJNA327811) | mollusc metagenome | isolation source: Phylotype B (NB1) bacterial symbionts from gill | host: Thyasira cf. gouldii | place: Canada: Bonne Bay, Newfoundland | collected 2010-08
GAAATCGTAATGGCGACAATTGATGGAGCCAATCAAGTCTCCCAGCTATTAGCCGCAACGGGCAGCAAAACTTTCACTGTAGGTAAAATATCTGCAGCGACCGGCGGGACGAGTGGGCTTGTGACGCTGACTCCTGCAGGTGGTGGCAGCTCGGTTGCCGTTCAGCTTGAGGGTGCTCGGCAGGTGGCTGATATCTCTGCGTTGGCGGGCAAGACGGTAGCTGTCGGTAAGCCCTCCTTGTTGGCGGGTGCGGGTACAGCCAACAACTGGTTGATGTTCCAACCGGTGACAGCGGGTGCCACCAAGGCCTCGGCCTCGTCTGTTACATTGATGAAGCTGGAAGGTACCCGTCAGTATAGAGGCGGCCTCGCTGACAGGGAAAAGCTTTACTGTCGTTAAACCGATGATGGCTGGCAAGGGCGCAACCTCAACACTCTTTTTACAGCCTACTGGCGGTGGCAATCTTGTCGCCTGAAGATGGCTAATGGGGTGCCTATTGGGTCGAGCTTGGTTGGTAAGTCGGTTACCATTGGTCAGACTCCTGCTGTAGCGGGAGGCAAGGTGGGGACTTGGCTGGCATTGAAGCCAGCGGCAGGTGTAACGGCAGCTAAGGCGACGGGGGGCGCGGTGGCGTGCCCTGTAGTCAAGGCTAAGGCGGTTGCAATGACAGCACCAGCCGCTAAGTTTCAGACGGTAGCGTTGACTACTGCCCCTGCGGCTAAGGCGGCAACGGGTGCTACAGCCGCCAAGGGTGCTGCGGCAGGTGCTACAGCAGCCAAGAGTGCGGTGGCAGGCGGTACTATCTGGAAAGGAACAGGTTTGAGTCTTGGGCTGGGCCTTGGGCTAGGTGCTCTGGGGCCGATTATTATCGCCGGTGTAGGTGTCACTGCCGCCTATGGTTATTGGCGGAGTCACCGCGAAGAGGCGCTAGAGGAAGCTTCGGACGAGGCGCTGGTTGCTGCCCAAGAGTAGTCTCCGGTTGCATGGCTGAGGAGGGGAGGGCCGGTCTGATTGGATCGGCCCTTTCGTTGTAGCTAGTGTCTGTTTATGCTGTCGTTATTATGAAATGGAAATATCTGCTGTGGCTCTTGTTGTTGCTGGCTATCCTGAAAATATTTGCTCTCTATCGCGCCGTACCGATTATGCAGGAACTCAACCAGAGGATCGATCGTCAATCTCCAGGAGGAGACGCGCTTACCCGTTGATGCAGGTCTCTTAAGTACTATCTGCGTAACTTCTCAATAAGTCCGTGCTGTGGGGTGCGGCAACGCCTTTTCAGGACACGCTGTGAATATCTCCCTGTACACAGTAGCCCCCCCTGCTGCTGTACGTCATGAAAAGGCGTCACTGCACCCGCCTGACAAGGTATCCATCTGCACAGGGTTATTGAAAAGTCACACTAAATCTGCCTGTAGCCTTGATTTCGCCCCACTCATCAACCCAGGTTACAGGTCGTTTTATTCAATCCCAGGGGCGAGCAACTACCTATATGCTATACGCCTTGCCGAGATTGACCGAATGCTCACGCCCGGCCCTGAAGATGATCAGGCTCTCCATTGCCACCTTGAAATGGAATGGCTTGCCGATTGTTAGGTTGAGCTGGCTGGGGGTGATGGTTGGTATGATGGTTCCATCCTCCAGCCTGAGCGTGTAGTGGGTGGTAGCTCCCTGAAATCGCTTTTTGATAATGGTTCCGAACTTCACGCTACTCTTGTCATAGAGTAGGTGGTCGGGACGAAGCAGAAATTCGATAGGCTTGTCGGCCTGGATCTCACGGTTCTCACCGTCGAAACGGAAGGTGCCAAGTTCGGAGCTGAGGGAGTTGTCAGGATGCACGAAGCCCTCAATTAAAGTGCCATTGCCTGTGTTGCTGGCGACATGCCTGTTGTTCGGGCGGTAGTAGAGGTTGATGGGGCTGTCCCACTGCGGTAGTGCGTCACGCTGTAGTACCCCCATAGTATCCGCGATGGCCTGGGCTGGTTGCAGACTCTCTGTGACGATCAGCGTGGTTACTTTGCGTGCTCTGAGTATCTCCTCACTTCGTCGATAAATCCCATTCTTTGTGCAGAAGGCTGCTTGGCAAACGGCTCATCCCAGAGTAGCAGTGTCGGCTCGGTAATCAGTGCCCGGGCCAGCGTTGCACGCTGGATCTCCTCATCCGGGAGCTCCTCGACCCGATATTTTTCATATCCCATAAGGTCGACCACCTTAAGTATCTCCTGTGCCCTCGCTACTCTCTCACGTTTTTTGAGAGTATGTATGGCAAGCTGAATATTGTTGTTGAGGGAGAGGTGGGGGATGAGTGATGGCTCGCGTGTAATGATGCTGCAGTCACGCTGCTCCGGGCGCATGGTGTAGTCGGGAGCCGAGATATGGTTACCCGCCAGAATGATCTTGCCACGGTTGATTGGGAGCAGCCCTTTGATTGCCCGTAAGATGGTCGAGCCGGCGCTGTTGCGGTCACCCAAAAGCACCCCAATCTCTCCTGTGTTAATGGTGAGGAGAGGGGGGTGGTGATGGGCACGCTCGTGGCAGAGCACTGGATGGTTTTTACTTTGAGCAGGTTGTGCATGGTGTCGTCTAGCGTCTGTTCAGTGTTTGGGAGAAGAGGGTTCGGTAGTGTGCTACCACAGTGGGTATGGTGAGTAGACCGAGCAGTATCAGTGTAAGCGCCGGTGCTGAGACGTCACTGTTACTGTGGCGCAAAACGCCATCGTAGCACACGACCGCAATGCTCTCTCCCTCTATGGGGTGGAGCAGGTATGTTGCTGGCAGCTCACGCATAACAAAGCTGAAGGTTAGCAGCAGGGTTAGCAGTGCTCTACGATGCAGGTACGGCAGATAGCGATAGATAACGCCAGCGTGGGAGAGGCCCGTGGCGGCACTCACCTCAGTGGTGGTGCGCTGTAGCTCTGTAAGCAGTACCCGGTTCTGTGGTTGTGCCTGCGGGGCTGTCTGGAGATGGGTAGGCAAGCAGCAGAATGGGTGAGGCTGAAGAGCAGTGTAAGTGGATCGGTGACGCTCGGCGGCAGTGTGCTGATGAAATAGAGTCGGGTGATCTGGTCGTACACGAACAGTGCTGTAACCGCCAGTAACAGTGGAGGTATTGAGGCGAGTAGAGCCGCTGATCCTATTGATTTGTGGGTCTATTTTTCGGCCTTGTAAGTGGTGACAAGCAGGAGAGGAGGGTGATGCCGACTGCCATGGTGCCAAAGGTGAGGCTGTGAGCAGCGGTTGTGCAATCCTTTCAAGGGGGGAGGTGCCCCAGGTGGCCAGTTGAAGCAAGGGCGATACAACGGTAAACAGCAGGATGGTTGAGGAGAGCGCTATTGTCGTCATCACCACCGCACGGTTGGCGCTGTTGTTGGGCTCTCTCTCTCTGTAGTTACTAAATAGAGGCGGAGCACCGCTAAGCTTGTGTCCGGCAGTGGTGATGGCAAGTGCAGTTAAAAGCAGCAGCAGTCCAGATGTGATCAACAGATCGAGCTGTCGCATTCCTTGCCACTGATCTAAGAGTAGCGTGGTCACTGTCGGTAGATTGAAAATCTTCTGATGTGGCAAAGTCGCTGAGGGTGAAAAGCAGTATCAGTGTCAGTCCCGATAGTGCCGGATAGCGGATGTTCATTAGGGTAAATCGTAGGGAGTAGTAAGCGCTCGAAAATCCAGGAAACTGTGCAGCATTGTAAAGGAGTGAGGCGTGCCGTCTGAGTGTAATCAATACGGGAATATAGATGTAGGGGTAGAGGGTGAGTGAGTAGGTGATAACCGCTTTTATCAGTGCGTGGTGAATAGAGCCTGAGTCAGTGCCGAGAAGGCTGTTAAAGAGCTGTTCAATTGCTTCAAATGGGCCGCTGCTGATATAGCTGAGTACAAAGGGGGGGCATGGCCATTGGCAGCATAAGGAGCAGGGAGAGCGTTCTGCCTCCGGGGAGCCGGTAGTGGGCAAGGATCCACGCCAGGCTGATACCGAGTAGCAGTGTGCCGCCTGCCACGCCTGTGAGCAGCAGGGCGCTGTTGCCGATCAGCTCTGTAAGTTGATGGCTCTCTAGCTTGATTCAGGCTGTTCCATCAAGATCAACGGCACTGGCTTGGGGCGCAAAAAAGAGAAGGGCCAATAAGGTAATGAGGGAAAGTGCAGGTAGTGATAGTAAGTTTTTTCTGGTGCTCATAACGCCGATTTTCGATAGAGTGACAGTGTAAGGGTGTCCAGCTCACTTTATGTGAGTTATTATTCTAGCACTGCCGCTGACTTGTGTGGTTGATCCCGAAGCTTTAATACACAATTTGTCTCGACTAAACTTTGCTTTAGTTGTATATTCCTGTGCTTTAACGGCAGTAATATAAGTGGGTAATTATCGGGGGGGTATTCCCTGGTAGGTATGTGATATGTAAGAGAAAAGCACTCTTCATTCCATCAGAGCTACAACGAGTGCTGTAGTTTAGAGCCGATAAGGAAAAAATGAACTTACCTCAAATCATAGCGGGACTACTCGCACTCAGCCTGGGTTTATGGGGGCTCTCCGCCTGGTGGTATTCAGTCGAGGAGTTTCTGCGCGGTGCCGTTCCCCTGTTGTTGATACTCTCGGCATAGGTGCGCTAATGGCTGGCGTCAGTCGTGGTCGTGTAGGGGCCGACAAGGCCAGCGATCAGGAGTTGATGGATCAGCTCAAGAGTGCCGATAACGAACTCTCCGGGCGCTCGAAACCCCATCATAACAACACAACAGATAGCGATTAATGGACCTTAACTTCGGCAATCAAGAGCGCTGCGGTAAAGAGACGCGGAAATACATCTACGTGATGGGGGGGGTGAGCCTTATTCATTCTAATCTCCACCTATATCTACCAATATCACTATCTGCCGGGTAAGGCACATAAGAGGCAGGGTGAGGTCGCCGCCATCAACCGAATTCAGCCTCCAAGAACCCAGGTCGCTGGCTTCGCTACCGCTCCCGGCGGCATGGGGATGAATGTTGCCGCTCCCGGTGTACCTCCCGTGATCGGTGCCAACGCCACACCCCCAAGCGGCCATCTAGGGGATGGCCGTGGCCGGATGGTCTGTAGTAGCTGCCATCAGGTGAACGGAGCCACAGGTACCACCGCAGCCTTCACCAATGGCCCGATGATGCGGCAGGTCGACAACATCGTTCGCAACGACTTCGCTACCGTGGTACAGGGGCTGAAGGGGAGTGTCGTCAATATCAATTCGGTACAGACTGCGGTCGTCAATAATCGCACAGCACCTCCCGCCGACGGCAAACCCCACTTCGCCGACCCCTTTAGCGGCACCAGTGTCGAAAGTGTCGGTTCGGGGGTGGTTGTTACGCCCTAACGGCTACATCGTCACCAACAGCCATGTGGTTAAAAACAGTACAGGACTATCTATCACCGTCTTTGGTGACATGGGGCCGAAACGCTACCGCGGGGAGGTGGTCAAGCTCGATGAGACTATCGACTTGGCGCTGCTTAAAATTAGTCCTGATGAGATACTCAAGCCAGCACGCCTAGGCGATAGCAAGCAGGTGCAGATCGCCGATCCAGTGATCACCATCGGCAGTCCGTTTGGTCTTGATCAGCCGTCAGTCGTGGCATGCGTTTCTGGGTTGCGTCGAGCAGTGGTGATAGATAGCGTTACCCACGATCAACTGATCCAGACGGATGCAGCGATCAATCAGGGTAACTCAGGCGGCGCTATGGTCAATCGTAACGGCGAGGTGACCGGTATCAATACGGCGATCTACACCCCGACCGGTGCCTTCTCGGGTATCGGCTTTGCGATCCCGATCAATAAGGTGAAGCGCCTTCATCCAAGATATGATACAACCTGACCCGCAGGCAATGAATCCAGGTGCTGCTACGGCGCAGGGCGTTGCTTGGGGCAACGGCGGCGTAATAGGACGGAATATCGCCGCCACCCAGGGTCCACCAATCAGGGCCAATGCGCCTGTTCCGGGCAACCATTTACGTGATGGCCGGGGAAAAATGGCCTGTGAATCCTGTCATCGGATCACTGGCGGTGGCAAGTGGAGAGGCACACCGGCGGCGTTTACGCCTGGGATGGGGCAGCACAATTACAACGCACCAAATAGAGGTATGAGCCACCGAGTGCTGGTATGGGTACTCCAGGCATAGGCATGGGTCGGAATGCGGCTGCACAGCAATCTCTCAGCGCTCTCTTTCCGCTCCCGTTGGCGGTCGCCGGGCAGACGGCTGCTCAAGTAAATCTTAACGGGGCACTGCTTGATCCGCTTACCCCACAGCTACAGCATAAAATCAATGCACAGGTTGCCGATGGTGCCTTCATCTCCTCGGTCTACCCCGATTCTGCAGCTGAACGTGCTGGGCTGCAGGCGGGGGATATCATATTTAAGGTTGATGGGCGCTGGGTGATGTCACCTCAGGAGGTGATCGATACCGTTGGTGATTACATGGCGGGGGATAACATCCGTCTCGGGGTCTACAGTGGTGGACGGCGGCGCAATGTTTATCTGGTGTTGAGTGGCCAGAATACGGGTGCAGTAGTACCTCAGTAGCCTGCTTGCACTATAGGCTAAGCGGTATTTATCGACTACATTAAGATGGTTGTACGAAATGTTTTGCGAGTTTTTGGCATGGCATCAAGCAAGCTTGCTGAACTTTTGAACTTGTTGTTTCACAGCTAGGGTCGGGCCTGGTTGTACGGTAGAGGACTATATGAGTGTTTAAAGCGGTTATATCACTTATCGTTATTATTACGATGCTGATTTTTGCCTCTCAGAATATGGAAGAGGCTGAAATCCATGTGGTTGCGGGCAGGCCGGCACAGGTTCCGCTGATACTGATTGTTGCCATCTCTTTTGTGAGTGGATACGCCGTAGCGATCCTCTCGTTCATATTTAGTAACAGTCGTAAACGAAAAAAAGATCGACAACCATCAAGTAACCTGCCACCGAGTAGGCGGCGCTAGGTGGCAATACATAGAAAAGGCTATTGGGGAATGAGCGCTCTCTTATGAGATATTCAAAGTGTGTCAGGTGTGCGAGTCTGGTGGGATGGGTTGGTCTTGTGACCAATCTTATTCTTCTGATTCTCAAGGGTTTTGTCGGCATCATCTCCGGCTCCCAGGCGCTGTTGGCTGATGCGATGTACTCAGCTAAAGATGTTATCAGCTCTATACTTGTGATCATCGGTCTCAAGGTATCGAGCCGCCCGCTCGACAGGGAACACCCCTACGGGCATGGCAAGATCGAGTTTATCCTGTCGATGGTGGTCAGTGTTGTCTTCCTCACTGTAACCGCATTCCTCTTTGTTCATGCGGTGCAGATTCTGACCAACGGCGATGAACATCGGGCACCCCACATGATTGCCCTCTGGACCGCGCTGATTTCAGTGTCTGTTAACGTAGTAATGTACTTCTACTCACGTTGCGTTTCGGTGGAGGTCAACAGCCCAATGGTGCGCACCCTGTCGCAGCATCATTATGCAGATGCCACCTCATCGGTAGCGGTGGCAGTCGGTATTATTGGTGCCCACTACTTGGCAATGCCTGGATCGATACAGTGGTGGCGCTGTTTGAGATCGCTCATCTGATGTACCTGGGTGGCGATGTCTTCAAAGAGGCATACAAGGGCCTTATGGATCGAAGTGCACCGAATACAGTCCGTGAGAAGATCGACGAGCTGGCGAAGCGAGTCGATGGTGTACATGATGTCGATGAGTTACGAACGCGTCTGGTTGGCCAGGAGATATGGGTTGACCTGATTATCCAGGTTGATCCTGAGCTGAGTGTTGAAGCGGCGAATGAGTCTGCGAGCGGGTGGTGGAGCGCCTCTGTGCCAGGGTGGCGCATATCGGTAGCGTCCAGGTACAGTTCACCGCCCACGATATTATCCATGCCAGCCATGATCAGGCTCTTCTTCCTGATGGCGTGACGCCGTAGTTTGTGAAGGCAAAGCAATATGGATAGAGACGAATTTCTCCTGACCCCCAACCACCTGATCTTCTGCGACAAGCGCTGGAAGCCAGCGGCAGTGTTGCTGGGTACTGCGGTGCTGTTGACCTTTCTCTGGGCGCTCTATTTGTTGGGCATCTCGCTTGATGACTATACCCTCGACGACTACTCGATAGAGCATCATCCCACCCATATCCTGCAAGGTGATGGAAGCGCTGCCCAGCCGGTTGCCGGCGAGCTGGATGCGCTGCAGCGCAAGCTGACACCGGCAATCGTCCATATTCATGGACGGGGCCAGCTGCAGCGGGGGCAGGGGGTGCCATCAATCATCTCCTCTGGCGTAATCGTCCACCCGGCGGGTTATCTGATTACCACGGCCCATGGCTTGGCCGGTCATCACATGTTGTTTGCTGATGTGCCGACGGACAACGGCCTTAAACGTTATGAGGCATCTCTGATAAAGACAGATTCACTCTACGATGTGGCACTGCTGAAAATTAATACCAACGATCGATTCCTCTTTCTGAAGATCGCCGATACTACACAGATGCCCCAGGGTACCCCCCTCTACGCCTTTGGTCTTGGTCACAACAGTTCGATCATCGGGAAACAGGGTGGTCTGCAGCAGCGCGGGGTGATGGTGCAGGCTGGCAACCAGAGGCTCTCGCGTCTGTTCAAGACCGATGCCGTCTACTCATGGGAGCAGACCGGCGGCGGCCCTGGTCACCGGCAGTGCCGAGCTTGCCGGTATCAATCTGGCGATGACAGGTGCCAGCGGAACCGTTCTGGGTTATGCCATACCGGCACATCTGCTACAGAAGGCGTTTAGTGATGAGCTGCCGCTGGCAGCCGCCACTTCAGTGCAACCCATGCAGGTGGCGGCGTGGCCGGTATTTGGCGTGAATATTGCCGCTACGACCACGTCACCGGCGGCCCCAGGGACAGCTAATGCTGAACACCAAAGCAGCTTCACTATCTCGGGTCACAGCATCGAATCAGCCATAGGTTTGGTGCTACTTGGCCTGGCGGCCGGAATTACCGGCGGCATGATCTCCATGGGTGGCGGCATTATTCTGGTCAGTGGAATGTTGATCTTCTTCGGTTACGGTATGGGCTTGATCCGTCCTGTCTCGTTCATTACCAACGTCTTTACCTACGGCGCAGCTGCGCTGCGAAATCGATCATCTGGTCTGGTGATGTGGAGTAGGGTTATGCGCCTTATTCCCTGGGCGATAGGCGGTGTCATTATCGGTTATCTGGCGGGTAGTCAACTGGATGATCAGATGGTGGGTTACCTGCTTGGTATCTTCGCCCTGCTGATTGCCACCAAGACGCTGCACGAGATCTTTCAGGGCGAAGAGGAACAGGAGGTTGTCTACAGCGGTGCCGAAGAGAGCCATGAGACACATGATACAGATAGGGTTGAGGATGAACCGATCGATGCGCTACTTGAGATGACTGCCGACAACCAACAGGCAGCTACCGGCAAGCGTAGTACAGGCATCCTTGAGGATGGCATCCTCGGCGTTCCGATGGGATTGGTCAGCGGTGTTCTCGGTATCAGCGGTGGCGTTGTCGAGGTGCCGCTGCAGCGCTACTTCTCCAACATTTCAATACATAATGCGATTGCCAACAGCTCTGTAATGGTCTTCTGGGCTTCACTGGCTGCTGCAGTTGTATCGCTGGTTCATGGACACGCTATTGGTGCCTTTGAGTGGCAGACCCCGATCGGTATAGCACTGATCATGATTCCCAGTGCCTACATCGGAGGGATGATTGGGGCGAAGATGTTGCGTCATATACCGGCCGATAAGTTAAAGTGGATCTATGTGGCACTGATGTTGGTGATCGGAATCCGGATGTTGTTTGGACAGTAGTGAAACTGCGGTTTACCGTCATCGATACTGTACTCAAATAAATAGCGACCTAAACCGCTAAGCGGTTACAAATCAGAGGGTAACCAACCAACTGATTACGGTTTTATTACTCAAGAGTTACAAGAGAGATAGCATTAATGAATATCAAAATGGATCTGTATGATCTACTGGGGCTCTATACAAAGGCCGCAGTCTCTATTGCAGGGGAGTTGAGTAACTCATTTGTTCAGCGTTTTCAGAAGCTGTTCACCATTGATGACGAGCTGAGATACAACTACTTTCGTGACAAGGGTATTGCCCATGCCAAGGCGCGGCGCTATCGTCAAGCGGTGATAATCATGAAACAGTTGCATCAAATTGATCCAGAGGATGCAGATGTTGCCCTCTATCTCGGTATCAGCTGGATGAAAGTGGGCGAGAGGGATGAGGGGGTGGATCTGCTTGAATCTACCCACGCGAACTATCCAGACAACGTCCGGGTCACCACTATCCTCTCCATCGCTTACATGCAGGGCGAGGATTACGATAAGGCTATTCCCCTGCTACAGGCGCTGGTGGGGGCGTCACCGGAAGATGCCAAGGCGTACTTTCGCCTGGGTGAGGCCTGTTACAAGGCAGAACAGAGCGCTCAGGCTGCCGAGGCGCTGCTCAAAGCATCAGAACTCAACCCGGATGATGCCAGCATATTTAAACTGCTCGGCTCCGTCTATGAAACACTGGAGAGGGATGCGATGCCATGGAGATGTTTAAACGAGCAATGGATCTTGAAAAAAAGTAACGAGTTTCAGATTGAACGGAGCGGATTGGCGAAGCGATTATGGTAGGTGAATTGACGGTAAAGAGCGGGTAGCGATAGCCAGGAACGGCTGCGTGAGCTCTATCATGACGAGGTAAATCCCAGCTTTCGCGTACCGCATATGCCCGCCGCAAAGACGGTGATCTTTATCACCTTGATTATGCTGGCGCTCTTTTCCGCGACGCTGCTGTTCAAGTTTAACTACTTTATTACCATGCAAGAGGTGGTACTGGCCAAACGTGGTCATCTCGAAGGGGCATTCCAGCGCCGTACAAACCTATTTGAGAATCTGCTCAAGCTCACCTTAAACCATGCGGCACTGGAACATGAAGTCTTCTCCCATGTTGCCGATGCGCGCAAAGACATCATCAAGAAGCTGCGGCTACCACCCGAGATTCAGCGGTCTCTGGAGGCGAGCCTGGCAGATCAGAAGTCTCCGGATTTCAATAATATTGGTAAGGCTTTGACAAGTTTGAACAGTAACGGTATCGAGACCTCAATGGGGCGGCTGCTGGGACTGGTTGAGCAGTACCCAAATATAAAATCATCAGAGACCTATGCCCGGATGATGGAGTCGCTGATGACGATTGAGGATAGGATCTCCGATCGGCGTATGGTCTATCAGGAGTCGATTCGTGCCTTCAATCGTGAAATCTCCCGCTTCCCCTGGTATCTCCTGGCTAAGGGGACCGGCTTCAACCGGTTCGAGTACTTCACCGCTGAGGATGGTTCTCACTACCGGCCGCGAATCACCCCCGGGGTATTCGAGCAGCTGTTGCCAATGGTCGAACAGGGGCCAACAGATAACACCAAGGCGCAAGGTGAAGATAGTTTCACACCGTCGAAGAGCGGTGACACTACCGCTGACGGGGCGTCGGAGGGAGAGACAAGGGTCGATACTGATAGCGACAAAGGTGACACGCAATGATCTGGAGCTCCATAGGAATAGCGATCGGTCGAATAGCGACAGCAATCAGCGTCACCTATTCGATCAAAAAACTGGGAGATGACATTCATAAGGAGCGCTATGAGATCAAGCCTCACCGGATTTACAGCAGCCAGGAGGTGGCTAAGCTGTTGGGTATGAAGCGTCATGAGGTTCTTCTACTGATCTCCGCGGGGACGCTGCAGGGGCGCTTGGTGAGTGGGAATTACCGTGTTAGCGGTCAATGCATACTAGAGTATCTAAAAAATGAAGCATGAATATTGCAGCGTGTGTCGCGATGAGGTGGTTTGGTGGGCTCTCATCGTCAACGTGGCGCAGATGACCTATAAAGGGTTGCTTGGCATGATGACCGGTAGTGCGGCACTGATTGCCGATGCGATGCACTCTGGGGCCGATGTGGTTGCCAGCAGTGTAACCATGGCGAGCCTGAAGATATCCAACAAGCCTGCCGACGAGTCTCACCCCTACGGCTACGGGAATATCCAGTTTATCTCCTCATCGATTGTCGGTCTGATCCTGATCATTGGTGCGATCTACCTCATCTACCAGTCGTCTATGTCAATAATTAACGGTGATATCAGCACCCCCAGTGTGGTGGCGGTTCTTGGTGCTGCTGTGTCGGCGCTGACCAATGAGCTGATGTATCGTTATCAGAGCTGTGTTGGTACCGAGAATAACAGCCCGGCAATTATGGCCAACGCCTGGGACAATCGCTCTGATGCCATCTCTTCACTTGCGGTGTTGGTTGGTATTGTGATCGCGGTGATGGGTTTTCCGATGGCGGACAACCTTGCTGCCATCGCCGTCGGTCTGTTGGTGATCCGTATTGGTGTTGAACTCAATACAGAAGCCATCAGCGGTCTGATGGATTCATCAATCGGAGGTGGATGATCTGAAAACTGTCTACGATCTGATCAACGATGTAGAGGAGTAGAAGCATCGCCTACCTTCGTGGCCGAAACGTGGGTGAGAATCTTCACATCGAGGTCAACGTCAAGGTCAACCGTAACATATCAGTGGTCGAGTCTGACCGCATAGCCGAGTGGATTAAAGAGAAAGTAGAGTACGATATGTTCCATATCAGTGATGTCCTGGTACTGGTGACCCCGGTCGAGGTCGTCGGCAAGAAGAAAAAATCTCCCCTAGTGCCTGAGGCAGAGTGATCAATATGATTATTAAACAGCTAAAAAATGTGGGGCCCGAAACCTGGATCATGCTGGCAGGCGCACTTTTCCTCATCATTGTCATCATTGTAGCGATGGTGCCTGGTGATACGGGTTTCGGCAGTGCAGCCTCACATACCCCGGTGCAGTCTCGTCCCTCCGGAGCGGCTGTCAACGGGCCTATGCCACAGAATCGAACCGTTGCCAGATGCGGCCGGTACAAACTTTACCTATCTTCAGCTATGGTGGTGTTGTCGATCAGGCGGTAAATCGCGACCCCGGTGGCTGGGGACAGGTTCATATTCTTGTCAACGATGGTGCAGGGCTGACCCAGGAGGTCTCGCTGGCACCCGAGTGGTATCTGCAGTTTCAGGGGTGTTTGGTACAGCGGGGGCAGCATGTAACGGGTGAAGGATTTCATTTTGATAGCGTCAATCGTGGCGGTCTGCTCTACGCCAAGAACGTGATTGTCAACGGGGTGGCGCTGTCGGCTGAGATCAGTCGAAGGATTGGCGTTGTGGTCGGACCAACTGCGCTGAGCTGTGTGCAGCGATAGACAGGCAGATGTACTTGAATAGGGCTACCATCAAGCGGCAAGGGTTGTGGGTATTTATCCTAATGGTGATACTTGGCTTCGGAATTTTTTGGGAGGCGGCACTACGCGAGGCCCCGAAGCGGGCACTTAGTAACGCCTACATTGGTCGGCTGCCGAAGCCAACCGAACCGACGTTGCTAACGCCTCTACAGGAGCTGATTGCCCCCGAGAATGATTTTAAAGCGATGGAAATCGCCCATATCCCTGCGATCAATATGAACCAGAGGATGCCTCACCCTTTTGTTGGGACATGTATCAACTGTCACCTTATCGAAGGCGGGGCAAAAGCGGGAAGTCAGTTTAAAACGCCGGTGGGGGCGATTCTTGAGCAGCTGAGTTCAAAGGTGGGCAAGCTTGGGCCTGCCATCATTCCACAGTCAGAGCGTCCCCATCCACCGGCAGGACGCTGTATCAAATGCCACAATCTCTTGGTACAGGTGCCGGTCGAGAAAAATGATTTTTTATGGCAATAGGGAAGCTAGCGGTCTTTTGCTGTCAGTATCGGAGTTAAAGCTGTGATTTGGACCTTTTTTGCAACGGGTATTTAACCTGCTATCGTAGTGATACACGCTCTAAAACTGGGTTATATGAAAACAATATGGTGGCGATAGACCCCTATAATATGTGTATGTATGCGTATGTGGGCCGGTTTTGAGGCGGTAGCTTTCAACAATATGGCATAAAAGATAGTGACTGTTTGTATTGTTTTATTACGTCTTACTGGCTAGACTTAAAAGCTATTGATCAAACTCTCTGAAAACTAGGGAAAGATTGAGTAGGGACAATAAGCATGTTTTTTTATTGTGGCGTTAATTTAATCGACCTGCTATTTGTGGTATACCTGAGAAAGATAAGCGATAAATGATCCGCTACAATTTTAGTTGAAGATGCGCTGAGGTAGTTTTCAAACCGTAAGGGGGTATTTACTGTGGTTATACAACCGCTAAATCAAGGTGCTGTTGCGGCCATTCTAGGGAAGATTAACAGGCCAAACATAGAGGTCGAGGCTACTGGAATGGAAGCAGAGGTAGCTCAAAACGCAGGGGGCTGGCAAAAAGCACTGCAGGGTGCTA
>MOXF01000051.1_pt1 | contig 14266 bp, 16 predicted proteins | sample 1471201 | NCBI WGS metagenome assembly MOXF01 (sample SAMN05358035, study PRJNA327811) | mollusc metagenome | isolation source: Phylotype B (NB1) bacterial symbionts from gill | host: Thyasira cf. gouldii | place: Canada: Bonne Bay, Newfoundland | collected 2010-08
AGTCACTCTCTGTAACACGGTTTCCAAAGTAGCCGTCGGCTCACAGACATAATCGAGGCCGCCGACACGCACCATATCACCACCCTGCTGACGGTAGGGATCGGCATTAAACAGATTGTCGCTCACATCCTCCAGGATCACCTTGATATCGGCACCACTCATCTCCCGTCGATAGGTCTCCGGATAGGTGATGCAGGTCTGATCCATGACGTTATCCATGGTAATGGTCTGACCGGGTAGCACCGAGGTGCCCCAGCGGAAACCGGGAGAGAACGAGACCTGCGCATCGTTTACTGTACGCAGTGCATCACAGATCACCTGGTCAAAGGTGCCGTTCGAAGTTGCCGCGGCGGTAGAGGGTTTCACCGGCTACTGCCAGTTTCTCTTCCAACTGCTCCTTGTAAGGTGCGCGCACACCATCGATATAGGCCTGCATCTCGCGTCGGCCGGCAGCAAGTTGGAGAAGACCGGTACCAAGCGATAGCGGAAATCCTGCACCTTGCCATTACGCACATCCAGATCCATCACCCCCAGAAACTTACCGTTGGAACCGGCATTGGTCACCAGAGTCTTGCCGCCGGGGTTACTCACCACCGTCGGCGCTGGCATGCATCGTGGGTGTGGCCACCGAAAATCGCATCGATGCCGCTGACCCTGGAGGCCATTTTCAGATCAACATCCATACCGTTGTGAGAGATGACGATAACCACATCGGGCTTCTCCTTCTCACGAACCTATCAACGGTCCTTTGCATCTGACGGTCTTTGATGCCGAAGGTCCAGTCGGGAATGAAGCGGCCTGGATTGGCAATTGGGGTATAAGGGAAAGCCTGCCCGATCACCGCCACCCGGGCACCGTTGACGACCTTGATGGTATAGGGTTTGAAGGCGAGTCCCTCATCTTCATCAAAACCTTCAAAATCCTCGAATTTATAGTCAAAAAGCGCATCATCTTTGACATTGACGTTCTGTGCCACAAAATCGCCATTGAACTCACCGATATTCTCAATGATCTCTCTGTCGAGATAAGTAAACTCCCAGTGGCCGGTCATAACATCGACACCCAGTCTATTACAGGCGCCCACCATATCCTTGCCACGGTCCAATAGGCGGTGCCGGAGCCCTGCCAGGTATCGCCGCCATCCATCAGCAGACTGTTGCCGTCGCCCCGTTCGGCCCGCAGACGTTTCACCAGGCTCGCCAGATGGGCAAAACCACCCACCCGACCATACTCACCCGCCGCCTGGTCAAAACCGAGATAACTGAAGGCGTGGGACTCTATGCCGCCAGGCTCAATGCCAAAGTGTTTGAGCAGGGTGTTCCCCACCAGGTGTGGTGCTTTTCCGTAGGCGTCGCCAACACCCAGGTTGACGTTGGGCTCACGAAAATAGACCGGGTTGAGTTGCGCATGGCAATCCGTCATGTGCATCAAACAGACATTGCCGAATTTGGGCACTTCATAGAGATCGGCAGGCTGCTTGGCGGCTGAAAAAACCGACCCAGGCAGCATTCCCGCTGCGCCGGCCATGCCCATCAATCGGATAAATTCCCGTCGTGAAAGCGTCATCGTTAGCAATCCTTCAGGCGCACCTTGCCTGTGTTTCATCATAAACAGTGGTGTGATTTAAGAGGTGTGGGTATAGCAAACCGATGACGGGAAGAGCGTCTCCCGTCATCGATTGGTCTGGGGAGGGATCAGCTTTGACGGCAGCTTCCGCCGATGCGGATTTACCCTTATTATCCACCCATGTCAACTTCAGTTTTGCACCTTGACCACCATTAAACATGAAGGAGATGTAAGCGGACTTCGCCACACCACCACCCCACATTGCGGTGACCAGATTTTCACCATCGAGATCACAGGTGACCTCTTGAATAAAGTTGGCCGGGATTTTCTTCCCGGACTTGTCTTTACGATTACCCGTCTCCATCGGGTGACTCATCAGTGCTCTGACGGTAGTGACACCGTCCTTGAACTTTGCACGGGCTCTGATACTTTTCTTCGCCATTATCTCTTCCTCGGCTATAAGGTTTGCCACGCACACAGGTGCATGGAGCTATCTCTTTGTGGATCCCGGTCTCTTTGTCGCCGGACAACGGTCTCTAATTACGAACGAACCTCCTGGAGGGCGTTCTCGATTAACCGCCGCAACCACCTACGGTCACTTTGACCTCTTTCTTCCCGCTGTAGAGCTTACCGCCAGCCTTGACCACACCGATCACATTGGCTGTTTTGCCCATGCGAATGCGGGTGGAGACAAAGCCATGGCACTTATCTGTGAGATTGTAGGTAGCGACCATCGGTGAAGGGTTCTTATCCGCGTAGATGGTGATGGACTCTACATCTTTGATCGAGGTGATCACCTTGACCGGCACTTCATTACCGTTTTCTGCAATCTCCGGCGCATCAATGGTGACATCACCACTCTCTTCCACTGCATCACTGCCGAACATTGCCGTCAGGGCTTCAGGCATCTTCTTGGCATGAAATGCCTTATCCGGCCAAGCCGCCAATACAGTGGTGGGTGTCAAGAGGCCAGCGCCGAGGCTACGCCCAACGCACTGACAGCCATCGACCCTTTAAGAAATATCCTGCGTTTCATAAAAGTACACTCCTAAAAATAGTATAATTCTGTTCTGGTTAATGCGAAACAGTGGTCAGACCAAGACTGGTCCACGACTGCATGCCGCCACGGTACCACTTGAGCTTATAGGTGGGATAACCCAACTTGGCCAGTGTTTTAATATTCACCGATGATTGTGGACACCAGACACCGTTACAGAACAGCACCAGGGTCTTGGCATTACGGAAATCCCATTTGCCATTGTTCAGTTGCACACCAAACTGGGTAACAAGAATATTACTCAGTGTCTCCGCTTCGGTTTCAATATCAAAAGATCCGCCAACATCCACATTGATTTTGTTCCATGGGATATTCACAGAGCCTGGGATTGTACCACGCAGAATCCAACCCGGAGTGCGGGAATCCACCACCACCACTGTGCGGTCGTTATTACTTATACGCTGCAGATAGCCGAGAACCTCCAGCTCACCTACCGTCTCCACCCCTGAAACGACCTCTATCGGCTGTACGCAGGAAGGGGGGACAAGGGCGGGATATCTTGGCATAAGCCTTGGGGATAACCGCATCTTTATCGGTAGATCGTGAAATGGTAACAGCTTTCCCCTGATGCATAACCTCAACAGACTGCAGGGATGGGGATATCGAGATCCTGCCTCCATCTCCGGCAACGGCAAGCCCGGACAGGGCCAGCCCGCCAACCAGGGAAAAAGATATTAATGCCTTGGCATATTTCATTATGCTTGTACTCCTTTGGAATCTGGATTTCAGTACTTTGACTGCAGGTAGGGTGGGATATAGAGCTCACTCTGCTCAGCACCCTGCTGATAGGCCATTTCACCCTCATCGGCAGCCCTGGCGGCCAGCTTGATAGCTGCTTTATAGTCGCCTTTTTTCGCAGCAGCTTCCGCCTTTTTCACCACTTTTCCTGAATCCCTCCACGTAGCCTGCACGCTGGCCGCTTTCTTCAGGGAAGCTTTGGCTACTGCAATTGCTTCCGCCGCCTTGGCCGCCATCGGATCGGCTGCCTCAGCAGCATAGAGCTGGCTGGAGGCCCCGCTAATAAGTGCCGCCAACAGCAGCATACTTAATCTATTTCTCTTTTGCATCTTAATCCACTCCAAAATTCGTTATCGCAGAAGGCCGTCCAGCGGCCATTCAGCACACCAACTTATTTCCGGGTGCCCGGAGCATTCAGTTCAATACCGTTACTCAGGGAGGTCAGGAAGTACTCGAGGTTGCGGTACTCTTCACCCTGGGCTTTCATCGGCTTGGCCCGGATATTCTTGTTGCAGCCGGTAAAGCGGCGATGCAGTGTGCCGACGGTGCCCCATTTGGAGCGGTAGGATGGCCAGTGGGTGGTGTGACCGATGGAAGGGCTCATAAACTCGGTACGAACACTGTTACCGGCGTTCTGTATGTGACAGCTGGCGCACGAGAAGTTGAGCTGACCACGGCGGGCAAAGAAAAAATGCTTTCCCTTGTTGTAGGCATCCATCGCCCTCGGATCATCTTTTGGCACCACCACATTGGTCATTTTGCCACGGGACTCATTGGCCATATAAGCCAGAACCAGGTTGATCGGCCCTTTCTTATACTTCATCGGTTTTTCACCGTTGGCCACTCTGCAGTTGTTGACTGCCAGTGCCATGGTCATCACCATGCCTTTTTCCTTATCCCAACTTGGGTATTTGTGGGCTACGCCGGGACCGTCCGAAAAACAGTCCTTGTACCCCTTGCCATTGGCAAATGGTTTCTCCCACATCTCCTGCCCATCTTCGATAAACGGCTCATAGGGGGGGAACTCCTCAATCGCCTCCCAGTTGGCACGGGCGATTTTGTCGAAGGCGTAGACACCATCGGCATACTCCTTAATATCAACATTGGGGAATCGCTCGGCATAGAACTTGGTAAAAGCGGCACGGTCTTCACTCGGACCGGCCTGAACATTGAGTATGGCACCAGCGCTCATGGCAATGGCAGCCGATATCATCAGCAACTTTTTCATATTCATAATCTCCTCAATTTGGCTCAAAGGCGGTTATTAATCCACTGTCACAGAGAGAGGACATAATCAACGACCTTATCGATTTCGGCATCGGTAAGAATCTTGTACTTGCCGAAGGGAGGCATGGAGGAGTCACGATTGATCGCCGTGGCATCCCAGATCTGGGCGCGCAGTTTGGCCTTATCAGGATAACGTGCCTTCATACCGATCAGTGGAGGAGCAACATTTCCAGGTTGGGGAACACCAGGAATCATATGGCAAGTCATGCAGTTGCCCTTCGTGCGGTGAAGGGCGATCTTCTCGCCCTCTTTGGCACTTGAGCCTGCGGCCAAGGCGCTTGAGCCTAGTGTGACACCACCAATCAGAACAGCCAGTGCGCTGGTTGCAAGAACCAGTTGTCTGCCGATTTTTATCATCATCTTCCTCCTTTAGGCGGATGGTGAGGGGGTTACCAGGAGTTATCAGCAACTGCTTCAACTCCATATTCACCAATGTGGCGGGCAACCTGATTAAAATTATTTTCGCCTCTCTTGCCTGTTTACCGGCTGCGCTACCTGCGGATCTATTGCCCGCTGCTGCGCAGTATCGGTGACCAAGTATTTTGGGCTGTCAGGATTATGTAAAGAGAGGGTAGAGTTAAAATTGTTAGATACTGGAGAGATTATAAGGGTTTTCCACGACCACCCTGAAGGCAAGCTGTGGATTACCTCCACATATCAGAATATCCATATATTACGTAACTACCAAATGGCTATATATTGTACTAAATGTAACTATTCAGCACGGTAATCCAGAACTCAGGCGTAGGAGCGAACTTGTTCGCGAAGAGCACGATTCGTAGTCCATCGCGAACAAGTTCGCTCCTACAACACCTCTGTTCCACCATACTGTGATTTTCAGGATCTTGGTACAGAACCGGTTTAAGGATAAAACGGCAGATTTCAGGGGTGAACTGAATAGTTACTACTAAATCACCTCAAAACCCAGTCGGAAACAGCAGCGGATTAGCGCTGCTCCAGGGTAAGCATCATGCGCATCAGGTCGGAGAGAGTGGATGCCTCCATCTTCTCCATCACCTTGGCGCGGTGAGCTTCGACTGTGGATTGGCTGACATCAAGATCAGCAGCAATCACCTTATTACGTTTACCGGCCACCACCAGTTCCATCACTTCCTTTTCCCGTGGTGTCAGTCGATCCAACCGGCCCTGTATATCCGCCAGCCGCGACGCCTCTCCCCGCTGTTGACTGTCTTTTTCAAGCGCACGGTGCACACTATCCAGCAACGACTGGTCGTTGAACGGCTTTTCGACAAAATCGACCGCTCCTGACTGAACGGCGCGAACCGCCATCGGTACATCACCGTGACCGGTGATAATAATGATCGGTGGGTGCATAACCTCGGATTTAAGATAAACCTGCAGGTCGAGTCCGCTCATCCCCGGCATGCGGACATCCAGCACCAGACAGCCGGGGCGATTGTGATCGAACTGGCTGAGATAAGCCTGAGCCGATTCGTAAACCTCCACCTTAAGGCCGACAGACTCCATCAACAGCTGCAGGGCATCGCGCACCTCCAGGTCATCATCAACAATAAAAACCGTGGTCTCTTGCATCATGGCTTCCGCTCTCTTAATTTTTCTGTTCAGCTACCGCTATCGGCAGGCTGAAACGAAATATGGCGCCTTCTTTCACATCACTAACGGCGTGTATTCTACTTGTGGGCCTCGATAATACCCTGACTGATAGAGAGGCCAAGCCCCATCCCCTTGGGCTTGGTGGTGATAAACGGGGTAAACAGCTGATCCACAATATTCTTGTCCAAGCCTGGACCAGTATCAGAGACTACCACCGTTACGGTCTCCGGATCGCTTAATCGGGTAATGATGGTAAGGGTACGCTCTTTTACGGCGCTGTCACTCATCGCTTCAATTGCGTTTCGTGCAAGATTCAGTATCACCTGATCAACCTGCACATGCTGAGCCAGCACACTGCCGATATTGGAATCGAGGTCGAGCTTTACCTGCACACCCGCTTGACTGATTTCCGTACGCAACAGCAGAATCACCTCATTGATCACCACATTAAGATCAATCAGACTCAGATCCGGCTGCTCCTTTCTGACAAACTGGCGCAGCTTGGTGATGATCTCCCCCGCCCGCTCCGCCTGGGTGGCGATTCGCTCGATCACATCCGCCACCCGCTCCCGCTGATCCTGACTCCCTTCGAGCATACGCACACAAGCGTGGGCATTGGTGGCAATAGCCGTTAGCGGCTGGTTGATTTCATGGGCGATACCGGCCGCCATCTCTCCCATGGTATTGAGCCTGGCAACATGGGCAAGATCCATCTGGTGCTGCCGCTCGACCTCCTCCGCCAGCTTGCGCTCACTGATATTACGAAAGACCACAACGCTACCGACAGTCGCTCCCTGGTTATCACGTATCGCCGTGCTGGTGTACTCCACGGGAATACTTTTACCATCCTTTTTCCAGAAAATATCATCGTCGACAAAGCGGGCAATGCTATCCCGGGAAGTGGCGTAGACAGGGCACTCCATTGCTGGATGAACCGTACCGTCGGCACGGCTGTGGTGGAGTATTGCGTGCTGATTCCGGCCGATCAACTCATCTTCCCGCCAGCCAATAATATCCTCCGCCGCCTTATTGAAAAAAGTGGCGTTACCCTCGAGATCAACACCATAAATGCCATCAGCCACTGAGTTGAGAATCAGTTCATACTGATGTTCCAGACGCTGCTTGGCTTTTTTCAACTGCTGATTCAGGCGCAACACCCAGGAGGTCATAAAAGCCATTGAGAGCAGAAAGGTGAGGCCGATTAGCGACCAGTACCAGTATTTTCGAATCGCATCCATCAGCGTAAAGCGCCCGAGATACTGGTAGGGTGGAAGATGCAGTTCGGTGAACAACTCATGAACCTGCTGGTAATCGAGAGGAATGGTCCAGTCGAAGTAGCCACCAGCCTTCGCCGCTGCGTGCGCCTTGGGCATCTTGAGCAGCGCCACCACCACTTGCTGGGCCAGCATGTCGGAGGTGTGTTGAACCTTACTGAAAGGCCACTCAGGGTAGAGTTGGGTGCTGTGGGCCAGAAGAAACTCAACATGAGAGCGGGGATTGATGATTTTGAAGTCTCTCATCTTAATGACTCCGGCCATCGCCATCCGCTCAAGAATACCGGTGCGAACAGTGCCCACATCCACCTTGCCGGATTTGACCGCCATCACCACTCTGTCGTGGATACCGCCAAATGAGAGTTGGGAGAGATCAAGGTAAGGGTTGAGCCCCTCGGCCTTGAGCTCCCGCCACGCCATCTGAAAACCACCCAGGGAGGTCTCATCCACCGCCATAAGGTGCTTTCCCTTAAGGTCGGAAAGCTTGTTGATATCCTCCCGGTCATTGCGGGTAAAGATCACGCCGCCGAACATTTTTCGCGCTACATCCCCCACCAGATTGTTGAGGGTGACGATGCGGGAGATGCGGTAGCGAACTTCCAGGTTCACATAGATTCCCGGATTGACCAGGATAAAATCGACCTGACCATACTGCACTGCCGGATCAACTTCATCAAAATCGAGGGGTATAATCTCAAAGCGGTGTTGTGGAACGGTTGTACTCAGGTAGTCGGCGGTTGGAGACCACATCTTATAGGTAGCCTCATTACCGCGGTGACTCAGAACACCTATACGGATTATGGATTTCTCCGCCCATACTGTTCCGGCTTGAAGAATGAAAAGCAGAAACAGGATAATCGCTCTAACTCGCATAACAAACCATCACCGGCAAAAAAAGTCAGCGTACGGAATTATTTACAGGCTGGCAAGCTGGAAAAAAACAGTTTTCAGTCCATACTTGGTGGGTCAGGGGCAGCTGCTCCACCACTAGGGGTGAGCTGAATAGTTACCAAAGGGTTAGCCTCATATCACAAGGAAATCGAGTCATGGCACACTACCAACACATCCTATTGGCAATCGACTTTTCCGATGAGAGCGGAACGGTCATCAACAAAGCGCTGGAGCTACAGCTACATAACAGCGCGAAGTTGAGTCTGATTCATGTCATCGAATACAGCGGCACCATGTACACCGGCGAGATTCCGATACCGGAGGATCTGGATCTGGATCAGCAGATGGCGGATCACGCGGGAAAAAAACTCGATGAGCTGATAGCACGATACCAACTTATGGGATCTGACCGTTTTGTCGAGATCGGTACACCGAAGCGTGAAATCGTACGCGTTGCCGAGGCGGAAGGAGTGGATCTGATCGTTATCGGCAGCCATGGCCGCCACGGCTTGCAACTGCTGCTTGGCTCCACCGCCAACGGTGTCCTTCACCAGACGGCATGTGATGTGCTGGCGGTGAGGGTCGGTCAGAGCTGAAACGGGCCCTGGACGAGCACCATATAGAGTGCGGTTCCGGAAAAGATGCTAAGCAGTGCATTGCCCCGCCACAGGTGCAACGCAGCTGTCAGAAACAGAGCCGCTAACTCATTGACGGCAAAGGGAGAGTGGATGAGATCAATCCCCTTGAGAGAATAGAGCAGCAGAATGGTCATAATCACCGGCGGGGAGTAGCGGCCGAGAAAGAGCAGCAGTGGGTGGTCACCACGATGTTTGAGCACAACAAAAGGGAGTGCGCGGGTGACAAAGGTTGCCAGAGTCATCACCCCAATCACCGCCCACAAGTAGCCATTACCACTCATCAACTCTCCCCCTGATAGCGCCACTGCAGCAGCAAAACCGCAAGAGAGAGGGCAATGGCAAGCAGCAGCATCTGCTCTTCATACAGAGAGAGTGCCACCAACGCACAGACTGCGGCGACGGCAAAGGGGAGTGGCCGACGCAGCTTCTTCCACTGCTCCAATACCAGCACCATGAACAGGGCGGTAAGGGCAAAATCCATCCCACTGCTGTCGAAAGTGACCAGGCTCCCCAAAAGAGCACCAACGGCACAGCCCGTCACCCAGTAGGACTGGTTCATCGCCGTCAGCAGAAAATAGTAGCTATGCTCATTTTCCCGTTGCGGAGCCGGGGTGCCAGTTATCAGAGAGTAGGTCTCGTCGGTAAGGCCAAATATGAGATAGAGCCGGCGCAATCCTCTGAGAGGGTAGCGCTGCAGCATAGACAGACCGAAAAAGATGTGGCGGGAGTTGAGCAGCAGAGTTGAAATCCCCACCTCCAGCAGGCCCGCCTGGGCGGAGAGCAGTCCCACCGCCATAAACTGAGCAGCACCGGCGTAGACAAAAATTCCCATCAGCGGCGCATAGTACCAGGCGTAGCCAAGATCCTGGAACAGCACGCCAAAAGCCATGCCCAGCGGGACATAGCCAAACATTACCGGCAGTGATGTCCTGAATGCCGCAGCGGCAACGGAAGTGGCGTGTCTATCTATTGGTGCCATTGAGATTTGTGGTGGGTATAGCGCCCTACCCCACCCAAACCCTGGCGTTACGGAACAGCCGCAGCAGGGGCCGTCCTCCCCCCACTCATCGGGGTGCCAGGAGTTCTGCACCGTGCGGATCACCCGCTCCGGATGGGGCATCATGATGGTGACCCGACCATCTTCACTGGTGAGGCCGGTGATCCCCTCGGGGGAACCGTTGGGGTTGACCGGGTAGGTGGTGGCCACACCACCGCCATTCTCGACATAGCGCAGGGCGATCTGGTCGTGTGCCGCTTGCAGGTGAGAGTGATCACGGAACTCGGCACGTCCTTCTCCGTGGGCTACGGCGATGGGCATCCTTGAACCCGCCATTCCCCGCAGCATGATGGACGGGGTCTCCTGCACCTCAACGGTGACAAAGCGTGCTTCGAACTGCTCGGAGCGGTTGCGCACGAAGCGGGGCCAGCTCTCTGCCCCGGTACTAAGCTGGTGGAGGTTGGAGAGCATCTGGCAGCCGTTACAGATACCGAGAGAGAAGCTGTCCGGGTGCTGAAAGAAGCTCTCGAACTGATCCCGAGCGCGGGGATTGAAGAGAATCGATTTAGCCCATCCCTCCCCCGCCCCCAGGACATCACCGTAGGAGAAGCCACCACAGGCAGCCAGCCCCTTGAAACGATCCAGGGAGACCCGCCCGCTGAGGATATCGGACATATGCACATCAACGCTGTCGAAACCGGCGCGGTGAAAGGCATTGGCCATCTCGATCTGACCATTGACACCCTGTTCACGCAGCACCGCCAGCAGCGGACGCGCACCACTGTTGATCATCGGCGCAGCAACATCCGACTCGGGATCGAATGAGAGGGAGACCTCTATTCCGGGGTCGGCGACATCGGCAATGCGCGCAAACTCCTCCTCCGCACAGTCGGAATTGTCGCGCAACGCTGCATCTCGCGGGTGGTCTCTGACCAGGCCTGCTGCAACTCCACCCGGGGCATATTCAGTAGCTGGCGGTTGCCGCGGCTGAAGGTTAGTCGTCCGCTGTCGTTGAGGGTGCCGATAAAGTGGCTGTAGTGGCCAAGGCCGGCATCGTGAAGGGTCTTGAGCACCGCATCAGTATCGCAGTGACGCACCTGGATCACCGCCCCCAGCTCTTCGCTGAAGAGAGCGGCAAAGTCGTCGTCGCCCAGCGCATCAAGTTTGACTGAGATGCCGGTACGGCCGGCAAACGCCATCTCGCACAGGGTGACGAAAAGACCGCCGTCTGAGCGGTCGTGGTAGGCCATCAGCAAGCCGTCGCGATTAAGCTCCTGGATGGCGGAGAAGAAGTGCTTCAGCACCTCGGGATCATTGAGATCGGCACCATCAATACCCATCTGCTGATACACCTGAGCAAGTACCGAGGCGCCAAGGCGGTTGGCCCCCTTACCCAGGTCGATCAGAATCAGGTCGCTGTCACCGCAATCCCGGCGCAGCTGCGGGGTCAGGGTACGGCGCACATCACTCACCGGTGCAAAGCCGGTGATAATCAGTGACAGCGGCGCAGCCATTGTCCGTGCTTCATCGTTCTGCTCCCACACCGTCTTCATCGACATCGAGTCTTTACCCACCGGGATGGAGATACCGAGGGCGGGACAAAGCTCCATACCGACGGCGTGAACGGTACGGTAGAGATTTGCATCCTCGCCACTGTGGCCAGCGGCGGCCATCCAGTTGGCCGAGAGCTTAATATCACCCAGTTTGTCGATAGCGGTTGCCGCCAGGTTGGTGATCGCCTCACCCACCGCCATACGCCCCGAAGCAGGGGCGTCGATCAGCGCCAGGGGGGTGCGCTCACCCACCGCCATCGCCTCACCCGTGTGACCGCTGTAGTCGGAGAGGGTCACCGCCAAGTCTGCCACTGGCGTCTGCCAGGGGCCGACCATCTGGTCACGGGCCACCTGACCGGTGATGGAGCGGTCACCAATGGTGATCAGAAAGGATTTATTGGCCACCGTTGGCAGACGCAGCACCCGCAGGGCCGCATCCTTCAGCTCAATACCGGTGAGATCGAGGGCCGGTTTATGGAAAGAGTGACTCTTTACATCGCGCAGCATCCGCGGCGGTTTACCGAACAGCAGTGACATCGGCATATCAATGGGGTTGTTCTCAAAATGGGCATCACCGAGCAGTAGATGTTCCTCGTCAACTGCCTCACCGACGACGGCATAGGGGCAACGTTCACGTTCACAGATCGCCTCGAACTCCGCCAGTTGGTCGGCGGCGATAGCGAGAACATAGCGCTCCTGTGACTCGTTGCACCAGATCTCCATGGGGGTCATTCCCGGCTCGTCGTTGGGCACAGTGCGCAGTTCAAAGCGACCGCCGCGACCGGCATCGTGAACCAGCTCCGGCAGCGCGTTGGAGAGTCCACCGGCACCGACATCATGGATAAAGATCACCGGGCTCCTCTCGCCCCGGGCAACGCAGCGGTCAATCACCTCCTGACAGCGCCGCTCCATCTCCGGATTGGAGCGCTGAACCGAGGCAAAGTCGAGATCCTCCGCCGAGCTGCCGCTGGCCATAGAAGAGGCGGCACCGCCGCCAAGGCCGATCAACATGGCGGGGCCACCCAGCACCACCAGCGGTGAACCGGCGGGAAAGGGTTTCTTCTCCACATGCTCCGCACGGATATTGCCAAGGCCACCGGCGAGCATGATCGGCTTATGGTAACCCCGCAGCTCAACCCCATCGGCACCCGCCACCTCCTGCTCAAAGGTACGGAAGTAGCCACAGAGATTGGGGCGGCCAAACTCGTTGTTGAAAGAGGCGCCGCCAATAGGCCCCTCCAACATGATATCCAGGGCCGAGACAATACGCTCCGGTTTGCCATGATTCTGCTCCCAGGCTGTTCAGCGCCGGGGATACGCAGATCGGAGACAGAGAAACCGGTAAGGCCCGCTTTTGGTTTGGAACCCTTGCCGGTGGCCCCCTCATCACGAATCTCCCCACCCGAACCGGTGGCGGCACCGGGTTCCGGGGAGATCGCCGTCGGGTGGTTATGTGTCTCCACCTTCATCAAAATATGGATCGCTTCAGCACTATAGCCGTAACTGTGGCTGTCGGGGTTGGGAATGAATCGCTCACCCTGATGCCCCGTCATTACCGCTGAATTGTCCGAATAGGCGGAGAGCACACCATCAGGAGAGTGCTCGGTGGTGTTGCGAATCATCGAAAAGAGCGATTTTGGCTGGGCTTTGCCATCGATGATCCAGTCTGCATTAAAGATCTTGTGGCGACAGTGCTCCGAGTTTGCCTGGGCAAACATCATCAACTCCACATCGGTGGGATTACGCTCAAGCGCCTGAAAACTCTCCACCAGGTAGTCGATCTCATCAGCGGAGAGTGCCAGCCCCAGCTCCCTGTTTGCCACCATAAGGGCATCACGGCCGGCGGACATCACATCCACCCGGCTAAGGGGCTTGGGTTGTGCGTGACTGAAGAGTGCGGATGCCTCCTCCTGATCCGAGAACACCGCTTCGGTCATGCGGTCATGAAGCAGTGTTGCAGCAGCAACCCACTCGGAATCACTCACCGCCTCACCCTCGGCGGTGAGATAGTAGGCGATACCCCGCTCCAACCTGGAGACTCTGCTGAGGCCGCAGTTATGGGCGATATTCGTCGCCTTCGTGGACCAGGGCGAAAGCGTACCGGGCCGCGGCGCCACCAGTAGCAGTGAACCCGTCGGCTCATGCTCCTGCAGGTGAGGGCCGTAACGCAGCAGTTGATCGAGCACTAGGCGCTCGTCATCACTCAACGGCTCATCAAGATCGGCAAAGTGAACGAATTCAGCATAGAGAGTGACAGCACGGCCAATGGCATTGACCAGAGGTTGCTGAAGCTTGCTGAGACGGAATTCAGAGAGGGCGGGAGCGCCACGGAGAGTGAGCATGCTGTACCTTGTAAAAGCGGTTCCTGGAGAAGCTGCCAATAATACTCCATCACGTCGGCAAATGCCGCTACTACACCCGGGAAAGGAGTATCAAATTCGGTCAGAGCCGAATGCCACTTACTTATGCCAATATCGGGATCACGGAGAACACAGAGGAGCACAAAGAACACAGAGAAATTATAAAAAGTCGTAACTATTCAGCTGGTGCTCGGGGTCGGAGTCGATTGCGGCAAAAAATTGGTGCATTTTTCCACGATCTCAGCGCAATCGACTCACCCTAGTCAGCACGGTAATCTGAAACTCAGGTGTAGGAGCGAACTTGTTCGCGAAGAGCACGTTTCGTAGTCC
>MOXF01000052.1_pt1 | contig 14197 bp, 18 predicted proteins | sample 1471201 | NCBI WGS metagenome assembly MOXF01 (sample SAMN05358035, study PRJNA327811) | mollusc metagenome | isolation source: Phylotype B (NB1) bacterial symbionts from gill | host: Thyasira cf. gouldii | place: Canada: Bonne Bay, Newfoundland | collected 2010-08
CAGGTCGAGAGCAGAGGAAGGCGGGCGCTGTTGCCCACCTCTGCGATAGTGACATTGCGGCGAAGCGGTGTTTTTGCCTCAGCTCCGCAGCATCCCTTTGAAGCCGCTGATGCAGCTGAGCAAGGGTGCGTATGGGGCCAGCTGAAACGGCGTTCACGCGGGTTCCTGCAGGGCCCAGGGCATCGGCCATATAACGAACATTCGCCTCCAGACTCGCTTTGGCTACGCCCATGACATTGTAATTGGGTACGGTGCGTACGGCGCCCAGGTAGCTCATGGTCAGCAGCGAGCCGTTACGTCCCGCCATCATCTCTCGTCCCGCCTTACCCAAAGCGGCAAAGCTGTAGGAGCTGATATCGTGAGCGATGGAGAAGCCTCACGGGAGACCGCATCCATATAGTTACCTTCCAACTGATCACGGGGGGCAAAACCGACCGAGTGAACGATACTGTCCAACCCGTCCCACTGTTTACCCAATTCGCTGAAGACGTCGTCGATCTGCTGGTCAGAACCGACATCCAGGGGCAGGATGATGTCAGAGCCCACTTCAGCGGCCATCTTTTCAACCCGTCCCTTCAATTTCTCTGTCTGGTAGGTGAAGGCGAGTTGAGCACCCTGCTGGTGCATGGCCAGGGCGGTGCCCCAGGCGATGGAACGGTTGCTGGCAACGCCAACGATGAGGATGCGCTTGTCTTGTAGAAAACCCATGGAAAATCCTTGATACTCTGTTTCAGACTGGTGTGGTAGGGTAACTGCTGCTTATAAAAAAGGCCAACTGAGCCGACCCTGAATGTAAGTGCTAAGGTACCGGAAAAGAGTTGATTGTAAAAGAACTTCGGGTGCTGATTGTGGTCTGTGAATGGAACATTCGGTCTTCTGCGTTGGTGTTCAATACACTACTAATTAGTTATCGCAACACAATAGGGCATAGTCATTTGTAACTATTCAGTGGTATCTGTTTATGGGTTACTTTCTCAGGGGTCGGAGTCGATTGCGTTAAGATTGTTGGTGATTACCACCAATTTAAGACGCAATCGACTCGACCCCGTACTCTACCGTACTCTATAATTGCTATGCACAATAATCCTGAAGATCATATCGATGAAAATAGAGATGCATTTGTAGGAGCGAACTTGTTCGCGAAGAACACGTATCGGAGCCAATCACGAACAAGTTCGCTCCCCGATTTCAGGATTATTGTTCGATGTCGGTTCACTGAAAATATAGGGAAACTGTCATGACCTTATCGAAACAGCTGATTATTCTGATAGCGGCACTGCTGCTGCTGGTATTTGTCGGTACCTTCCTGATCAGTGTCGACAATACCCGCGACTATCTGGAGAAGCAGCTTGCTTCCCACGCCCAGGATGCCGCCACCTCTCTCGGTCTTTCCATCTCCCCTCACATGGCGGAAGGCGATCTGGCGACAGTGCGTTCAATGACGGATGTGATCTTTGATCGTGGTTACTACCGCTCTATCCGGATCGAGGATATGGAGGGGAAGCCGTTGGTTGACCGGATTCTGCCGGTGAGGATCGAGGGCGTTCCCGAGTGGTTTATCGAACGCCTTCATCTGACCACTCCCGAGGGTGAGTCCTCCCTGATGAGCGGATGGATACAGGCCGGTAGAGTGGTGATTAAGAGTCACCCCGCTTTGCTTACAGCCAGCTATGGCAGACGGTGGCAGCGACTTTCTGGTGGTTTATCGGGACTCTGGTAGTGGTCTTGAGCATTGCCCTGCTGCTGCTGCGCTGGGTGATGAAGCCCCTGGGTTCGGTTGAGCGCCAGGCCGACGCTATCTGCAATCGCGAGTTTCTGATCCTGGATCAGTTGCCACGAACCCCTGACCTGCGCCGTATCGTTGAAGCGATGAACCGTATGTCAGCGAAGGTGAAGCAGATGCTGGATGATCTGGAGCAGCTCGCCTCCGGTTTGCGGCGTCAGGCCCATCAGCATCCGGTGACCGGGTTGGTCAACAAGCGCTACTTTACCGACACGCTGGCCAATCTGATTCGATCCCCTGAAGAGTTCTCCCACGGCGTTCTCTGCCTGATTCAGTTGAAGGACTTCAAGGATTATAACGACCGCAAAGGGTATCAGGCGGGGGATGAGCTGCTCAGAGAGGCGGCAAAATCGCTCCAGGCGGTGGTGGGTGATGCACCCAATCAGCTGCTGGCCCATCTGGCGGGGGCCGATTTTGCCCTGCTGGTGGAGGAGTGCAGTATTGAGGAGGGTGAGGCGCTGGGGGCAAAGTTGGTGGCTGCAATGACCCGTCTCTACGGCACCGGTAAGCTGGATGAGCCAATGCCGGTCATGTCGGCATGGGGTTCTTTGATGGCAGCCAAACGTTATCCGAATTGATGTCCGAGGCGGATATGGCCCTACGTATGGCGCAGCTGAAGGGGGCCAATGAGTGGCACCTGAGTACGCCGGATGAACTGGTGCGGAAAAATATCCGCAGTGCCGGTGAGTGGCGCTCTTTTATCGGAGAGGCACTTGCAAGCGGTCGAATCTGCCTGCAGTTCCAGCCGGTTTTCTCCTGTCCCGAGAGAGTGCTTCTCCACCAGGAGGTGCTGGTTCGAATCCCCGAGGGTGCGGATGGCGACGGCCACGCGCTGATTAGTGCAGGTGTCTTCATGCCTCAGGCCGAGAGCTTGGGAATAACCGCAGATATCGACATGGCGGTGATTACCCAGGTGCTCGAACGGTTGCTGGATGACGAGGGTGGCGATACCTGTTACGCAGTCAACCTATCACCCCCCTCGATCCTTGCCCCGGGCTTTTTGCCATGGCTGGATGATGAACTCCGTGAACACCGGGATATCGCTCATCGTCTGATCTTCGAGATGCCGGAGTACGGCGCTGTTGCCTGGTGGAACAGATGAAAGAGCTGATAGAGCTGGTGGGACGCCACGGCTGCCAGTTCTCCCTCGACCACTTTGGTCGTAGCTTCAGCTCTCTCGCTTATCTGCGCTCCTTCAAGGTGGACTATCTGAAAGTGGACGGCAGCTTTATGCTTTCGCTGGAAGAGAACAGCAATAACCGTTTCTTTGTTCAGGCGTTGACTGAGATCGCCCATGGATTAGAGATCAGGGTAATAGGTGAATCGGTGGAGTCTGAAGCGGTGTGGAATATTCTGCCTGGGCTGAGGCTGGATGGCGCGCAAGGTTACTTCCTGGGGCGGCCAGTGTAGTTTATCTTTGAGTTGTCAGTTGTCAGTTGTCAGTTGTCAGGAATGACTACATTACACCTATACTCGGGGTCGAGTCGATTGCGCTGAAATAGTGGATGTTTTCTGACCTATTGCCCGCAATCGACTCCGACCCCTCACAAACTCCTGACCCCTGTCGTGCACAAACTACCTGTAGTTACTCTGTGACGAGTGGAAGATTATTCGGCTATGTCCGCTGGTTCATGCAAAACTTGTTATTATGTGTTTATCACAAGTGAGGGCATATCGTGAAACTGAAAGTAATAGTACATGAAGCAGAGGAAGGTGGGTTCTGGGCGGAAGTTCCATCTATTCCAGGGTGCGCAACTCAAGGTGAAACGTTCGATGAGCTATTAGGAAATATTTATGATGCAGTGGAGGGATGTCTGGCTATCGATGTACAAGATATTTCCGTCTCCGAAAATGACAAAATAATGGAGATAGCTGTGTGAAAGCTGTTAGTGGGAAGCGTTTTTGCCGACTCCTGGAAACCAGGGGATGGGAGCTAAAACGGGTAACTGGTAGCCATCACATCTATGCAAAGCTAAACAATCCTGCGAGGATCTCAGTCCCGGTTCATAAGAACCAACCACTGAAAATTGGCTTGCAGAGCCATCTGATGAAAATTGCGGGCTTGGATGAATCTGATTTATAGGCTGCATAACCCGGGGTCGGAGCCGATTGCGCTGGAATAGTGGATGTTTTCTGATCTATTGCCCGCAATCGACTCCGACCCCTGCCGACCGCAGCTTTTGGCGTATGATGCTTCGCTTATACGGACTACGGGCTTCCCATGATAGATGGAGAAGACGAATTCCAGACTGAATTAGCAGCCACAAAATTCTACACTTCCCACGCCCCATAATTCCAATTTCACTCTTCCGCGCTGAACAGTAAAACAATTATTTGTGCAAATGCTTTCAGCTCATCCAGGTGGTTTTCAATCACATCTACCATCAGGTTAATATCCAGCTTGGTGTACTCGTGAAGCAGTATATTACGGAAACCAACCATCCCTTTTAGGGCTTGTCCCATCTTTTTTTCGATAAAGTCTGCATCTATCAAGAGCTGAAAACTATCTGCGCTGCTTTTTGGCACCCCTAGTCTCTTCTTTCGAATGGTGAGGTTGGCAAGGTCGATGGCAAGTTGGCAGAGCCTTTGCATATTTGCGCTAATGGCGTCCTGCTTGAGAAAATCTTCAGCGAACTCCTCTTCGCTGGGGAGTGCGTAGTAACGACGAATCTGGATGATGCAGCGTTCAATGCTCTCTTTTTTGTTTAATACAGGGTCAAGCATGAAGAATGCTCCCGCTATGAATGACTTCTTCGATAATCTCTCTTCGCTCTTCTTGCAGTTGCTGATATAACGACAGTGTCAGCATCTCAAATTCGTCAGCTGCGTTTTCATCGGCACAATATAGCCGCCGCCCGGTTGTCACTATCTCTTTACAAAAAACGGTATTTGCTTCTCTCAGGTTTACCAGGTCGGCCATATCACGCCCTGCCGTTTCTGCAAGCAACTGTGACAACTCAAGCCACTCACGGGGTTCAATCTGTTTGGCACACTCAATTGGCATCAGTAGCGCCACATCAATATCACTTTCCACCCGCTCATTTTCTGTACCATATGAGCCAAATAGATAGATGGCCTGGAGATCGGGATAGTAGTTGAGTATCGGCTCGATAATCTGGGGTCTATGCACTGTTTCTCAACCCAGTATAGAGTGCAGAAGCTTTAGGAGCCTGTTCGAGAATAGGCACCCTAGCGAGGGAAGTTCATTTTGAGTCATCTTCTTCAAATTTCGACCATGACTTGTTCAGAGGCTCCCTAGAGTAGCACAATTGAGTGTCGTGCCCCCTTAATCCCTCCATGTTCGTCCCCTGCAGTGCTGCAGTGTCAGTCTTGCGGGATCACCACTATGCACCCGGGGCAGTTCTCCTCAATCTTCTGTTTCAGCGTACTTTTCGCCCCGGTATCGCCATGCACCAGCCGCACCTCCGCCGGTGGCCGTCGCATCCGTTTCACGAAGTTCACCAGATCCTGCTGGTCACCATGAGCGGAGTTGGGACGTGCTGTGAATACCCTCCGATGGCTTTCAGCAGCACCTCTGCTGCTGAAAGTCCCGAAAATGAACGACTGCAACCCAGGCCGCACGCAATGCCATTAACTTAGGTGAAAAATTCCCCGTAAACTTCAGGCTTGTCATTCCCGCGTAGGCGGGAGTAGTGGTGCAGGGATGCACCGTTTACGAACCAAAGGATGGAATCCAGGGGCCAGCGCTCCGTAGCGCTGGATACCCGCCTGCGCGGGTATGACGGGAAAGAGGGAAGATCGACCACTGGGTTCCAACCTATGCAGGGATGACCATGGTATTAAGCTTAAGTTAATGACATTGAGGCCGCACGTGATTACTGAGAAGTTACTTGTAACGCACGTAAGCGGATGAGTAAGGCCGGTATATCGTCGGTAATAATACTCCACAGGGTATCATTGTCGATACCAAGGTAGCCGTGGATTAATCGGTTTCGCGTGGCAATAACAAGTCGCATGGTACGTGGGGGTGCTTGTTACGTATGTCATCGGGTATATGGGTTGCAGCTTCACCTATGAGTTCCAGATTCCTGATGGTCGCATCGTAGTTTATACCGCTTGAGGTAAATGTGGATTGATCCAAGCCTTCAGTGTATACAATAGCCTTTTCAGCAAAGCTGATCATGTCGTCGATATAAAAGCGCCATTCACGTTCTACCGGATCAGACATGAAGTGCCTCTTTTTCGATGTAAGGGCGCAGTTCGCTTCGAAGTGCTTTGTCGGTGACCAAGTCAACTGTGCAACCAAATAGATCCTCCAGATAGAATTGCACACCAAAATAATACGCTGATACTGCGGGACCATCAAAAGTTACAAGCACATCTATATCACTGTCGTCCCCTGCCGTATTTCGTGCAGTTGAGCCAAAAAGTGCGAGATCGGTTACCCCATAACGGGCAGCCAATACCTGTTTACTTTTAGACAGTAATTCAAGAGCGCGTTCGCGTTTCATATTAGCTTCTACCAATTTGGAGTAGATTCGTTTCTTGATTAAGAATACTACCTCAGTAACATTTATGCCAAGTTCCCGGCAGGAGAGATGGGTACTCTTTAAGGCTCAAAGCCACAATATTATGATCGCACCCATGTCGCCAGATCAGAGTCTCCATGCATAAAATCCTTCCACAGTCGAAATGCCCTTCCTGGTCGTTATCTGTGTCATCAATTTTGAGGAATGGTCACTCTACAACCGGGGCAGCGTTTTTCTATCTCTTGCTTTAGTGCGTTCTTCGCCTCCGTATCACCATGCACCAGCCGAACCTCACTGGGCGGGTGCCGCATCCGCTTTACGAAGTTCAGCAGATTCTCCTGGTCTCCATGGGCTGAGTAGCCACTCAGGCTATGAATGCCGGCACGTATGTCGATCCGTTCTCCATCGAGTATGACGTACCCATGCCCTGGGCCATATTTCTGGATACTCCTGCCCGGTGTACCTGCGGCTTGATAGCCGACAAAAAGCACATCTGTTCTTCGATCTCCCAGTAGTGCCTTTAGATAGTTGACAATACGACCACCGGTACACATGCCGCTGCCGGCGATCACGATGGTGGGTGTAGCGTTTTCCTTGAGGTGGTCAACTACTCGTAGGTGGCTTTTGTGATCATCAATAGTGGTGAGTTGTGAAAAAGCGAGGGGGTGCCGACCACGTTGTACTTTGCTGCGAGCCTCCCGGTCCCAATAGGGCCTCAACTGGCGATAGGCATCGGTAAACCGTGCCGCCAGGGGAGAGTCAAGAATAATCTTCAGTTCATCCCAAGCTAAATCACGTGCCGCCGATCGTTTGCCAAAGCGGTGAATGATCTCCTCCAACTCGTACAACAGCTCCTGAGTGCGGCCGATACTGAATGCCGGGATCAGGATAACGCCACGATCACGGAAGCAGCGCTCCACCAGCTGTTTCAAGCGCTTTCGACGGCTCTTCCGCCCTTCGTGCAGACGGTTACCATAAGTGCTTTCGAGTACCAGTATATCGGTTGACCAGGGTACTTTGGGTGCTGGCAGTAGCGGCGTATAGGGTGCCCCCAGGTCGCCGGAGAAGAGCACTTTTCTCTGCTCTTTATCCTGACTAATACGACACTCAATATAGGCTGAACCGAGAATATGACCGGCAGGTTGCAAACGAACATCCAATCGGCTGTTTGATGTCTCTTTAAGAGCTACTTCGCTCCAGCGGTTGTAGGGCAGGGGCCTGAGCCTCTCATCGATCAGATGGAGAAAGGCGCTGACTAACCTCCTGTTGCGGGTAATGCCCATACGTAGGGCGTCATCCAGCACCAGCGGCAACAGGATGGCGGTTGCCTCGGAGCAGTAGATCGGCCCCTTGAACCCCGCTGCGATCAGATAGGGGATTCGACCCACATGGTCGAGATGACAGTGAGTCACCAGCAGGGCTTCTACCTTCTTCAGTGGAAAGTCAATCTCCACCTCGCCGCTACGGGTATCTTCTGCTCCTTGAAACAGACCGCAGTCCACCAGCACTGAGCTGGTGCTGTCGATGATCAGCTCGTGGCAGGAGCCCGTTACCCCTGTAACTGCACCGTGATGAAGTATCTCCATTTCTGCTCCAGTGCCTATCCATGGTTGAATTAAGGCGCTAACTTGAAGGGGGGTGGTTTCTTGATAACAGGAATTAAAATAAACTATTGATTGTTTTTTTGCAAAAATACGTGATCCATTACTCAAATGGGGGATGTTTCGGTTCTCATTTTAGGTAAAAATCACCCCGTGCGTGAAACAAACAGTCGTTCTTGATCAGGTAATAATCTCCTGATAAGAATAAAAAACCGCTTGGAGTGTGCTGTCCTCCATAGTTGGGTTGACAGTGGTGCATGAACTCGATAGAGTGCTTTCCAAGTGCGGTCAGTGTTTTGCTAAATTTCAGAGATTACCGATATGAAGAAGCCAATTACGAACATTCTGCTTTTTGCGATTTTGTACCTGACTGCCGCTTCGGCAAGTGCTGTTCTGGTCACTTCGCCACTGAACGGAGTGACTATCTTAGGGCATGTCTATAACATTACCTTCAAGGCGGATGATACCCCTACGATCTTGCTGTGGCGGCCGATCTCCAGCCGGGGGCTGCACTCCAATCCTACAGTGTGTTGGCAGATCCAGGTGTGCTCATGTTCGCTGGTCTCGACTCTACGAAAGCTGAGGCTGCGGCTGCGGCGATCGGTGCCCATGTCGGCTACTCAACAACGCACATTTGGAATCCTGGCGGGCAACTCCCACTTGGTAGTCCATCGCATACCTATAATCGGTTTAGGATTGCGTACTTAACCGATCAGGCAACATACAACTTCATCACCTATGCACCGTATTTCGGGTTAGAAGGCCCACATAGTGCGCTAGTTGATGCACCAGATCATTTGTCACTCGCTTCATTCGAGCTGGCGGAGGTGCCGGTACCAGCTGCGGTCTGGCTGTTCGGCTCCGCTCTGCTTGGGTTCGGCTTTCTGCGCAGAAAAGGTGTGAGTGCCTGAGTCAAGTTAAGAGGCGGCTTACCGCTTCTGTTACAAAGCCATAGAGAAAACCCCACTGTCAGTTTACTGACGGTGGGGTTTTTATTTGCGCAAAAGAAGTTCCAAACTGAAAGTTCAAAGTTATCTCCTATGCAGTCTGGGTAATCCGGCTTTCATCTGAGGTGTAATGCATCTAAGTAAAAGCTCGCATCTGGTTCTTCGTATTTAATATAGAGCTGCAATCTTAGTGAAATGAACTTTTCAGGAGGATCTCCCATGAAAGTGCATCCCGCTATCCCTTCTGACCCTGTAATCAATTGTTCACCAGTTACCGCCTTTATGGTCTTTTTTTCGGATGGACAGTAGCTTTACCGATAACGGTCTTATCGGTTCGGTGGTCTTTATTGTCAGAGGAGAAACTGTGCTCGGTCGCAATTAGTCGGCCTAATATTCAGTAAAAGTGTGATCCATTACTCAAATAGGGGGATGTACTGGCTCACGTTTTTGGGTAAAAAGGGCGATATAACCGAAAATAGGTGAATTTCTGATTAGAGAATAATCACCTAAAGGCTATAGAAATTTCTGTTCACTACGCGTTTACATAAGCTTGGGGACGGGCCCAACCAATAGGATCAGGGGAATTCAAAGATGGCTGATACCACCACCAATGCAACGGAACAGGCTGCTAACTACACTCTGGACATCACCCGCCAGGAGTTCACCGGCGTGACCTTTGCACAAGGCAATGAGGAAAATGGACGGAGCCCCAATGATCTGGTAGGTCAGTTGCCGAGTGGTGAGCAGTTCGTATTGGCGGATTACCTGGTGCTGGTGAAAGCTACCGGTGGTGCACTTCCTCCGCCTCTGACATTGAATGACGGTACCGTCATTGAGGGTGCTGAGGTGTTGGCCGCTCTTGGTGATGTGAATCTCGACTTGGTGGGTGATACCGCTGCGGGTGGGCAGGCCGGGCCGAATGCTACCGGTAATGCCAGCTATACATCTACTTCCCGGAAGGGTTGGGTGACTATCTGTTGCATGGCCCGTTTGTGCCTAATCCCGCCGGTGCTTTGCCAGCGGGTGACAAGGGAAGCTTGTTTTTTAGTCAGCAAACCCTTGGTACCTTGGATATAGATGTTCTTACCAATATCGAAATCAGCGGCTACGAAGATGCGCAGCCCAAGCAGCATGAGGGTGATTACACCGAAGAGCTGATGAAAGTGAACATCGCTATGGAGCCCAGTAATGAGGCGACCTACCGCGATTCATTTACTCTCAATGGTATTCCCGATGGTGCTGTTCTTATCGTCGATGGTGTAGAAGTGGCCGTTGTCGGTGGCTCCTACACCATCGAGCTTCTTTCCCTGAGTGAGACTGCGCAGGAAGCACTGCTCGACTCAGTCTATATGATCGCACCGGATGACAGAGATGTAGATTACCCGATCACAGCAGAAGCGGTGTTTGGTGGTCCTACCGGTGATCTTGCGGTGCCGGTCGAGACCACCGTCATCGTTGATGCGGTGGCGGATATGCCGGTGGATATTGTGGCCTCTGCCGATCCTTTGACGGTTGATTATGGTGAGTTCCTTGGTGTTGACCCTGCGGCTGGAGATTTTGTTGTCCCCCCCAGCAATCCGGCAGAGCTTGCCAGTTCCGAGCCTAACCCCAGCACTTTCGATTTAACCATCAGCGCTGTCTTCGATGATGTAGAAGATGACTCTGAAGTCCACCTAATCTTTGCCCGCGTTCCCGAAGGCCTTCACCGCCGTTGACGGTTCTGCAGGCTATCAGGGTGTAATCACCGTCAATGGTGATGGCACCATCAGTTATGACGACGGCAGCGGCATCGTCACCTTTGCAGCCAATATGGCGGAGCTTGCAGCAGAACTGCGTGGCACCCCTCTGGTGGGTGAGGCCTTCGACGGCACCGTTCCCGAAGATCAACCCATCAATCTGCCTGAAGGTGTCTATGCCGTCTTTGAGCTGACTGCTGCTGAGATGACATCCAATCCCGATGGGACTGCGTCACCCTCTTATACTGCCAATGTAACAGTAACCCTTCAGGCCCCTGATCGTTGGGATATGGAAGGTGATGGTGCTGGCGGCTGGCAGGTAGTTGGCGGTGATATCGGCTTTGTTGCCGAAGACCTCGATGGCACACCTGGCGATGATTCCGGTGTCATGATCGATGATACCGGTGTAGTCGAATTCAGCGTTCCCACCTGGGCGCTGGCGCTGGATATCCCCACCGAACCCGAATCCGAGCTGACCTACGAAAACAATGTCAGCCTGGTTGAGGCCGGGATCGTCGATGTGACGGTTGATCCGGTTCACGGCCAACTTTCGGTTGAAGATGCCGCCGGCTTTGAGGACATGTCTTCTGGTGATAACGATACGGCCTCCTTCAATATCGATGGTGTTGATGTTGAATACCAGGTGCCGGCGCAGGAGATTATCGATGAAGATCCTGCATTCACAACGCCTGAGACCGCTGAAGGTCCTATTGCACTGACCATCAGCTTTGCCGTACCGGATAACGAGCTGGTTACCCGTATTGAAATTGCAGGTGTTCCTGTTGGTGGAGTGATCGTCGATACCCAGGATGTAGCTGGTGCAGATAACTACACCCTCTCCTATTACTTTGATTCACTCACAGACAGTAATGTATGGGTGATTGAGGATACAGAAGGGCTGGGTCTGGCCGAACTTGATGGGCTGGCCTTTGTTCCGCCACAGGATTCCGATCTCGATCATGCCTTTATAGTCAAGGCCACTTTTGTTGACCCCGATACCGGCCATACCCTGACCCGCACGGGCGGGATTGATGTGACCGTTGATGCGGTAGCGGAGCAGGCTTCAATTGATCTGGTAGGTGATGATGCCACCACCACAAGCCTGAATGTGTACTGGGATCTGGACGATAGTGGTGACCAGGGCCCAGATGATTACATCCCGGACAATGCCGGCTTTGAAACTGAAACGGCAGTTACTCGCACCTATACGGAAGATCATTCAGCAGATATTCCAGGTACTGATACCACCCAGTGGGATCCCTCTCTCAGCGGCTGGACCGGTGTGCCTACTGATCTGAAAGATGATGGTACAGGCCTTAACTACGAAGACCCCAGTGATCAGGATCCTATCTATAATGTAGGTTTCATGGCACGCGTTAACGATTGGGATAACGTGGCTACCGGCACCAGTTCAGAAAGTATTACGGAAATTCGTCTATTGCCTGGTATAGAACTTGCCGGGTTCCAGACTGATGATTCCGGTAATGCCCTGGTGACCTGGATGCTTGAAGACCAGGCAATCGACAGCGATGGTACAGTCCCTGCAGAATTCACAACCGCATTCTCTGTTACAGTCGACGGTTCTTCCGCTTCTACAACGGTTACCGCCCAGAGTGTTAGCGCAGATGCAGCTACCGGTGAACTGGTTATTACCTTCAGTGCAGATCAGGATGTCACCTCGGTTGATCTGAGTGTTTTGGGTGTTCAGTTGCCCAAACACTCTGATGACGATGTCACCCTTGATCTCAGCGTTAAGACCGAAGAGGTTCCGACTGATACAGAGCTGACAACTGATAATAATGTCACCTACCAGCACGCCACCATTCAACTCAATGTAGAGGCCGTTGCAGACGGTGCGGGTATCAACACGGAAGCGCAGATAGTCAACCATGTGGAAGATGGTACTGACGTTATTGCCGATCACGGTGCAGATGCCACTGAAACCAATCTCTACGTACCCGTAAATTTCACTGCTGAATTGGTGGATCGTGACACCTCTGAGGGTGTTACCCAGATTGTTATTGAACTTGATCATCGTGCAGAAACAGGTGCGCGATTTGTCAAGAAAGTAAATGATGTACCACCTACACTGACCTCGGCACCACGATTGAACTCTCTGGTGTGATCTACGATGTGGATGTCACTGGGCATATCCTCACTCTTGATCTGGTGGCCGGTCAGGGTACAGCCCCTCTGGGTACCGACATCGATCTGGCTGGCTTGATTGCCATCGAATTCCCTATTGATGACAGTACAGACTTCAGCACCCTCTTCACAGTGACCACCACTGAACTTAATATCGAAGGTGATCCACGCACCGGTGCTGAAACCTACACCACCACCAAGACTATCGATCATGTTATTCAGGGTGTCGTGGGTGAAGCGGCGGCTGGCTTTGACTATGATGTGGAGCCTGGAGCGGATGTCGTGCTGTTGGAAGAGGGCGAAGCCGATCCCGTCGTACACGGTGCGGATGGCGATGAAGAGGCACTGGTGATCGATGTCAAATACATCGCCACGGTGCAGGACATTGATGAAACCGCAGTGCTCGATGATGACAGCCAGCAGTCGGAAGGCATTACCAAGATCGTACTGACCCACACAGGTCATGGCAGCTTTGTTGTTACTGACGAATTTGATAACCCCGTGGGAGAGAGTGGTGAGGTCACCATTGGTGGTTACACCGCCACGGTCGCCGAACTGACAGCAACCAGCCTGACCCTCACTTTCGAGGATGATGCGATCACCGGGCCGCAGATGGTTGATACTGTGAATCTGTCCGGTGTGGTCAGTGTTGAACTGCCCATTGATGACTCCACCGACTTTAGTCTGACAGCGAAGACCACCACCACCGAGTACGATGATGATGGTGATCAGCCGCTGACAACCATCGAGACCGACCATACCCAGGGCTTTGAGATCCAGGGTGTAGTGGGTGAAGCGGCAGCGAGCTTCAACTACGGTGTTGAGCCGGGTGCCAGTGTGGTGCTGGTGGAAGATGATACTGACGTGATTGCTGATCACGGAGCGGATGCCGACGAGACACCGTTGATAATTGATGTTCGTTACACCGCAGCGGTACAGGATATCGATGAAGACCCAACCCCTGTCGGTGCAGGAGATGACAGCCAGCAGTCTGAAGGTATTACCCGGATTGAGCTGAGCCACAATGGTGACGGCAGCTTCAAGATTGGTACGAAGATAGAGGGTGAAACAGTCGATATCGGTGTTTACACCGCCACTATTGAGACTCTGACAGATACCAGTGTGGTTCTGACCTTCCTGGATGATCTGAGCGGTCCGGATCCGGTACCGCAGATGGTAGATAGCGTGGATCTGTTCAGTGTGGTGAGCATTGAGTTGCCGATTGACGACTCTACTGACTTCACACTGACGGCAGTGACCACTACCACCGAGTATGACGACAATGGTGGTGCTGTTGCCGAGGCTACGACCACCAAGACCGATACCCAGCACTTTGATATTCAAGGTGTAGTGGTGAAGCGAAGACCAGCCTGAGCGCGGATGATGATCCCGGGGTTGCCGGCAGTTACCGGCGCCACGTAGTTCTCACCGAGGATCACCTTGTCGATAATGCGCAGGGAGCGGAGACAGGCTCTGGCCGCCTCATCGAGTTCGA
>MOXF01000053.1_pt1 | contig 14101 bp, 17 predicted proteins | sample 1471201 | NCBI WGS metagenome assembly MOXF01 (sample SAMN05358035, study PRJNA327811) | mollusc metagenome | isolation source: Phylotype B (NB1) bacterial symbionts from gill | host: Thyasira cf. gouldii | place: Canada: Bonne Bay, Newfoundland | collected 2010-08
CATTTCCGGCCAATATCAAACCCAAACGCCAAACAGAAAAAAAAGGCGCCATCCCGGCGCCTTCTCCCTTTTCTTTTTATTATCACTTTGCCAACCAAGCGGCAAAAAAATTGATTAACGTGGCAGCTCCGACGAGCCCATCAGGTATTCATCCACCGCCCGCGCACACTGGCGGCCTTCACGGATGGCCCACACCACCAGGGACTGGCCGCGCCGGGTGTCTCCTGCCGCGAAGACACCGCCCAGTGATGTCTGGTAGGCACCGGCTCCTTCGGTCTCTCCCCTGACATTTCCGCGTGCGTCCAGTTTAACTCCCAGTTCCTCCAGCATCCCCTCATGAACGGGGTGGACAAAGCCCATGGCCAGGGTGACGAGATCCGCTTTGAGCTCAAACTCACTCCCCGCCACTTCGTTCATTCCCCACTCGCCTGATTCACTCTGGTTCCACTCCACCCTGGCGAACTTTACCGCCTTGAGGTTGCCCTTGCCGTCATCGATGAACTCTTTGGTGGCTACCGACCACATGCGCTCGCACCCCTCTTCCTGAGAGGTGGAGGTACGCATCTTATTGGGCCAGTAGGGCCAGACGGTACCCTTATTCACCTTCTCCGGAGGTTGCGGCATGATTTCGATCTGCGTGACCGAGGCAGCACCGTGACGGCTGGAGGTGCCGATACAGTCGGAGCCGGTATCACCACCGCCAATCACCACTACCTCTTTTCCCGCCGCTGAGATAAACAGGTTGTCGGGAATATCATCACCCTGCACCCGGTGACTGTTGGTACGCAGGAAATCCATCGCGAAGTGAACGCCCTCAAGATCCCGGCCGGGCAGCGGCAGATCCCGGGGTTTTTCACAACCTGCGGTTATCACCAGGCATCAAACTCATCGATCAGGTCTTCGCCGGGAGATCTACTCCAATATGGCTATTGGTGTGAAAACGCACCCCCTCGGCCTGCATCTGCGCCATGCGGCGGTCGATCACCTTTTTCTCCAGCTTGAAATCGGGGATGCCGTAACGCAGCAAACCGCCAATACGATTCTCTTTCTCGTAGACGTGCACTATATGACCAACGCGGGCCAGCTGCTGGGCACAAGCCATGCCGGCGGGTCCCGAACCGACCACCGCCACCCGCTTGCCGCTTCGGTGGTGTGCAATCTGCGGCTGTATCAGTCCCTCATCCCAGCCCTTCTCAACAATCGCGAGTTCGATGGTCTTGATGGTAACGGGCTCATCATCCAAGTTCAGGGTACACGCCTCCTGACAGGGGGCGGGACAGATGCGGCCGGTGAACTCCGGAAAGTTGTTGGTGGAGTGGAGGGTGTCCATGGCGGACTGCCAGTCACCGTGATAGACCAGATCATTCCAGTCAGGAATGATATTGTTGACCGGGCAACCCTGATGGCAGAATGGGATGCCGCAGTCCATGCAGCGGGCACCCTGGTTCTTCAGCTCATCATCATTCAGATCGATAGCAAACTCATTGAAGTGCGTAATGCGATCCGCTACCGGCGCATAGCTGCGATCCTGTCGTGGATACTCCATAAAACCTGTCGGCTTACCCATGGTCGGCCACCCCCTTGACTGCTTCACCTGCAAAACCACCGTTGCCCCGCACTTGCTGCTCCTGCATCTCTTGCAGGGCACGGCGATAATCCACCGGCATCACTTTGACAAATTTTGACAAATATTCGCTCCAGTTTTCAAGGATTCGCCCGGCTACCTCACTGCGGGTATAGTGCAGATGGTTCTCGATCAGCTGTTTCAGACGAATGGCGTCGAAGCGAGTCATGTCATGGCTCACATCCACCCGGCCCTTGGTCGCCAGATCCCCTCCCTGATGCTCTAACGCTTCGAGCGCGTCATCCTCCTCCTGAATTGGCTCCAGGCTGACCATCGAAAGGTTGCAGTGCCGTTCGAAAGTGCCCTCCTCATCGAGAACATAGGCAATACCGCCCGACATGCCAGCGGCAAAATTGTGCCCGGTGGAACCAAGGCAGACAACAACACCACCGGTCATATACTCACACCCGTGGTCACCCACTCCCTCAACCACGGCGATCGCTCCGGAGTTACGCACACAGAAGCGCTCACCGGCAACACCACGAAAATAACTCTCACCGCTGATGGCGCCGTAAAGCACGGTATTGCCGACGATAATATTATCTTCCGCCTTTTTTATCGCCGACTCCTCCGGGGGATAGATCACCAGGCGCCCGCCAGAGAGTCCCTTACCAACATAGTCGTTACCCTCACCCGCCAGTTCGATGGTGACACCCTGAGCGGCCCAGGCGCCGAAGGATTGTCCTGCCGTCCCCTTGGCCTTGATGTAGATGGTGTCATCGGGCAGTCCGGCAAGCCCGTATTTCTCCGCCACACGACCGGAGAGCATGGTGCCGAAGGTACGGTTGCAATTTTGAATATCGATAGGAATCGTAACCGCTTCGCCCCTCTCCAGGGCTGGCTCGGCCTGGTCTATCAGATGTTGATCTATGGCCTTGTCCAAACCGTGATCCTGGGCCTCATTGTGGTGAGTGGCGACGCCCTTAGCTGCCTTCGGCTTGGTCAGTACACGGCTGAAGTCGAGGCCCTTGGCCTTCCAGTGGGTTACCGCCTTGCGTATGTCGAGCCGCTCACTCTGACCAACCATCTCGGTGACGGTACGGAAGCCGAGCTTTGCCATTAAGCGACGCACCTCTTCTGCGATAAAGAAGAAGTAGTTGATCAGATGCTCAGGCTTGCCGGTGAAGCGCTTGCGCAGCTCCGGATCCTGGGTAGCCACCCCTACAGGCAGGTATTGAGGTGACACTTGCGCATCATTATGCAGCCACCAACGATCAGTGGGGCAGTGGCAAAACCGAACTCATCGGCACCCAGCAGGGCGCCAATCACCACATCACGACCGGTACGCAGACCGCCGTCCACCTGTACCGCAACACGGCCCCGCAGCTTGTTCATCACCAGCGTCTGGTGAGTCTCGGCCAGGCCGATCTCCCAGGGTGAGCCGGCGTGCTTGATTGAGGTCATCGGTGATGCGCCTGTGCCGCCATCATAACCGGAGATGGTGATGTGATCCGCATGCGCCTTGGAGACGCCGGCGGCTACCGTGCCAACACCCACCTCGGAAACCAGCTTCACCGAAATCCTTGCCCTGGGGTTGACGTTCTTCAGGTCGTGGATCAGCTGCGCCAGATCCTCGATAGAGTAGATATCGTGATGGGGTGGCGGCGAGATCAGGCCGACCCCGGCGTGGAGTGGCGCACCCGTGCAATCTGCGCATTCACTTTGTGCCCCGGCAACTGCCCGCCCTCACCGGGCTTGGCGCCCTGGGCCATCTTGATCTGAATATCGTCAGCGTTGACTAAGTACTCCACCGTCACACCAAAACGCCCGGAGGCCACCTGTTTAATAGCCGAGCGCTGTGGATTGGCTGTGCCATCGGGCAGTGGATTGAAGCGCTCAGGCTCCTCACCACCCTCGCCGGTGTTGGACTTGCCGCCGATCCGGTTCATCGCCATAGCAATGGTGGAGTGGGCCTCGTGGGAGATGGAACCGAATGACATGGCACCGGTGGCGAAGCGCTTGACGATTTCTGCAGCTGGCTCCACCTCCTCCAGCGCTACCGGCTCATCAGCCCATTTAAAATCGAACAGACCGCGGAGCGTGACCAGCTGCTCCTCCTGCTCATTGATCGCTGCAGCAAATTCATCGTAGCTCTTCCAGTCGTTGGCGCGGGTGGCATGCTGTAGCTTTGCAATGGTATCCGGTGTCCAGACATGATCCTCACCACGGATGCGATAGGCGTAATCCCCGCCGACATCGAGATGCTTGCTGTAGATCGGGTTATTGCCGTAGGCGTTGCGGTGCCAGCGCACCACCTCTTCTGCAACCTCAGCCAGACCAATACCCTCAATGGTGGTGGCGGTACCGGTGAAATAGGCATCAACAAAGGGTGTAGAGAGACCCACCGCATCAAAAATCTGGGCACCGCAGTAGGACTGGTAAGTGGAGATGCCCATCTTCGACATCACCTTGTTCAGCCCCTTACCGATCGCCTTTATGTAACGCTTCTGAGCCTCGGCAAAGGTCAGTTTTTCCGGCAGTTTCGGCAGCATCGACTGGATGGTGTCGAACGCCACATAGGGGTTGACCGCCTCTGCACCATAGCCGGCGAGGGTGGCAAAATGGTGGATTTCGAGGGCGGCGCCGGTCTCAATCACCAGACCTGATTCGGTGCGCAGCCCTTTACGAATCAGGTGGTGATGCACCGCTGAAGTGGCGAGCAGTGCAGGAATGGCGATATGATCAGCATCGACCCAACGATCAGAGAGGGTAAGAATGTTGTACCCCTCCCGTACCGCTTTTTCCGCCAACTGGCAGAGATTGTCCAACGCGGGCTTGAGACCCACCGCTCCCTTGGCTGCATGGAAGCAGATATTGATGGTTTTTGTACGAAATGCGCCATTGGTGGTGTCTTCGATATTGCGGATACGCTCCAGGTCGGAGTTGGTCAATACCGGCTGATTCACCTCAAGGCGCATGGCCAAACCATTACGCCCCAGTCCTAACAGATTGGGGCGGGGACCGATCAGGGTGACCAGGGACATCACTACCTCTTCCCGAATCGGATCGATGGGGGGATTGGTCACCTGGGCAAAGTTCTGCTTGAAGTAGTTAGAGAGATGCTTCGAACGGTTGGAGAGAACCGCTGGCGGATTATCCGCTCCCATGGAACCGGTAGCCTCCTGGCCGGTGATCACCATCGGCGTCAGCAGAAACTTGATATCCTCCTGGGTGTAACCGAAAGATTGCTGTGATCCGAGCAGGGTGACGGCGTCGGGTGACATGGCGCCCACCACCTCCGGCAACTGTTCGAGATGTATCTGCGTCTTGTCCAGCCAATCCTGATAGGGCAGGCTGGTGGAAAGCTGCTCTTTCAGCTCCCTATCGCCGATGATACGCCCCTCTTCAAGATCGATTAGGAACATTTTTCCCGGTTGCAGCCGCCACTTCTTGACGATCTTCTCCTCCGGGATATCCAGAACACCCATCTCTGAAGCCATTACCACCAAGTCATCTGATGTGACCAGATAGCGGGCCGGGCGCAGGCCGTTTCTATCCAGTGTGGCGCCGATTTGACGGCCATCGGTGAAAGCGACTGCCGCCGGGCCGTCCCAGGGCTCCATCAAAGCGGCGTGATATTCGTAGAAGGCGCGACGGTTTTTATCCATCAGCGAGTTACCCGACCAGGCCTCGGGGATCAGCATCATCATGCGTGGGCCAGAGAGTAGCCGCCCTGCACCAGCAGTTCGAGGGCATTGTCAAAGCAGGCGGAGTCGGACTGACCTTCAGGAATCAACGGCCACACCTTCGCCAGGTCGTCACCAAGGATCTCGGAAGCCATGGAGTTCTTTCGCGCCGCCATCCAGTTGACGTTGCCACGCAGGGTGTTGATCTCGCCATTGTGGGCGATCATGCGGAACGGGTGGGCCAGATCCCAGGTAGGGAAGGTATTGGTGGAGAAGCGCTGATGTACCAGCGCCAGGGCGGAGCTGATCCGTGGATCCACCAGATCAGGGTAGTATTCACCTACCTGATTCGACAGCAGCATCCCTTTGTAGGTGATGGTGCGGGAGGAGATTGAAGTGAAATAAAACGCCTCATCCCCGGCCAGGGAAGTTTCACGAATCACGTTATCGATCTGCTTGCGAATCACAAACAGCTTGCGCTCGAAGGCAGCCTGATCGGCACAGTTGTCGCCCTTTGCGACAAAGAGCTGACGCACTACCGGCTCCGTCGGCTTGACGCTGTCACCAAGACCACAGTTTTCTACCGGCACATCACGCCAACCAACTATCGACTGCCCTTCTGCCTCGACAAAGCGGGTGATGATCTCCTCCGCCCCACTACGAGCGGACTCATCCTGGGGAAGGAACAACATGCCCACGGCATACGAACCCGCCTCCGGCAGATCAAAGTCCACAACCCCACGGAAGAACTCATCGGGAATCTGGATCAGTATACCAGCGCCGTCGCCCGCACGAGGGTCGGCGCCAACAGCACCACGATGGGTCAAGCGATCGAGGATTTCCAGTCCTTGTTCGACGATTTTATGGCTTTTTAGCCCTTTGATATGGGCAATGAAACCAACACCACAGGCGTCGTGTTCGTTTCGGGGATCGTATAGCCCCTGTTTCGTCGGCAAAGCCCCTTGGCTCATCGTTAACCTCACTTAATTCGGCGCGAGAGAGACCAATACGGCTCCCCCCACCCATGGTAAATTACGGTCGGCAGCGGCCGCGAGGGTTCGCCACGCACCGCACCGGAACAGCCACAATCCACCCCTGTTTGGGGGAATTCGGCCAAAAAGAACTCTGTAGGGTAATAGAAAATTAAGTTACAGGCCAGTTTTTTAAACCCGTATTTCTCTTATGAAATATGTAAATCTTTTTATTTCAATTGGTTACTGACTTATGATTGCTTGCTGTATGGAGGCAAAATTTCTTGGCCAGACCCCACCTCGCCTGAGTCCCGCAGGCAGTTTTCCACGGGCAGCAACGGCCACGTCCCTGCCTGCATAGACCCCGTAGACCACTGAGACCCATGGCTTTCCCTCTCTTTGGGTTACAAAAATAGCGCTCTTGTCGGCGATTTTATGCCGTGCAACAAAGCTGTAAGCCGCCGCTTCATTCTGCACACCAATCAACTGCAGAGTAAATGCTTCTGGATTCTGCACCAGCAACCAGGCCTCACGGCGCTCCGTCGGTGGCTGAACCGGTATCGTCTTCTCTTCTACGGTGACTTTAACCGGTGGTTGATCTGCTGTTTTCTTCTCATCCACAGACACTTCCACCTGAGAGACCTCCTCTTCCGAATCCTCTTCGACCAGGATAATGGGGGTATCTGCCTCATCTACCACGGTGACAACGGACTGCGGCTCAATCTCAGTCTCCAGCGTTGCTACAGGCTGCTGCTGCAACCCCTCTGGATCTCTGGTGCCACCCACCACAGAGGTTGTGTCAACAGCCGCTGCTGGATACTCCACCTCTTCAACCATTACCCCTTCCGGGGTCTGTTCATGGGTGACGCTGCTCACAGGCTCTGCCGGCTCTATCATCACCGGCTCTGCTTCCGGCGGCTCTACCTCCGGCGCAGGCGCCTCCACTACCTGAGCGGCACCACTGGGAACCTTGGCTGGCTCCAAAGCCGGTACTGGAGCCGCATCAGCCAGCCCAGGCAGTTTCAACTCAATTTCCGATGAGTCCGACTGCACCGGCAAGGATTGATCACCACCCTCAAACAGCTGGTTGATCCCATCCTGAAAGAGCAGCGCAAGAATAATCAGCACGCCCAAAGCGGCACCACTGAAAAGGGCCGGCTTGGAAAGGTGCAGCTGTGTTGAATTGCTCTCCACCTCACCGCTGTCACTACTCCTTGTGGCGGCGGCTCGCACCTTTAAGACAGCCAGCACCTGCTCCTCCACGGCACCCGGAATACCACCGCTGGCTTTGGCGATACGCTCCACCTCTGCCTCATCGAACGCACCACCACCTTCAGACCCGCCAATGATAAAGGCAATGAAATCTCTGACCTGATCTCCGGTCAAGACCGGTAGCTCCAGCATCTGCAGCACCTGCAGGTTCATCGCCTGAATCTGGGGGGTACGCAGCAAATCATCGATCTGTGGTGAGGAGAAGAGAATAATTCGAACCAGTGCATTGTCACCAGAGCGCCGCTCATACAAGCGCAGCAAGGCAATAATAGTGGAGAGGGGCAGCATGTGGGCGTCATCGACGACAATAACCGGAGTCCGCCCCTCCACCTCCTGGAGCATTTCAAACCGTTCCAGCAGCTGATCCACAATGGTGTCGTCGGTGGCACTCACGCCGAAGCCCTGGCCAAGCAATATGAATAGCTGTTCGGGGTGCAGCATCGGATTGGAGATCACAGGGCAGACAGCCCACTCCTCCCTGGCACTCTGCTGGTAACGCTGAAAGAGTGTACTCTTTCCAGATCCGGGCGCTCCCCTGAGCACTACCACCCGCTCACTGTTATCGGTAAGGTGCCGTAGTAGATCAAGTCTCTGGGAGATCTCAGGCGTGGAGAAGAAGTGCTGCTTCAGGGAACCCCCGTTGTCACCACCATCAACCACTAAGTCTGTATCAGGCATTGGCTCTTCCATACTCATCGAGTGTCTCTCTCAGCTTTTCAGCGGCAAACTCCTCAGTCACCACAGCACATCCCAGGCCCTGCATAAGTACCAGCCGGATCTTCCCTGCCATCACTTTTTTATCCACCGCCATTAGTTCAAGAAAACGCTCAGTGCCGAGGTTCGGAGGTGGGGCCACCGGTAGATTCGCTCTCCGGGTGAGTTCAACCACTCTCGCAACCTCCTCTTCTGACAGCCAACCGAGGCGTCTGGAGAGATCCGCCGCCCATGCACATGCCCGCCGCCACCGCTTCACCATGAAGCCAGGTGCCATAACCCATACCCGTTTCGATGGCGTGGCCGAACGTATGCCCCAAATTGAGCGTGGCGCGCCGCCCCGCTTCGAACTCATCAGCAGCCACAACCTCCGCCTTATCCCGGCACGACCGCTCAATTACATGAGCCAGCACATCGGCATCACGGGAAAGAAGCTGCTCAATCCGCTGCTCCAGCCAGGTAAAAAAGTCGGGATCACTGATCAGACCGTACTTGATCACCTCCGCAACTCCTGCAGAGAGCTGTCGATCATCCAGGGTATCGAGGGTAGCGATATCGGCAATGACGCATTTTGGCTGGTAAAAAGCCCCCACCATATTCTTTCCCAGAGGGTGGTTGACGCCAGTCTTGCCACCGACAGAGGAATCAACCTGGGATAGCAGGGTTGTGGGTACCTGGATAAATGGCACTCCGCGCTGATAGCAGGCGGCGGCAAAGCCGGCCATATCTCCAATCACGCCACCACCAAGGGCCACCAGTGTACAGCTACGATTAAAACGACGACGCAGCAGGGCGTCAAACACCCTTTGCCACACTTCCAGGGTTTTGAACTCCTCACCGTCCGGCAGCACCACTGTATCGACATCAAATGCGGCAAGGGCAGCGAGCACCTTGTCAAGATAGAGCGGCGCCACCGTCTCGTTGGTCACCACCATCACCTGACTGCCGCCGATATGACGCTCATAGATCGCCTGGTCACCCACCAGACCTTCGCCGATATAGATGGGATACGAACGCTCACCCAATTCTACCTGTAATGTTCTTATTTCTGATTTCATTAATTGCTACTGCCGATTATTCAAAGAGGAGTATCACCTGGATTCAAATCTACTGACGATCTCCCTGGCAACCGTCTGGGCGCCTCGTTTCTCGGTAGTCACCACAATGTCGGCCGTCTGACGATAGAGCGGATCCCTCTCCTCCAGCAAGCTCTGCAGCCGCAGCAGCGGATCATCCGTCTGCAGCAGTGGCCGATTGCGGTCATGCTGGGTGCGCTCATACTGCTGCTCAGGGCTGCAGTAGAGGTAGACAACAAATCCCCTGCTACTGAGAAAACGGCGACTGTCCGGATCTAAAACCGCCCCACCGCCAGTCGCCAGAACATAACCATCCTGTCGGCTGAGATCGTCGATCACCACCCTTTCACGCTTGCGAAAACCGGCCTCGCCTCGTAATCAAAAATGGTTGGGATATCCACACCGGTGCGGCGTTGAATCTCATGATCGCTGTCACTGAAATCCAAACCGAGGTAATTGGCCACCTGGCGCCCGATCGTTGTCTTTCCCGCCCCCATGGGGCCGACAAGAAAAATGTTCTTCTGCTTACTCATTGGTACAGATATGCCAGATTTTTCCGCTGCAAGCAAGAGGGGCTTGTCCGTAGACAAGCCCCTCCGGTTATCATTGGTGTGCTAAACAGTCAGCGAACGCCAAGGCTCTCCTTGAGGATTTTCGGTGTAATGAAGATCAGCAGTTCCTTATTGTTATCCTTGCGCAGCTCCTGTTTGAACATGAAGCCGACATAGGGGAGATCGCCAAAGAAAGGCACCCGCTCCCTGCTGGTGGTCTCCGTCCGTTCAAACACGCCGCCCAGCACAACCGTTTCGCCATTATCCACCAAAACTGATGTTTGGATCTCTTTGGTATCCACCGGTGGCACACCGAGGACGGCGCGGGAGAAGTCGGGATCGTCCTTGTTGATCGAGAGATCCATTATCACCCGGTCATCGGGGGTGATGTGAGGAGTCACCTCCAGCTTCAGCACCGCCTCCTTGAACGCCACCGTGGTGGCGCCACTGGATGAGGCCTCCTGGTAGGGGATCTCGGTGCCTGTCTTGATGATGGCGGTATGCTGATCGGAGGTAATCACCCGTGGGCTGGAGATCACCTCACCGGTACCCTCCTGCTGCATTGCCGTCAACTCAAGCTGCAGTAGATAAGAGCCCAGTTTGCCGATAACAAGGTTGGCGGCACCACCGTTGTTTCCGCCCAGCGTGGTGGGTAGATTGACCAACAGCGCCTCCCCTTCTCCTCCAACAGCGAAGCCGCCATCTTGGATGTCTGTACCTGAGATATCAGAGGAGCCAGCAAGGTAACCAGGCCTGCCACCACCGACAGATACAAAGTTGTCATCCACATTTAACGAGGTACTGGCACCAAAACGAACACCAATATCCTTACTGAAATCATCGTTTGCCACCACCACCCGTGATTCGATCAGTACCTGGCGAACAGCGACATCGAGCTTGGCGATAAGACGCCGGATATCTTCCAGCTTGGTGACCGTATCTCTGACCAGCAGTGTGTTGGTACGCTCATCCACGGTGACATTGCCACGATCCGGGGTGAGCAGCTCATTGTCCTTGGACTTCAGCAGTGCCTGGATATCCTTCGCCTTGGCGTAGTTGAGCTGAATAAACTCTGAGTGCAGTGGAGCCAGCTCTTCAATCTGCTGCTGGGACTCCAACTCCAGCTTCTCTCTGGCGGCAATCTCTTCGGTAGGCGCCACCAGGATAACATTGTCATTTTTCCGCATGGAGAGACCGCGGGTCTTGAGAATGATATCGAGGGCCTGATCCCAGGGAACATTTTTCAACCGCAGGGTAATATTTCCGCCCACAGTATCGGAGGTGACGAGGTTAAGTCCGGTGAAGTCGGCCAGTAACTGCAGCACCGCCCGCACCTCGATATCCTGGAAGTTGAGGGAGAGGCGCTCACCGGTGAAGGTCTTCTTGCGCCGCAGGATCTCCTCCTTCTCGGCCTTGGTCAGACCTCTGAACTCGACGGTGAAAAACTCATTGGCCTGGTAGGCTAGGTGCTCATACTCCCCTCTGGTCTCAATCACCACCTGGACATTCCCGTCCCGCGGCAGAACCTCGAACATCTTCACCGGCGTGGCAAAATCGGCCACATCAAACTTGCGGATCAACTGCTCCGGAACAGAGACATCCATAATGTCAAGAACGATCCTGCCACCCTCTTCACGCATATCGACAGTGGCGGAAGCGTCACTAAGCTCCAATACTACCCGGCCTTCACCCTGATCACCCCGTCTGAAGTCGACACTGGCGACTGCACGGCCGGAAGATTTGGCAACAGCCGCCGGAGCAGTGGATGCCGAAGTCATTGTCTTCGCCGCCGACTGGGCGACACCGCCACCGCGGCCACCCTCAATGGTTACCGAAACCTTGTTTCCATCCAGCGCTATAGTGTGCCCTGCGGAGGCGACAAGATTGACCACAACACGGGTACGCCCACCCGCCTCGATGGCGGTTACACTACGTGCCATACCGATCCCTATAGACTGGCTTTTGCGGGCCAGGCCGTTGGCAAGGCCAAAAAAATCCATGCTATACGCGCCGGGTTGTCGGTGGTGAAGGTTCTGGGGGCGTCGAGCGGCTGGTCAGCGGTCATGGTAATTCGCACACTACCGCCGGGCAACGCCGAGTAACTGATCTCCTGCAAGGTAGCCGCCGCCGCGTAAGCGGGTGCACCGATGATCATAAGTACAAGCAGCAACCTCGAAGTGACGAGTACGGACAGATGAGAGACGAACGACGCACCTCTTAACATGCTCTTCCCCTGCGTAAGGTCAAGTGGTCTGTTATTCATTTAGTTACACCCCAAATTATTCTGTCAAGGCCAAAGAGGCTTGTCGTTCACGATAGCCGCCCTGTGGATCCGCCACGATCTCGGTAAGTTCAATCTCATTCTCTGTGATGCGGGTGATCTGCCATGGTTCATGCCGATGTAGTTGCCGTTCTTGACCCGGAAGATCGTCCGCTCCTGGTTGCGCACCAGCGCCCAGGTCGTCCCATCCTGCTCCAGGATGCCCACCATCCGCAATGAATCCAGCGCAAAGCTCTCAAGCTCATCTCTGCGCCGATTGAAGTCTGGTGTCAGCCCATTGGCCACATTCGCCGCTTCGCTGTCTCTCTCCTTGACGGTGGAAGCGAAGGGATCACGCCTACCCTCGCCCACATAGGCGAAAGTCTCAATCTGCTTAATTTCCGGCAGCGGTTCGATATGCCCCGCCTTACGGGACTTCACCTCGGCAACAAACTGCTTAAGATCACCCATGTTTTTCTCGGCGCAGCCGCCGAGCAACAAGGCGAGTATCAGAAGTGACCACAGCAGCGGCCGAAGAGGCGACAGCTCTCTCATTTGCCTGCCTCCTCATCGAGATATCGGTATGTTTTTGCTGTTGCCGTCATTATCAGTTTTGTAACTGCCTGACTATCCTGAACCTTTGCCACCCGCTTATTGGGGCCGGCAACAACAACGTCGTGGATTGTGACGATCCGCGGCAATGCTGCAATCCCACTGATAAACCCGCCAAACTCATGGTAGGTTCCGTGCACCTTGATCTTGATCGGTAACTCTGCGTAGAACTCACGCTGCACCTCACCCTGCGGATCGAAAAGCTCAAACTCGAGGCCCGCCGCCAGGCCTGTCTGGGAAACGTCCACCAAAAGGTCAGCCACTTCGGTCTTGTTCGGCAACTGCCGCAGCATGGTACCGAACGACTGCTTCATCTCCTCAAGCTGCTTCTTGTATTTTTCAAGATTAGCCGCCTTTGCCTGTTTCACCGTAAACTGACTGCGCAGGCCCGACTCCTGTTTTACCACTTTGTCCAGATTCAATCGCTGCGCTTCGGTATCCCAGTAGTACCAGCCGACACCGACTGCAGCACATAGCAGCAGGACAATAAACCCTTTAACCGGAGCAGGCCACAACCCGATATTGCTAAAGTCAAGATCATTCAGTTCCTCAAGGTTCACTTGCCACCCCCCTTTGGCGCCATCTGCTTGGCAGCGAGGGTAAATTGGCTCCAGGCGGCGCCTGTCTGCTCCTTGTTTACCACCACCTGCAGGTTCGGATCACCCAACCACTGGGAGTTCTCGATATTACGCATATATGCGGAGACCCGGGCATTCGATTGAGCCTTGCCATTAAGGGTGATGGAGCCTGCCTGCTGGGTAAGAGTGATCAGGTGGGCTCCCTCAGGTATGGTGGCGACCAGTTCATCGAACAGGTGGACAATCTGCGGACGGCTTCCCTGCAGTGACTGAATTACATTCATCCGGGCAATCAGCTTTGCCTTGATCGTCTCCAGCGCCTTAATCTCCTTGATTCTCTTGTCAACCAGGCTATCTCACGTTTGAGGTAATCGTTCCGCGCCTGCTGGTGGCTAATCATATCCTCGATATAAAAATGCACACCACCACACAAGGCACCGGTAATCAGCAGGGCAAGCACCACAGAAGAGCCGAAATCTCTCTGCCGTTTCCTGCGCAGATTTTCGCGCCAGGGTAGAAGATTAATCCGCGCCATCTTAATCGAAACTCCTCAAGGCAAGCCCACAGGCGATCATCAACGACGGTGCATCGTTGCTCAGTCCCTGAGGTTTTACGTTGGATGACACCGACATATTGGCAAAGGGATTGGCGACAATGGTCGGTATCCCAAGCTTCTCTTCAATCAACTCATCCACTCCGGGAATTGAGGAGCTGCCACCGGCCAGCACGATGTGATCAACGCTGCTATAGGAGCTTGAAGAGAAAAAGAACTGCAGTGAGCGGCTAACTGCTGCGCCAGCGCCTCCTTGAACCGGCA
>MOXF01000054.1_pt1 | contig 14041 bp, 14 predicted proteins | sample 1471201 | NCBI WGS metagenome assembly MOXF01 (sample SAMN05358035, study PRJNA327811) | mollusc metagenome | isolation source: Phylotype B (NB1) bacterial symbionts from gill | host: Thyasira cf. gouldii | place: Canada: Bonne Bay, Newfoundland | collected 2010-08
GTGGCGCTTTATTTTGCCTGTTAGTTACAGGTATACCTCCTCAGGTACTTCCATTTTTTAAGAATGTCGATAGGGGGCAGATATTGGTAAAGCCACTTTGTAGCAGATTGGCACTGACAAAAATAGTCAGAGCAACTCAGTACGGGTGTACATAGGATCAGTGTGGCAACGGCGAACATGTCGTTAATAGCAAAGTTGGCAAAGGGGAAGGCGTTGATGCCAAAAAGTCCGGAAGGAACCGACCCCGTACCCTACTGAATAATTACTTTTTGTATAAATCATCTGTAGTTGTTTCCCCCTCCTTGTCCCAAACTTATTGCTCTCCCCCTGTGTCAGGATAGATGTCGCCTGAGCTTCGCAAGCGCAACCCAGGCGATGTTCTGAATATCTGGTCAGATATACACAAGACGGGGCTTATCTACAAAATCATTACCTGCTGAGTTTAATAGCTAATCAGGGAGCCCTATTGCTCAGGGGGCGTCATTTTGAGTGGTGTCCATCAGCCGTTACCGGATATTGCAGAACGGGTTGAGGTAGTCTATAAGTTCCTGTATATTGCGCTACCCAATAATGAGGATTAACAATAACAATACATACTTTTTTCATGGATAATCCTCCTCAAAAGATTTATTGCCGCATTTATGATCTATAAATAACAGATGGATTGAATAGAGAGAGATTATTGTATGAGACCGGATATTGACCCTCAGGAGACCCGGGAGTGGCTTGATGCCCTCGATGGCGTGCTGGAAAATGAAGGCACTGGTCGGGCCCACTATCTTATTGAGCGCCTGATCGACAAGGCACGCCGCTCCGGTGCCTACCTTCCTCACAGTGGCAATACCGCCTACGTCAACACGATCCCCGTTACCCATCAGGAGCGCTTCCCGGGTGACCGCGCCATGGAGCGGCGTATCCGCTCTTTTATCCGTTGGAATGCCATGGCGATGGTGGTGCAGGCCAACCGCATCTCAACAGAGCTGGGTGGGCATATCTCCAGTTTCTCCTCGGCAGCCACACTTTTTGATATCGCCTTCAACCACTTTCTACGTGGGCGCAGTGATGCCGGTGACGGTGATCTGGTCTTTTTTCAAGGCCATTCGGCGCCGGGCATCTACGCTCGCGCTTTTCTGGAGGGGCGAATCAGCGAGGATCAGCTTCACGGCTTCCGCCAGGAGGTGGATGGCAACGGCCTCTCCTCCTACCCCCACCCCTGGCTGATGCCGGGATTCTGGCAATTCCCCACGGTCTCCATGGGGCTGGGGCCGTTGATGGCGATCTACCAGGCGCGTTTTATGCGTTACCTGAACGACCGTGGTGTGGTGGGAACCGACCAGCGTAAGGTGTGGGCCTTTATGGGTGACGGTGAAATGGATGAGCCGGAAGCGCTTGGCGCCATCTCACTGGCGGGGCGAGAGCGCCTCGATAATCTGGTGTTTGTGATCAACTGTAATCTGCAGCGCCTCGACGGGCCGGTGCGTGGCAACGGCAAGATTATTCAGGAGCTGGAGGCGGTATTTAGGGGTGCCGGTTGGAATGTGATCAAAGTGGTATGGGGAGGGTATTGGGATCCCCTGCTGGCCCGGGACAAGGAGGGTCTGCTGCTGAAGCGGATGGAGGAGTGTGTGGATGGTGACTACCAGGCCTACAAGGCCAAGGGCGGCGCCTATACCCGTGAGCACTTCTTCGGTAAATATCCAGAGCTTGAGGAGATGGTCGCCAATATGACCGATGAGGATATCTGGCGCCTAAATCGTGGTGGTCACGATCCTCATAAGGTCTATGCCGCCTACGCGGCTGCGGTAAAACAGAACGGCCGGCAACAGTGGTGCTGGCGAAAACCGTCAAGGGTTACGGTATGGGGGTTGCCGGTGAGGGGCAGAACATCACCCACTCTCAGAAGAAGATGGGTGAGGTGGCGCTGAAGGCGTTCCGGGATCGATTCAACATCCCCATTCCGGATGAACAGCTCAATGCCACCCCCTTCTACAAGCCCTCGGCAGACAGTCCGGAGCTGAAATATATGCAGGAGCGGCGCCAGGCGCTGGGTGGTTATCTGCCCGCCCGCTATACCGATGCGCCTAAGCTGGAGGCCCCTGAGCTCAGCACCTTCAAAGCACTGCTCGATGGCAGTGGTGACAAGGAGATCTCCACCACCATGGCCTTTGTCCGGCTGCTGACCATGCTTATTCGTGATAAGCAGCTGGGTCGCTATGTGGTGCCGATCATCCCCGATGAGGCCCGTACCTTCGGAATGGAGGGGATGTTCCGTCAACTCGGCATCTACTCCTCGGTAGGCCAGCTCTACACCCCGGTCGATTCCGATCAGGTGATGTACTACCGGGAAGAGAAGAAGGGGCAGATCCTGCAGGAGGGGATCAACGAAGCGGGAGCTATGTCCTCCTGGATCGCCGCTGCCACCTCCTACAGCAACCACGGGGTCAGCATGATTCCGTTCTATGTCTACTACTCGATGTTCGGATTCCAGCGCATCGGTGATCTGGCCTGGGCGGCGGGCGATATGCAGGCCCGCGGCTTTCTTATCGGCGGTACCGCCGGTCGCACCACATTGGCGGGGGAGGGGTTGCAGCATCAGGATGGCCACAGCCACCTGCAGGCGGCAACGATTCCCAACTGTGTCGCTTATGATCCGCCTTCTCCTATGAACTGGTGGTGGTGGTGCAGGACGGCATCCGTCGTATGTACCAGGAACAGGAGAACATTTTCTACTACATTACCGTGATGAATGAGAACTATCCTCAGCCCGCCATGCCGCAAGGGGTGGAGGAGGGGATTCTCAAAGGTATCTATCCCTATCGGAAAGGGGGGCGCAAAAAGCTCAAAGTGCAACTGCTGGGTAGTGGCGCCATTCTGCGGGAGGTGATTGCCGCCGCCGATCTGCTGGCAGAGGATTTCGCTGTCGCGGCGGATATCTGGAGCGTCACCAGTTTCAATGAGCTGCGCCGTGACGGCCTGGCTGTGGAGCGCTGGAACATGCTGCACCCGGAGAAGAAACCGCGGATTAGCTATGTGGCGCGGCAGTTGGCAGGCGGTAAGGGGCCGGTGGTGGCGGCGACCGACTATATCCGTTCCTACGCCGATCAGATCAGGCCGTTTATCCCGGGCAACTACCGGGTGCTGGGTACCGATGGTTTCGGCCGTAGTGACCAGCGCAGTCAGCTGCGCAAATTCTTTGAAGTGAGCCGCTATTACATCGTTGTCGCCGCCCTTAAAAGCCTGGCAGATGAGGGTGCGATTGATGCCGCCGTGGTTACCGGGGCGATCAGGAAATACCGTATCGATCCTGAAAAACCCAATCCAGTTGAAGTGTAATGTCTATCGGAAACAAAAAAGCGGGACGCGGAGAACGCAGAGAAAGCGCGGAGGGCGCGGAGAAAAGCTTTGATAGGTACGGTGTTCAGTATTGCGCCGGATAGTGACGATTTTATAAAGCTATTCTCTGCGCACTCTGCTTACCTTTGCGACCTCTGCGTCCAATAGGTGCTATTTCAGGTGGGAATAGGTCATTACGTATAACCAATTTAGATTCATTGCATCGGATCGGGTAATCGGTTCGGTTGGAGGATCCAACGTGGGTAGAGAGAAGAGTGTATTAGTTCCGGATATTGGCGATTTTTCCGGGGTGGAGGTGATTGAGGTGCTGGTCTCGACCGGTGACCGGATCGAGGTCGATCAATCCCTGGTTACTCTGGAGAGCGACAAGGCGACCATGGAGATCCCTTCCACCTATGGTGGGGTGGCGCAACAGGTGATGGTCAATGTGGGTGACACCATCGGTGAAGGGGATGTTCTGCTGACGCTGTTGTCAGATGATGAGGCGTCGGCGGGGGAGGGCTCTTCCGCAGATCAGCCACCAGCACCGGCGGCGGAAGAGATTGAAGCGGCTCAGGCATCGGTATCCACTCCCACCCCGGTTACCGAGACGGAGAGTCCCCGCCGTCTTCCCGGCGAGAAAGCGAAGCTGCAGCCGCCTGTTGTGGTTATCCCCACGGATCTGCCAAGTTCCCGCACCCATGCCAGCCCGTCGGTGCGGCGCTTCGCGCGGGAGCTGGGCGCGGATCTCTCACAGAGAAAGGGGAGCGGTAACAAAGGGCGCATTACCCGGGATGATGTGCAGAACCACATTAAACAGGTGCTGGCTGGAGGCCGCGTGGCATCCTCCCCGGGGGTGGCGTTAGCGCCGACTCTTCCGATAGTCGATTTCTCCCGTTTTGGTGAGATCGATGAGCAACCGCTGAGCCGTATCAAGAAGATCAGCGGCGCCCATCTGAGAGCCTGCTGGCTTAATATTCCACACGTTACCCAATTCGATGAAGCTGATATCACCGAGTTGGAAGCCTTCCGCAGGGAGCAGAAAGAGGCAGCGACAAAGCAGGATGTGAAACTCACCTTTATGCCTTTTCTAATGAAGGCGTGTGTCAACGCCCTGCAGCAGATGCCCGAGTTCAACAGCTCTCTCAGCCCGGACGGCGGCAGCCTGATATACAAGCGATACTTCAACATCGGCATCGCTGTAGATACCCCCAGCGGGTTGATGGTGCCGGTGATTCGTGATGTAGAGAAGAAGGGAATCCTCGATCTTGCCCGGGAGTTGATGGCGGTCGGTGGCCGCGCCCGTGACGGCAAGCTACTACCTGCTGATCTGCAGGGGGGCTGCTTCTCCATATCCAGTCTCGGCGGCATCGGCGGCAGCGCCTTTACACCCATCGTCAATGCACCCGAGGTGGCTATCCTCGGTGTCTCCCGTTCCTCCATGAAACCGGTGTGGGACGGCAGCGCCTTTGCCCCCCGACTCACTCTGCCGCTATCGCTCTCCTATGACCACCGGGTGATCGATGGTGCTCAGGCGGTGCGTTTTACCACGCTACTGGCCGGGTTGCTGAGTGATGTCAGACGGTTGCTGCTGTAAAACGTGGCTATGCACAGTAATCCTGAAAACTATTTCTGTAACCATTCAGGTATCTGCTCACCACCGATACACAGGGGAGTTAATTGCTATTCGAATGATGCGGTTCGTACCTCACCACATCCTACAATCCTTTCTCTACCTATGCTTGCATGTAGGATGTGGTGAGCTTGCGAACCGCATCAATCACCTGAATAGTTACCTATTTCTTCAGAATTATCCTGTAACTCCGGCTGAATAGTCACATATTTTTATTTTTTAATGAAAAAATTAAAAACAATGCTCCATTTTTCAAAAACAATGTGATTATTATTTAATTTTACCGCCCAATAGGCTACTCTCTGCCTGCAATTCGGCGGGTAGGGTTATATTGGACAAGCATCCAAGTAAAATTGCCAACTTTTACCACTGTTTTCCTTTTTATGCTAATCAGTGGAAAAATCAATCGAACTTACAATTGAGGAAAGATCATGGGCGACATTTCCGGGGTGACTCCAGCGGCGGGAGAGAGCGCCGTCATCCAGACTCAGGTTGTTGTGCTGGGGGCCGGGCCGGGCGGATATACCGCCGCTTTCCGTGCTGCCGATCTGGGGCTGAAAACAGTGCTGATCGAACGTCACGCCAGCCTCGGTGGAGTCTGCCTCAACGTCGGTTGTATCCCCTCCAAAGCGCTGCTTCACGCGGCGGATGTAATCAATGAAGCAGCAGAGATGGAACAGATGGGGATCAGCTTCGGCAAGCCGAAGGTTGATCTCGACAAATTGCGTGCTGGCAAGGAGGGGTGGTAACCCGCCTCACCCAGGGACTTGCCGCCCTAGCCAAACAGCGCAAGGTGGAGGTAGTTCAAGGATGGGCCAGGTTTGAATCACCCAACCGTATCGGTGTCGATACCGCTGACGGTCACCGCACCATCGAGTTCGAGAACGCCATCATCGCCTGTGGTTCCCGGCCGGTGGAAATTCCCGGCTTCCCCAACGACGACCCCCGGCTGATCAACTCCACTGGTGCGCTGGCGCTGGCGGATGTGCCGAAAAAGATGCTGGTGATCGGTGGCGGTATTATCGGTCTGGAGATGGGTACCGTCTACAGCACGCTGGGCAGTCAGATCGATGTGGTCGAACTCCAGGCGAGCCTGATTCCCGGCTGTGACAAGGATCTGGTGCGGCCGCTGCAGAAGCGCCTCAACAGCAGGTTTAACGCCATCATGCTGGAGACCAAGGTGACTGAGATCAAAGCCCAGAAGGGTGGGTTGAAAGTTATCTTCGAAGGTAAAAATGCGCCGGAGAAACCCCAGACCTACGACAAGGTGCTGGTGGCGGTAGGGCGTCAACCCAACGGTAAACTGATTGGTGCCGATCTCGCCGGGGTCAGCGTTGATGAGCGCGGTTTCATCCCGGTGGATCAGCAGATGCGCACCAACGTGCCCAACATCTACGCTATCGGCGATGTGGTGGGCAATCCCATGCTCGCTCACAAGGCGACCCACGAGGCGAAAGTGGCCGCCGAGACCATTGCCGGACAGCACGCACTGTTCGATCCCCTCACCATCCCCTCGGTAGCCTATACCGATCCGGAAGTGGCGTGGATGGGACTGACTGAGAACGAGGCGAAAGAGAAGGGCATCCCCTACGAAAAGGGTGCCTTCCCCTGGGCCGCTTCAGGCCGCGCCCTTGGCATCGGTCGTGACGAGGGGATGACCAAGCTGCTCTTCGACCCCGAGAGCAAGCGCATACTCGGCGCCGGGATCGTCGGCGTCAATGCCGGAGAGCTGATCGGCGAGACAGTACTGGCGCTGGAGATGGGGGCGGACGCCGAGGATATCGGCCTCACTATACATCCCCACCCAACCCTCAACGAAACCATCTGCTTCGCCGCCGAGATGGCGGAGGGGAGTATCACCGACCTGATGCCGCCGCGTAAGCGCAAGTGAGGTGATTAGGGCAGGCGTATAAATTATTCAGAACACACCCCGTCATACCCGCGCAGGCGGGTATCCAGGAAACTGAAAACATTTGCCTACATGACAAAGGCCGTCATACCTGCGTAGGCGGGTATCCTGTGATACAGAGTGCTGGTCTCTTTGGGAGCCTACATGGCTCCTTTTGCGCTTCTTACCATGGTCGACAGGGCATTGGCGTGGGCAGCAGGCCCAGGTTTTTGATCCCTGCCGGTGTAACTACGGTACGACTATTGTCATAGTCCGCTTAACAGCATATAACTCCACCGGGATTTTGGGAATTTGTGGACTTCATGGGTAGGGATTCCTATTCTTCAGGTGCCAGATACTGTACCACCAAAAGTGCACTCTCCACCCTGTCCAAATGATCAAAATGACAATGGAGCCAAAATGGTAGACAAACAAAAAGACCTGCTGAGATTCAGGATCGAGTTGGTTGGAATCCTGCCCCCGATCTGGAGGGAGGTTTCTGTTCCTGCACGATACACATTCTGGGATCTGCACGTCGCCATTCAGGATGCAATGGGCTGGTTCGATAGCCATCTCCATGAGTTTCGGCTTGGTGGCCGTGGGCGAAATGCAGGGATAGTGATCGGAATGCCGGACGAATTCGAAATGGAAGGATATCCAGAGAGGCTGATCGAATGGGATGTTCCTGTTCTAGACCACATTTCACAACCGGGTGACCGGATTGAATATGAGTACGATTTTGGCGACGGGTGGATTCATGAACTAACGTTGCTCAGCATAGAGCGGAGGGAGAGGGGGCAACGCTATCCAAAATGTATCGCCGGAGAGCGGGCGGCTCCACCGGAGGATTGCGGCGGTATATCGGGATACCGGATGCTGGTGGATGCCCTGCTGGATCCGAAACATGACGAATTCGGATCCATGTGGGAGTGGATACCTTCGGGCTGGGGGCCGGAAGTTTTCGAGGCGGTGAAGGTCTGTTTTGACAATCCGACCCGGCGCTGGAAGCTTGCCTTTTTACTGTAGCGGTCTGAATAATCCACCAAATAGTAACCTCTGTACGGGTGGCTCGTAACTGTTATCAAATAATTGGTAGAATCATCCTTCGCACCGGTCATGTATGAACATGCCAACTCATGGAAAGGGAGTGCAGATGAAGCTGGTAAATCATGCAGCTTACGGGAAGATTCAAAAGGATCCTCCTGCTTGGCTGCCACTGCTGGATCACATGACCGATGTGGCGTACTGCTTCGAACGGCTCTGCCGTTGCCAATTCACACGCCGCGCTTTGGAAAAGGCCGCTGAACGGAGTCTTGCTGAGCAGGATATCGCCCGATTGTCGGTAGTTGCCTTCCTCTACGACCGGGGTAAGGCCAACAGCGGATTTCAGGTGAGACGCTGGCATCACAAAGAACGACCAAGCTATTGGCCCGATCCGACCGGACATGGCCGGGAGACCATCCTCCTCTTTTCCGACTCCTCCTTTGCTCATCTTTCCGATGCGCTTCCCCTGGAGCAGATGTATGAATGGGGTGAAGAAGCGCTGGATCATCTGCTCACGGCCAGTATCAGCCACCACGGTCAACCGATTGTTGATGATCCGTCAACGCTATCGGTAAGTCTCTCCCCGGCAAACTGGAAGCCGGTGTAGAATCGCCATGGATGATGGACAGCTTGGCCCGCTTGTAATCATCGAGTCGGAGACCGGCAGCGGCAAGACCGAGGCCGCCCTACTGCTCTCCGCTACCCTCGGCAGCAGCGCCCGTAACCACTATCACAACTTGGGACGATTGGCCGCCGGATCCACACTCCAGCAGGCAGTCGATGCCGACTATCCGGCCATCTCCGATCACAACGGCCTGCGTCCCATGCTGGTTACCGGACGCACCAAGAGCGTCCAATGGTCCCTGCACGACTGCATGGGTGATCCCGCCGCCATAACCACACTGGTGATTGAGGCTGTTCGCGTAGGGGCCAAGGTGCTGGTGGTACGCAACACGGTACCTGCAGCAGTGGGACTCTTTGCCGAGATCGAGAAGCACCCGCAGGGGATCAACTGTCTGTTTCGGGTCGAAGGGGTCACCACCCTGCACCACAGCCGTTTCAGCAAGCAGGATCGTCCGTTGCTTGATAGTGCCGTCGAACAGACCCTGGGCAAGAAGCGTGACCCCGGTGCCTGTATCGTTATTGGCACCCAGACCCTGGAACAGAGCCTGGATATCGACGCCGACCTGCTGATCACCGACCTCTGCCCCATGGATGTGCTGTTGCAACGCATCGGCAGATTACATCGTCATGCACGGGATGAGAGCGAACGACCCCCCGCCTATTCCAGACCACGGGCATTCATTCTGACGCCTGAATACCACGATCTTTCACCGTTGCTGAAAAAACCGGCTCATGGCCTGGGGCGCTTCCGCGATGGCGGGGGTGTCTATCCCGATCTGCGCGTCATTGAGGCCACCCGGCGGTTGATCGACAAACACCCCATGATTGAGATTCCAACCGACAACCGCCTGCTGGTCGAAGGGGCTACCCACCCTGAATGCCTGAAAAAGATCGGGCAGACGATGGGAGAGGCATGGGAACGACTGAGCGGGGAAATTACAGGGGACACGGCGGCAGGCCGCACCGTGGCCAATCTGCACATACTCGAAATTGATAAGGCTTTTGCCCAGGATAGCAACATGGCATTTCCAACAGACCACAAGATTGCAACCCGCCTGGGTGCGCAAAACAAGCTGGTCGAATTCGATCCATCATTGACAGGCCCCTTTGGCGAGGCACTGAAGCAGTTGCCCATCCGCCACTATCTCTTACCCAAGGGACTGGATCCGGATGCCCAACCCACCGCCATCACCGGGCAGGATGGCGTCATCGAATTCAATCTTGGCAAAACCCATTACCGATATAGCCACCTTGGCCTGGAGCAGACCAAAAATGACTGATCGTTATAACGTATCCCACCGGTTGAGGGTCAGTATCAACCCGGATCAGATGACAAGGTGTTACTCAATCGACTGGGAATCACTGATACAAAACGCATGGAAGAGCTGGAATTCGATCTGCTCGCAAAGATGCAGGGACAATTGCTGGACGAGATCGAAGTGGATCAGCCGATAACCGCCGATGATCTGTGCAACTGGCACCATCAATGGTTGGAGAAAGTGTACGAGTGGGCGGGCAGCTATCGTGGCGTAAATATGGCCAAGGGGGATTTTCTCTTCGCTGCCTCGCACTTGGTTCCAAAATTGATGTTGGACTATGAGCGTGATTGCCTGCGGCAATTCACGCCATGCAACGGTATGGGAGAGGAGGCGTTATGCGAAGCACTGGCGATCTGCCACGTCGAATTCATCCTCATCCATCCGTTCCGCGAAGGGAATGGTCGACTGGCTCGTGTATTGGCAACGATCATGGCGCTTCAGGGCAATGCGCCCCTGCTGAACTTCGGGGGAATGGAACGAAACAAGGAACAATATATCCAAGCCATCCAACTCGGCCATGCCGGAGACTACCAACCTATGAGGACAATTTTTTCCCGGATTTTGGCAGACTCGAACCCCTGAGCGCCGCCTCATGAGTCGAATGGAAGCGCTCGATATAGATATCCGCTGGCCTGCCGGTCTCTACCGCAGTAGAGGTTGCCAGATTGACCGCCAATCGCTCATCGGTGTCGCTCCGATGGAGATAGCGATTATTCGTAAAAAGAGACTTGCTTTTCCTGCTCATCGGTAGTTGCCGGAGAAACCCTTGAAAGAGAGAAAACAGGTGTGGTTACCAGCCAACCCGATAAATGATCGAGCCATCAGGAGCACCCCATGACTTGCCACTATTCGCTACTGGACGAACCATTGATCCGCGCCCGTGGCGTCGATAGCGGCGAACAGTCCTATTATAGCCTCCCTGGGCTGTTCGTTGCCATGCAACACGATCAGATTCGTGATTTTCCCGCCCTGCGACCCCACCAGCGCCACCCTTGGCACGCCTTCCTGGTGCAACTTGCCGCCATCGCCCTGCACAACTATCCGGCGGCCCTGCTCAATCGTGAAGATGCCGGACTGGCCAAGCGCCTGCCCATGGGCGATGCGGTGCGCACCCGCATCACCTCCCAATGCCTGAAACGGCACTGGCGCGTCACTGATGACCGCTACGCCCTGTCGGAACTGGATGTCCCGATGGCACACCTTCACAGCAGCACCAACTGCTTCGGCAATACCGCCTCGATCAATTCCGGTGCACCGGATAGCACACGCATCCGCCCATACTGCCGCTCCGTCACATGCAAGGCACGCACATGGCCTTCATCCGGCACATCAGCGGCCATTCGTTTCAGCCGCTCTACGCCCGGATGACCGAGAGCATCCAAGTGATCGGCTTGATTGCGGATCTTGCGCTGGATGATGCGTTGCCACAGGCGCTTTTTCAGCGGCAGTGAAGCGGCAAGCTGGCGCCGGATGGTCTCTCCCTGGCGGAAGTGGGTGTGAAATGGCAGTAAGGCACCGTTGGGCAGGTGACGCCTATCGACCGTCATCAGCAATATGCTCGATTCCATGCAGGCTGAAAGCAGGGCGGCGGTCACAGTGATGCGCGGTGTGTCGAGTACGATCCAGGAGAGATCCTCCAGGGCGAAACGCAGGTCGCCCTCCTCCCGGGCCACCAATACGCCGTTATCCCGCAGGCTCAGGTGGGCGGGGTTGGAGATGAACAGACCGCGCCATGACATTGATCGAACTCACCATAGACGGTCGTTGAAGTCGTGGTTTTCTGGTTCCCACGTGGCACGTGGGAACCAGAAATAAGGGGTTATCGAGAAGGCTTTTGGCGTATGGCGCTCCACTTATACGCCCTATGCAGCCCCGTAGGATGGGTTGTGGCACGAAACCCAAGCCGTACGCTTTCTCGCAGCGGGATGATGATGGGTTTCGTACCTCAACATCCTACGAACTGTGGACGTACCCCCTTCGTCATCAGCTGCCGGAGGCGCCAGCCTCAAGCCAGTCCCCACCGGGCCCTGTGGACGTACCCTCTGCGTCAATCACAGCCTGCTTATCCATTGATTTCTTTAATGAATTCACCATAGGCAGCAGCGGATTTTCGGGGTCGTCCTGCCGATGTCGGCCCATCAGGGTCTTGTTTTTTCCCAGATAGAGGCGCACTCCGACCATTACATAGTCGTCACCGTCACCGGTGCCGCCCGCCACCAGCACCGACCAGCCGGGTTTGGCCTGCCACTCGGCGCCGAGGCTCAGCATCTGGTCGTTGTCGTAACCGTCGATGCTCGCATTCAGGGCGAAATCCTGGTTGGGATAGTATTTAAGGTCAAGGCCGTAGTAGGCGTCGGTTCCCAAGTCGCCGCTCTGTTCGCCCAGGGCTGCGCCGACAGTCCACTGGTCGCGGTAGAGTTCGCCTTCAATGCCGAGGCGGTCAACGTCCTGACTGCGATAGCGAACCGTGGTGGCGGTCAATCCCACCATGTAGCGTTCGGGGTCACGATAGAAGAGGTGCGCGGCCAGGCCGTTGGCATCATTGTTATCGACCTCACCCACGGCGCCGTCGAGCTGCAAGCCGAAACGTTCGCCCAGCGGCGCGGTGACGCTGCCGGCGATAAAGCCCGCGCCGTCACCACCAACAGTGCCACCGTCCACTTCCAGCTTGCCGTTGAACCCGTCCACCGCTGGGCCTTCGGCCTGCACCGTGCCAGCCAGCCCCAGTGCCAGCACCGCACCGGTCAGCAGGGTGGTCTTTTGCCTGCCGAACTCCTCGAAGATGGAGAAGGTCGTCAATTCGTCTTGTTGTTTGCTCATGGTCGGTTCCTTATCGGTTCCTTAAATGAGCCGGGATCGGATGTGATGGGTGGAAAAAAGCCAATTCCATGAGTTTTATAGCAGTATGCGTGGTAGTGACAAGCGCTGATTACGGCTTGCTGTTTCCACGCGCCCCTTAATCCTTCGGCACCCGAAAGAAATCCTTGATGTTAGCGGGATTATAGACAGCAAGCTGGATTTGGGTCTGACGTTTGAACTCGCTGCCGGGGAATAGCTCTCCGCCTTCGGTGAAGAGCCCGCGTACGGCATCGATGGGTTCAATTTCCGGTACGCCCGAATTTTGGGCTATGCTGTGCAGGTGGCGGGTTACCTTCTCTTCGGCCATTCGCGTGCACGGACGGGATCAGCTTTCCAGAAGTAGACACCCGGCCCCAGCCAATCGTAGTCCTTAGTTGTCTCACTCCATCGACTACTAATGTAGTATCGGTGTCTTGGTCACGGTTTTCAAAGAGATGAAACCTTTGTTGGTAACTTCTCAATAGTTCCGTGCTACCACTTGAGCATAGGGTCAAATGGCATTGGGGTCGAGTCATTGCGTTGATAAAGGTGTATTTGCCAACCATCTCGGCGCAATCGACTCCGACCCCGGAGAGTATATCTTCAACCTGTAGCCTGGGTTGAGCTTGCGAAACCCGGGAAATTTATTGCACTTACCCCCGGGTTTCGCTCCACTCAACCCAGGCTACGAAAAGGTTCGAGTAGCAATTAACCCTCCTGACTATTGGTGGAGAGCAGGTACCTGAATTGTTACCCTTTATTTATCAATTTGCGTCCATTCGCGTTCATTTCCGGCTGACAACACCCCGCCGGACAACCTGGTCAGAGAATTACGGTGAAGCTTTACTACCGGGAATACGGTACCTATAGCGATCAGCGGCCAACGCTGATACTCCTTCATGGTCTTCTGGGCTCATCCTCCAACTGGCACGGCATTGCCCGCCAGCTGGAGGCGGGGCACCACATCATTGTTCCGGATCTGCGCAATCACGGCCGTTCCCCTCACGCTGATGATGTCGGCTACCCGGCGCATGTCGCCGATCTACTGGAACTGCTCGACGAGCACGGCCTCGACTCGGTACAGCTGGTCGGGCACAGCATGGGCGGAAAAGTGGCAATGCAGCTTGCCCTGGAGCAGCCGCAACGGGTCTCCGCCCTGGCGGTTGTCGATATCGCCCCGGTCACCTATCCCAACCGCTTCCAAACCATCTACAGCGCCATGACGTCCCTCGATCTCTTCTCACTGACGAGCCGTAACAGCGCAGAACATCAGCTGATGGCTCTGTTGCATGACAAAGGCTGTGCCAATACCTGTTGCAGAACCTGGTGCGGGAGGGGGAGGTGTGGCGCTGGCGGGGTCAA
>MOXF01000055.1_pt1 | contig 14037 bp, 16 predicted proteins | sample 1471201 | NCBI WGS metagenome assembly MOXF01 (sample SAMN05358035, study PRJNA327811) | mollusc metagenome | isolation source: Phylotype B (NB1) bacterial symbionts from gill | host: Thyasira cf. gouldii | place: Canada: Bonne Bay, Newfoundland | collected 2010-08
GTTCCCACTAGCGCACCATAGACCCTTCGCGACTCTTTCCCGGACTGATGGCGGGAGCCAGCTTGACCCGCCCCCAGCGGCGTCCGGCGAAGTAGGCGCCAATGTCCGCCACCCAGGTGAGCGACATGGCAAAGAGCATCAGCAGTGGGCCGTCACTGCCGTGTCCATGGAGTGCCACAAGCGCCGCCCAAGCGGGTACCAGTACCAGTAACCCGATAACCGATTTGGCGTATTTGCCGGGAACGAACGCACTCTCGGGACGGTAGCGTAGAATCCACAAGGTCACTACCAGCCACCACAGGGAGGCGGCAAGAAAAAAGAGCCTGAATGGGGTCTCCCCCGGACTCTGAAGCAGTGGCTGAAGAAGAACCATCGTGACGGCGGTAGCTACAATAAAGAGTGTTTTTTCAATGAAGGTGTGCAGACCGGCGAGAGCCATCCATTCACCGGCACCTAACAAGACGATGACGCCAAGCAGCAGCGCCAACCAGTGGTCGGTAGAAAAAAGATCGCTGCAAGCACCAGAGCAAGAAGGATGATTGCCGTAACAACTCTTTGGGCCAGCATTGTCTACTCCTCCCCCTCTGTATTCAGGCCCTGAGCTGTGCTCTGCTCGACCTGCTCCCCGGTTTTTCCAAAACGCCGACTGCGCCCGGAAAAGGCTTTTATGGCGAGATCGAACGCTCGATATCAAAGTCGGGCCAGAGGGTGTTGGTGAAGTAGAGCTCGGTGTACGCCGACTGCCACAGCATAAAGTTGCTCAGGCGCTTTTCGCCGCCGGTACGGATAAAGAGATCGGGATCAGGCAGGCCGGTAAAAGAGAGTTCCGCGCTTACCGCATCCTCATTAATCTGCTGCAGGTCAAGTTCACCGCGGACGGCCTTTCCGGCCAGCGCACGAGCGGCTTCGGTGATATCCCAGCGCCCACCATAGTTGGCGGCAATCTGCAGAATCAAACCGCTGTTTTCAGCCGTCAGCGCTTCAGCCTGCAGGATACGCTGCTGCAGTTTTTCACTGAAAGCGGTGCGATCACCGATGATTCGTAATACCACATTGTTGCGGTGGAGTCGTTTCACCTCCCGATGCAGGGCGGTGAAGAAGAGTTCCATAAGCAGCCCGACTTCACGCTTGGGACGCTTCCAGTTCTCGCTGGAGAAGGCAAAAAGGGTGAGCACCTCTATATGATGGGATGCGCTCTGCTCAACACTGCTGCGAACGGATTTAACCCCCGCCTTGTGCCCGGCATGGCGAGGAAGACCCCGCTGTTGGGCCCATCGGCCATTGCCATCCATAATGATGGCGACATGCCGGGGCGGTTGCTGCGTAGAACCGGCCCCTTTGACCTCTTTGCCTGTTTTGCTCACGGTATAGTGTGTTGCAAGAGGCGGGTCAGATCGACATCAGATCTTTTTCTTTCTCTGCCAGAACCTCATCAACCTTTTGAACATGCTGATCGGTGAGCTTCTGGACAATCTCCTGGCCTCTGTGCTCATCATCCTCTGATATCAGTTTCTCTTTCACCAGATCCTTGAGGTCATGATTGGCATCACGGCGGATATTGCGTATCGCCACCTTCGCCTGCTCCCCCTCCTGGCGCACCACGCGAATCAGATCCCGGCGTCGCTCTTCGGTCAACGGTGGCAGGGGTACCCGGATCACCGTGCCCGCGGTATTGGGGTTGAGCCCAAGATCAGAGTTGAGAATCGCTTTCTCAACCACCTGCACCATGTTCTTCTCCCAAGCGTAATCGCCAGGGTTCGTGCATCCTCAACAGTGACGTTGGCCACCTGGTTGAGGGGTGTATTGGAGCCGTAGTAAGAGACACTCAAATGATCCAGCAGGCTGGGATGAGCACGTCCTGTTCTCACTTTTGCCAACTCGTGACCCAAAGAGTCCACACTCTTGCTCATACGTGAAGCTGTATCAGTTTTAATATCATCAATCATCTTGGTCTCCACCACTCTCCACCAGTGAACCGATCTCCTCACCCTGCATCAACCGCATCAGAGCACCCGGCTCGTTGATATTCATTACCCGCAGCGGCATTTCGTTATCACGGCACAGAACAATGGCGGTTGCATCCATCACCTTCAGCCCCTCGGACAGTGCCCGATCATAACTCAGGCGGGGGTAGAACGCTGCATCGGCATCTTTCACCGGATCCGCCGAGTAGATTCCGTCAACCTTGGTCGCCTTAATCAGAACTTGGGCATTGATTTCAATCGCCCGCAAACTGGCGGCGGAATCTGTTGTGAAGTAGGGATTGCCGGTACCGGCAGATAGAATGCGACCTCGCCATCCTCCAGATGGCTGACAGCATTGCGACGGAGGTAAAAATCGCACACCTGATCCATTCTGATTGCCGACAGGGTACGTGCCGGAACACCCTTTTTGTTCAGGGCATCCTGCATCGCCAGTGAATTCATGACGGTGGCGAGCATGCCCATGTGATCTCCTGAAACTCGGTCAATACCGGACCGGGCCAAGCCTTCCCCGCGAAATATATTGCCGCCGCCGATCACCAGACCAATCTGGACGCCAACATCCACCAACTCCTTAATCTCCTGCGCCACACGGGAGATGACATCCGCATCAATTCCGAAACTGCCCCCACCCATCAACGCTTCGCCGCTGAGTTTGAGTAGAATCCTCTGGTAGATTATTCCCGACATAACACTCCTGATTTTCTCGCTGTTACTCTACAGCAGGGTGTGCCCCCTGTGTAAAACTGATGTAACTATTCAGCTCACCCCTGAAATCTGCCGTAAACAACCGACTCGTCATTCCCGCGTAGGCGGGAGTAGTGGTGCAGGGATGCACCGTTTACGGACCTAAGGATGGAATCCAGGGGACAGCGCTCCGTAGTGCTGGATACCCGCCTGCGCGGGTATGACAGAAAGAGGGGGGCTGATCCCGAACACCAGCTGAATAGTTACCAACTGACTATGACAAAACGGGGTCGACCGATTAGCCGTTGATCTGCGCCATCACCTCGTCAGCGAAGTTCTCCTTCTTCTTCTCGATGCCCTCGCCTACTTCGAAGCGGGTGAAGGTGTTGACTTTGGCGCCTGCATTGGCCAGTAATTTCTCGACAGTGGTATCCGGATCCTTGACAAAAGCCTGACCGACCAAGGTGATTTCGGCAAGGAACTTACGAACCTGTCCGCTAACGATCTTGTCGATAATGTTCTCCGGCTTGCCGCTCTCCAGTGCACGCGCCTTGAAGATCTCCCGCTCTTTCTCAAGCATCTCCGCTGGTACCTGCTCTTCTGAGACACAGGCCGGGTTGCTGGCGGCGACGTGCATGGCAATATCCCTACCCAGGGACTCATCGCCCCCTTCCACGTCAACCACCACACCGATACGAACACCGTGGCGGTAGCTTGCGAGCTGACCATTTTCGGTTGCAAAACGCTGAAAACGGCGAACATTCATATTCTCGCCAATTTTTACGATCAGTGCTTCACGGGCAGTGTTGATGGTGGTCTCCTCACCATCGTGCAGCGGCTGCTCCAGCAACTCCTCGACAGTTGAGACTGATGAGCTGAGAGCACACTCTGCAACTGCATCGGCAAATGAGGTGAAGTTATCATCCTTGGCGACAAAATCGGTTTCACAGTTAACCTCGACCATTGCCGCTTTTTTACCGTCGGCGCTGAATTTGATGGCGATGATGCCGTCTGCAGCGGTGCGACCCGCTTTTTTGGCCGCTTTAGCCTGCCCGGATTTACGCATCTGCTCAATTGCCGCCTCGATATCACCCTCGGCTTCCACCAGTGCTTTCTTGCACTCCATCATGCCGGAACCGGTACGCTCACGCAGTTCCTTTACCATAGACGCTGTAATGGCCATGATTGTTGTCCTCTACTATGACTTGTTTGTTAACGGGCGCTCCCGAACATGCTGCATCGCAAGCCGGGAATATGCCCTAAGAAAATATGGCTAAAGCTGCTTTGGCACAGAATTACTCAGCCGCTGTAGCTTCCGCTTCACCGGCTGCCTCAGCTGCAGGAGCAGGAGTGGCTACCGCTGGCTCTGCAGGAGCAGGAGTGGCTACCGCCGGCTCTGCAGGAGCAGGAGCAGCTACCACTGGCTCTTCACCACCAAGGTGAGCTGCGCTTGCACGTCCTTCCAGAACAGCGGCTGAAGCACCCTGCACATAGAGCTGAATGGCGCGCATGGCGTCATCATTACCGGGAATAACGTAATCGATGAAGTCTGGATCGTTGTTGGTATCAACAACACCCACCACCGGAATACCCAGTTTACGGGCTTCGGCAATGGCGATGTTTTCGTGGCCGTTGTCGATCACAAACAGCACATCGGGCAGACTCGGCATGTTCTTGATGCCACCCAGGCTGCGATCGAGCTTCTCCATCTCACGGCTCAGGCCCAGTGCCTCTTTCTTGTTGAAACGCTCAACCGAACCATCTTCAAACATGGCTTCAAGATCTTTCAGACGCTTGATGCGCTGCTTGATGGTTTTAAAGTTGGTCAGCATGCCGCCCAACCAACGATGGTTGACATACGGCATGCCACAACGCTCTGCCTCTTCTTTAATGGTGTCGCGGGCGGCGCGCTTGGTGCCAACGAACAAGATCTTACCGCCGTTGGCGGCGAGAGAACCGATAAAGTTCATGGCATCGTTGTAGAGAGGGAGGGTCTTCTCAAGATTGACGATATGAATCTTGTTGCGATGACCGAAGATGTAGGCCCCCATTTTGGGGTTCCAGTAACGGGTCTGGTGACCGAAGTGCACGCCGGCTTCCAGCATCTGGCGCATGGATACTTTGCTCATAATTGCTCCGAATTGTACGGGTTAGGCCTCCACATACCCCGCCGCCGACCCGGTTTCCCAGGCACCCCGACGGCCGTGTCGGTATGTGTGTGTGGTTTTCACCGCCCCCTCAGGGGTCGGCGCCGCGAAGTCATTTGCGATTCCGGGGCGCGTTTTATACCATAATGCGCCTGCTGCGACAAACACAGCAGTGACTTTTTTTGTATTTTTCCCCGGGAATTCAATTGCATGAGTATCATTATCAAGACCAGCGATGAGATCAAAAAGATGCGCACAGCTGGAAAGCTGGCGGCAGAGGTGCTGGATATGATCGCTCCCTATGTCATTCCCGGGGTAACCACCGGTGAACTGGATCGCATCTGCCATAACCATATCGTCAATATTCAGAAAGCTGTTCCCGCGCCGCTCAACTATCGGGGATTCCCCAAGTCCATCTGCACTTCGATCAACCACCAAGTGTGCCACGGCATCCCCGGTGGAAAGAAACTGAAAAATGGAGACCTTATTAATATTGACATCACCGTGATCAAAGATGGGTTTCACGGTGACACCAGCAAGATGTTCAGCGTTGGACAACCACCTGTTTTTGCTCAACGACTGGCCAAGATCACCCAGGAGGCGATGTGGCTCGGTATTGAGCAGATTCGCCCGGGCGCCCATCTGGGGGATATCGGAAGCATCATTCAGCAGTTTGTGGAGACAAACCACTATTCGGTGGTTCATGAGTACTGCGGCCACGGAATCGGCAGAGGCTTTCACGAAGAGCCTCAGGTGCTGCACTACGGCCGGGCGGGCACCGGCGTTGAGTTACATCCGGGGATGTGTTTCACGGTGGAGCCGATGGTCAACTCCGGCAAGCGGCATGTGAAGTTGCTTCCCGACGGTTGGACAGTGGTCACCAAGGATCGCTCTCTCTCCGCCCAGTGGGAGCACACCATACTTGTCACAGAGAACGGCTATGAGGTACTGACTCTGCGTGATGAGGAGCACTAGTGCCACTGCCACTCATCGATACAGAGGTTATTCCCCAGGCTCTTGAGAAGGGCGAAGAGCCACTAGTGCTGTTCCGACGCATTGTCAAAGAGGCCGGAGAACATCTCAAAGACCTGTTTGAACAGGGGAAAGATGTTAATCAGTTGGTGCGGATGAGAGCGCACTTTATCGATCATATTCTCCAGCAAGCCTGGAAAATCCGGGTTCCAGCAGACAGCGGTACCACCCTGATTGCGGTAGGAGGTTACGGCCGCGGTGAACTGCACCCGGCATCAGATATTGACCTGCTTATCCTGTTGGAGGATCTACACAGCCCACCCCTTCTGGAGGCGTTGGGCGAACTGGTGACCTTTCTCTGGGACATCGGGCTGGAGATCGGCCACAGCGTGCGCACATTAGGGGAGTGCATCAGTGAGGCCAAGGAGGATGTCACCACCGCCACCAACCTGATGGAGAGCCGCCTTCTGGTGGGATCCGTCACCGCCTATCAACGCCTGACAAACGCCACCGGCCCGGAGAGATCTGGCCGAGTGACACTTTTTTCAAAGCCAAGTGGGAGGAGCGGAAACAGCGTTATCTGAAATATGACGATACCGTCAGCAGCCTTGAACCTAATCTAAAAGAGAGTCCCGGGGGAATGCGCGATATCCAGATGATCGGCTGGGTGGTAAAACGTCACTTTGGCGCCGCCACCATGAATGATCTGGTCTCTCAGGGTTTCCTCACAGAGGAGGAGTTCCAGGATCTGATGGACGCTCAGACCTTTCTCTGGCAGATCCGTTTTGCACTTCACCTTCTCACCGGCCGTCATGAGGATCGCATCCTTTTTGACTATCAACAGACGCTCGCCGACCAGTTCGGCGACAGTGATGATGAGCGACTGCTGGGGATCGAAAAATTCATGCAGCGCTATTATAAGACCGCCCTGCGCGTCAGTAGAATGAACGAGATGCTGTTGCAGCTCTTTCAGGAGGTGATTCTGCTGAAATCCCACCTTGATCCACCTAAGCCGATCAGTAGTCGCTTTCAATCACGAAGCGGCTTTCTTGAGGTGGTGAGCCCCGACACTTTTGAGAAGGAGCCGCTGGCCTTGCTGGAGCTGTTCAGAGTGATGGAACAGCACCAGGAACTGCAGGGTGTGCGTGCCAGCACCATACGCCAGGCACGAAGCTGCCGTTACCTTATTGATGAAGATTTCCGTAACAATCCGAAAGCACGGAAGATTTTTATGGAGATCATCCGCGGCCCGGTAGGTATCTCCCATGAACTGCGGCGGATGAACCGCTACGCAATTCTTGCCTGCTACATACCCGCTTTCGCCAATATTGTCGGACGAATGCAGTACGACCTGTTCCATATCTACACTGTTGATGAACACACTCTGCTGGTCATCCGCAACCTGCGCCGCTTCTGTGTGCCGGAGTGGCGCTCCACATTCCCGTTATTGAACGACATCATGGAGCGTCTACCAAAACGGGAGCTGCTCTACCTTGCCGGCCTGTTTCACGATATTGCCAAGGGTCGCGGCGGCAACCACTCCCTGCTGGGCGCAGAGGATGCCTGGAACTTTTCCAGAGCCCATGGCCTGGATGAGAGTGAAAGTGATCTGGTTGCCTGGCTGGTGAAATATCATCTGCTGATGTCAATAACCGCTCAGAGAAAGGATACCAATGACCCTGAAGTGATAACCCAGTTTGCCGAAAAAGTCGGTAGCACCCTGCGCCTGGATTGTCTCTACTTGTTGACTGTGGCCGACTTGACCGCCACCGATCCCAAAAAATGGAACAGTTGGAAGAACTCCCTGCTGCGCGAACTTTATCTAAACACCAAACATGCACTGCTGCGTGGACTGCACGATCCTCAGGAGCAGGATGAGGTGATCCAGAACAAACAGGCCGGCGCCCGTCATCTACTGAAATCCGACGGCATCCACCCGGAGCGGGTCAATAGCCACTGGGTCACCCTCAGCCTGGATTACTTTCTGCATCACACTTGGGAAGAGATCGCCTGGCAGACAAAAATGGCCGTAACCGCTACTGAGGCAAAAATGCCATTGGTGATTGTGCGCAAATCAAATACCCGTGGCGGTACGGAGGTATTTCTATACAGCCGGAATCAGGATCACCTCTTTGCCTTGACCACCAGCCTGCTGGATCAGCTTAACCTGAATATCGTCAGTGCGCATGTTGAGACCACTGACACCGGCTACACCCTCAACAGTTTCCTGATCCTGGAAGAGAGCGGTGAACCGGTGGTGGATGCCGCACGGAAAGATGAGATTACTCGCACACTTCGTCACAACCTGGTCATGCCGGAAACTGAAGATGCGGTGGTCAACCGGCATACTCCCCGACTTCTCAGACACTTTACCATTCCCACCCGAATAGATTACGCTCTGGATAGCAACAACCAGCGCACCATCATGAAGCTGGAGGCGGGGGATCGCCCCGGCCTACTCTCTCAAGTTGGGTATGCCTTTATTGACTGCAAAATACGTCTGATCAACGCCAAAATCGCCACCATTGGCGCCAAAGCGGAAGATACCTTTCTCATTACAAACCACGAGAATCGGCCGGTAACCGAACCGGCTCAGCTTCAGTGCATTGAAAGGGCAATCCATGAGCGGTTGGATCAGATAGAATGAGATTCGGGTGAGAATTGGGACTATAGCTTGACGCCGACTGTAAAAATAGCTCAAAGTTAGCGTCAAATAGTAATTATTCAACACTATGCCGTAACTGTTCAGATTGCCTACAATACGTCAGTTCAAGGCGCAAAATGTGAGTTTACAAGTGTAAATGATCATTATGTAACGCAGAAATGGCAGATTTTAGGGGTGAGCTGAATAGTTACTCAACTATTCACCCAGTCTTCGGGAGTTAGCAATGAGTGATATTCAGACGATTATTGAAGAGGCGTATGAGCACCGGGCTGAAATTACCCCACGGAGTGTTGACACCGTAGTAAAAGATGCTGTTCTTGAGACCATAGAGCTGCTGGATCGCGGTGAGATCCGGGCGGCAGAGAAAAAAGAGGGTCAATGGGTAGTCAATGACTGGGTGAAAAAAGCGGTGATGCTGAAGTTCCGTATCCAGGATAACCAGCTTCTCAACGGCGGCTTCACCAACTATTACGATAAATTCGCATACAAGTTTACCAAATATGATTCTCGTGAGTTCCGCGAAAGCGGGGTGCGTGTAGCGCCACCGGCAACTGCCCGCAAGGGAGCCTATATCGGCTCAAGCACACTGTTACTCTCGTGCTATATCAATGTCGGCGCCTATATCGACAGCGGCTGTTTTATCGACATCTGGGCTGCTGTCGGTTCCTGTGCCCAGCTGGGTAAAAATGTACACCTCTCCAGTAACGCCAGCATCGGCGGCGTTCTCGAACCGGTACAGGCAAGCCCCACCATCATTGAAGACAACTGCTTTCTTGGCGCTGGCTGCTCTGTAGTTGAAGGGGTGGTTATCGGCGAAGGTTCCGTTATCGGTACCGGCGTCCATATCGGACAATCCAACTAAAATATACAACCGCGAAACCGGTGAGATTCTCTATGGTCGCGTTCCCCCGGGCTCGGTAGTTGTCTCCGGCAGCCTGCCCGCTAAAGATGGCAGCCACAGCGTCTACTGTGCTGTTATCGTCAAGCAGGTGGATGAGCAGACTCGTGGCAAGGTGAGCATTAACGAGTTGCTGCGGGATATTTGATGGTAGTGATTTATGGCATACCCAACTGTGACACCATGAGGAAGGCAAGAAGATGACTGGATGCTCAGAGCGTGGAGTATCGCTTTCATGACTTCAAGAAGCATGGGTTGAATAGAGAGGCGCTACTCGAATGGAACTGTGAAGTTGGCTGGGCGACTTTGTTAAACCGCAGAGGGATGATGTGGCGTAAACTGACTGATGAGGCTAAAGCAATATTGATGAGGCGAGTGCTATTGAGATTATGTTGGAGACTCCCACTATTATCAAGCGGCCAGTGGTAGAGACTGAAGGTGCAGTTGTTGTAGAATTTTCAGAGCTGTCCTTTAAACGCCTCACGTAGTTAATTTGAAACTCGTAAGCTGTGAGACTGACAATTTAGTGTGTAAATATAACGTATCATCAAAGCAAAATATGATGAATCACTGACTTCCAGCCAGTTCACGTAATACGCACATCCTTAACTAGAGTAATAACCCTCAGACTTGATACCGACTCAGTCACAAGGAAAAAATGATAAACCATCTAAATGGCCAAAGCAGTTGACATGGATAAAGTGGCTTTATCTGTTGTAATTGTCAACTATCGTACTCCTGCATTTATTACCGATTGCCTGACCTCACTCCTGCCAGAGCTGAAGGGCACTGATTCCAAGGTTGTCGTTGTTGACAACATGTCCGGAGATGATTCATGCAGTGTGATACAAGCATGGCTTGATTCGCATGATGACGACAACAGGGTTGCGCTTGTAAAGGCCGATGTAAACTCAGGGTTTGCCGGTGGTAACAATACAGGCATTAATGCCCAGCAAGCAGAATTATACCTGCTGTTAAACAGTGATACGCTTGTTCTGCCCAATGCAATTCAAACACTTTTGAAGACTACCTTCACAATACCCCGAGGCAGGCCTCTTCAGCCCACGGCTTGAGTGGCCGGATGGCTCTGGACAGGAAAGCTGTTTCCGCTTTCATTCACCGATCAGTGAATTTATCAGTGCAGCGCAGACCGGCCCATTGGAACACATACTAAACAGTTTCATCGTTCCACTTCCTGTCGAGGAAGCCATTTGTCTGCCTGAATGGACAAGCTTTGCATGCATTCTTGTCCGCAATGAGGTTTTTCAACAGGTGGGACTGCTGGATGATGGCTTATTTCATGTATTTTGAGGATGTAGAGTTTTGTCACCGGGCCGGTAAAGCTGGCTGGAAAATAGTCCACAACCCTGCTGCACACATCGTTCACCTCAGGGGAGGCAGTTCACCGGTTAAGAAGAACACCACACAGAAAAAGCAGTTACCCAGATACTTCTACGAGTCTCGGGCCCGCTATTTCTACCAGGTCTATGGCTGGTTAGGTCTTACTGCTGCAAACCTGCTGTGGTGGCTCGGCCGCACTATCTCCAAGACCAGGCAGTACCTTGGACGCCAGACAGGGCTGCGATCAAAAACAGTGGATTGATATTTGGACAATTTGGCTCAAGCCTTTACGGCCCTACACACACCCACAATCAGAGAACAAGTAACCAAAGTGACAGGCAAACTACCTAATTTTATTATCATCGGGGCCATGAAATCGGCCACATCAACACTACAGGAACAGTTGGCACTGCAACCTGGCATCTTCATGAGTGAGCCAAAAGAACCAAACTTCTTCAGCGACGACAGTCAGTATAAAAAAGGAATGGAGTGGTACTCTGGCCTATTTAAGACAGCCCCTGATGGGTGCTTATTGGGCGAGGCCAGCACTCACTATACCAAGCTGCCTAACTACCCCCATACAGTAAAACGCCTTAAAGAGCACCTACCTGAAGGACGCTTCATCTACGTCATGCGCCATCCTGTCAATCGCTTGGTATCCCACTACATTCACGAATGGACCATGGGTGTTTACCCGTGCGGGTTGGATGAGGCAATTGAGACCTACCCTGAACTGATAGACTACGGTCAGTATGCACTGCAACTAAAACCCTATATTGATACCTATGGATGGGAGTCTGTTTTGCCTGTTTTCTTCGATCGCTTGATCAGCAACCCTCAATCAGAGCTAGAACGCATCTGCCGCTTTATTGGCTATCAAGCGAGCCCCACTGGTCAGAGGACGCAGAAAGCCAGCAACGTCTCAAGCGAGCGCATTCAGCGCTTCCCGCTTTATAGCACCCTGATTGAATCCGGTGCAGCTACTAGGTTTAGACGCACTCTGGTTCCACAGGCACTGCGAAACATGGTAAAGAAGCACCTGATAATGCAAAAGCGCCCAACCCTGCATGATGACCAACGAAGAAGACTTGAAGAGATATTTGATCGTGACCTGGCCACTCTCAGCAAATGGCTTGAAAAGGAGGTAAACTGCTCGAATTTCAGAACAGTGACTGCTGCTGCATCCTTGACTTGGGCTAAGTGAAACAATGAACCACAATACTTTGAAATCAGGTTTTGGCCTGGTTGTAATAGGCCGCAATGAAGGTGAGCGTTTGCGGGTTTGCATGGATTCGGCTGCTAATCTTGCGGAGCAGTCCGTATATGTTGATTCGGGTTCAACAGACGGTTCAGTTGACCTGGCCATTGCCATGGGTGTTGAGGTCGTCAGTTGGATATATCGACACCCTTTACTGCCGCCCGTGCCCGTAATGCCGGCTTCGATCGACTGCAGGAGTTAGCCCCAAACCTGGAATATGTACAGTTCGTCGATGGCGATTGCGAGGTAATCCACACTTGGCCAGAACGTGCCCTTGAATACCTTGAAAATCACACTGATGTGGCAGTCATTTGTGGCCGCAGAATGGAGCGCTTTCCTGAACATTCTATTTACAACCGCCTGTGCGATTTGGAGTGGAATACGCCTGTAGGTGAGACAAAAGCTTGTGGCGGTGATGCGATGATGCGCGTTTCGGCATATCAGCAGGTCAATGGCTTTCGGGATGACCTGATTGCCGGTGAAGAGCCTGAACTCTGTGTTCGTCTGCGACAAGCAGATTGGAAAATTTATCGCCTCAATGAGAGGATGACCCTTCATGATGCCACCATGACAAAGTTACCCCAGTGGTGGAAAAGATCACAACGGGCCAGGCTATGCCTTTGCCGAGGGCGCATCGATCCATGGCAAACCACCTGAAAAACACTGGGTGACAGAAACCCGGCGAGGAGTATTCTGGGGAGGTATATTGCCTGCCGCTATACTACTTGGGATGCTGGTCGAACCCTATGTTCTTTTTATCGCAATTGCCTATCCTGCACAGATTCTCCGTATCTACATGAAGAACAGCAAATCGGAGAAAACTAATCCCCATGCCTTTGCGCTGGCTTTTTTCCTGGTTGCGGGGAAGTTTGCAGAGTTTTCCGGGCAGGTTAAAGTTCTACTTACGAAAGGCTGGCAACAGGTCATCCACACTAATTGAGTATAAATAGGGCTCAATCGAAGATTGAGTGGGTAGGATCACAGCAAATTACTTCCTATATGAAATTAGAAATTGAAATATTCAGAATAATAAGTGCATTCGGAATAGTGTGGTTTCACTCTGGTATCGATATAGGAAGGGACATAGCATATGGGGGCTTGATTTTCTTTATCATTGTGTCGGTATATTATGCAACAACATCTACACGATCACATAGCATTTTAGAACGAACTACAAGATTGCTAATTCCCGTTTTTTCTTTGGGGAGCATTCTATGGAGTTATTTCATTTTTAACAAATGGGCATATTTTCCCAAAAGACTATACTTTTTTTAGTAAAACTTTAGCATCTCCATCTCTGCATTTATGGTTTTTGCCGTTTATTTTTCTTTCTCTTGTCGTCATTGATAATTTACGCCATGTATTATCAAAGGAGTGGATTGCCACAATAATCGGGATAACTGCGATACTTTTTATTTCTTCCGCGCCAATTTGGCAAAAGTTTGTCTATATACCACCATTAGGCCAGTATACTCACGCATTCCCAGCAGTATTAATTGGTGTGTTCTTTGGGGTTATGGATAGGGTAAGGATTAAGAGGTTACTTGTTATTGGCATCATGCTTTCTATCATAATCATGGTATTAATGCAGCAACCGGGGGTTGGCATCCCTTATTTCGCTGGGCTTGCTCCTTGCTATTTTTTATTTACAGGCCATCCTGAAGATAACAAAGATGCTATGCTGTTAAAAATAATCGTCAGTACATTTAGGTATATATTTTTTCCATATTTTTGCATTAATGGTTTTTAGAAAATTCGGATTTAACGGCTTCTTGCTTCCACTGCTTGCCTTTCTTTCATCGCTATTAATAGTGATGATTTTAAAAAGGTTCGCACCTAGAAAGATTGTCAAGTATGTTGCATAGAAAACAACATCAATACTTATAAAAATACTAACGAATAAGGATAAGTCGTGCGAGCTTGCGAACCGCGACTTGTCCGCTTTGTTGAACGAGCCCGGGGATTGGCAGAATGCTTATATAAGGAATTATCTTTTTTCCAGCCACTCCTGGACTGACATTCACCTGGGGTGTCAGCTGGAAAAATAGGCGGTTTGGCTAAAGAGCGGTACCAGACCGCCCTTTTTG
>MOXF01000056.1_pt1 | contig 13969 bp, 18 predicted proteins | sample 1471201 | NCBI WGS metagenome assembly MOXF01 (sample SAMN05358035, study PRJNA327811) | mollusc metagenome | isolation source: Phylotype B (NB1) bacterial symbionts from gill | host: Thyasira cf. gouldii | place: Canada: Bonne Bay, Newfoundland | collected 2010-08
GCCCATACGATCACTGCGTAAACCTATGAAGGCTGCCGCGGATAGTGTGATGTGGTGGCAGACAATGGGTCTAAGGGTGTAGCAGGAGTGGTGTATTCCCTTCCCGGGTTTCGCAAGCTCAACCCAGGCTACGCCTATATATGCCCGATGGCATAAGCACCATGCGGACGGGACCAGCCCGCGCCATCAATCCACTCTTCGCCTCGGTCTGCAAATCGTAATCGGCAGACAGTTCCGGAAGTGGTCAACGCCTCAAGAGAGATGACCACCCGCGTTGGGCGAGCCCAACGCCAAAGAAGAACAGGGTCGATGTGGGACAAACAACTCAACCGAAAACCCAAATTGTTGTTACGGTTGTCCGGTTCGATGTTGTTGTTGCGGATCGACGCACGGGCGTTGTCTGAATTGTTGATCCAGGAACCGCCGCGCACCACGCGTCGGAACGTCACGGGTGACCCCGCTGGCAAGCCAGCGCCTTCGATTATGAAGGTGATCTGTACCGAGGTGCAAGAAAAAAAATTTTGGACGTGCTGCGCACGTCACCACCGCTATCGCGGTGGATCAGTGAACAGAAAAACAGGGTTTCAGTGTTCAGCGCGGCAGCGATCAGGGTTTCATGATGGGGGACAAACAACTCAACCGAAAACCCAAACTGACGCCACGGTCGCCCGGCCCGACGTAGTCGTTGCGGACCGACGCACGGGCGCCGCCTGAACCGTCGATCCAGGAACCGCCGCGCACCACGCGCCTCTCTGTGCCTGATGGCTGAACATTGGTTGGTTCCCCGTACTCGTTCAGACACCACTCCCAGACGTTACCCGACAGATCGGACACGCCCTGCTGCGAGTTGCCCTGAGGATAGAGGCCTACAGCGGTGGTTCTACCAGATTATGGGAGCCTACTTTATCCCAATCCACAGTTTCATTGATATTGGCCCGACCGCTTAGATACTTTTTTCCCCAGGGATAGTTCTGTTTCGAGTTGCCACTGCACGCCGCCTGTTGCCACTGCCACTCCGTCGGCAGGCTCACCCGATAGCCCAGCCGCTCCGATAGCCACGCACAGTAGGCCATCGCCTCGTACCAGGAGACGGTTTCGCGAGGATGGTTGGTTTCGCTCCAACCGGGTATCGCCGGTTTTTCAGGCACACCATCCAGAGCGACCCACCATCGGGGGTTCATGTACCCCTCTTCGGTGTCGATAAAGGCTTGAAACTGGGCATTGGTGACCGGGTAACGGGCCATGTGGAAACCCTCTACAGGAAATGTGCCTGCTTTGTCGCTCAGGACGATCTTCCCCGCCGGAATCTCACGCCATTCAATAGCTGGTACGCCATCCGCGTCGAGTCCCACGCCGGGGCGGTCATCCAGCCCGGTGGCACCCAGGGCACGAAACAGCGCCTCCCGGTGTTGTGGATTCTCTACCCGATTGAGCGCGCTATAACAGGTCTGTCGATACCGCTCCCCCCATTTGCCCAAATGGCCCCTGGCGTGAGTGATCTCCAGGCAGTCGCCTAACAGAATGGCGGGGTGGGGGTTCGTCTGCAATGAATTATCATCCAGATGCTCTCCAAGCACCGCAAACGCCTTAAGGGCACTCTCCAGATCATTACGGTCGGCGAGGCTGGCGAAGAGAAACAGCAGCATCTGTCGCCACTGGGGGGTTTTTGCATGGTTTTCTACCAGCTTACTCACCGATGCATCGGTGCGGACAAAGCGTTCAGCGGCAAGAAAGTCCTGGAAACTGAGGTGGTAGAACTCGGCCTTTTTATCCGCAGCGGGTAGTAGCAGGCCGGAGCGTGAGAGCAGATCTTCCCGCTTCTCTACCGCTGCCGCTTCACTGCCCTCGGTTTCAGGATTGGAGAGGGCGTAGGCGATCATTGCCTGGTCGATCTCATCCAACGGAATCTCAGCGGTTGGGAGAGTGCGAGACTGATCTGCTTCTACGCCAAGCTGCATCACCAGTGCCACCACCCCGAGACGGCGGCGAACGCCATCCACCTCATTCTCCTGTCCCAGGTAGCGGCTATGCAGCACTTGATTAACCACCGCATTGTAGAGATCGTGGATATCTTTGGGCAGCCGTTTGCCCTGATCATATTTGACGCAGAGGGCGGTGAGTAGCATGGGGTTGTTGCGCAGCTCGACCAGATCGGCACGGGCTTTGAGCTGTTGCAGTAGCCCTTCACCCTTGTTGCCTCCCTCCTTGCGGTCCGCCGCCTGAAACCAGCGGCGGATAAAAAGCTGCTGCAGATCATCGGTGAGGCGTGCCAGTTTGCGCTCATCCAGGGTGAGCTGCTTCTGTTCCGCCGGGTTCAGACCATAGGGGCGGCTGGTGAGTAGGATGCGATTGCCTGCCCCTATCCAGTGGGGCAGGGCACGCTTCAGGCCGGAGAGCAGGGCGGCGCGGGGGTACGCCACCTTGCCGTTTTGCTCATCACTGGGTGGCACCTCATCGAAGCCGTCGATAATCAGCAGGCAGTTGCCTCTTTGCAGGTGATCCAGAAACAGCTCGCCGGTGAGTCCATCCGGTCGTTTTACTCCCAGCCAGTGGTAGAGGGCATCTTCCAGTTGGGCGCGGCTCCAGTCACCATTGTCTTTGTGACAATCCATATGCCCCGCGAACTCGCGCAGACGACAGAGGATGGGGAGGGCGGCCAAGGAGGTTATCGGGCAAGCTCTCCTGGTATTCATCGGCCACTTCGTGGGTGTCGGAGGGGATGGCGTGACTGGCGACCACCTGGCAGACCCAGTTACAGAAGGTGCTCTTGCCAGCGCCCGGTGGGCCCGGGAGATAGAGGGAGTCCCGATTCAGTTGCTCCAGCAGCAGATCGTGGCCCTGGCGTTTCATCTCCCCTCTCTCCGCTTCTCTTCACCCTCGGCCGTGCGGGTGGGGGTGATCGCCGGTACATAAACCTGGGGCAGCCCGACATTGTGGGTCTCGTTGCTGTCGAGTCCGAGGAGGTTGATGTCGCCGCTCTCTTTTTTTAGCCAGTTGAGATAGGCGGTAGGGATCGGTGTCGGCTGGTCGGATTTTGGTTTTTTAGTGGTGGTTGGCTGGTCAAGCAAGCGATTTACCAGGGCGGAGAGATCTTTTTCCAGTCGTTTTTTAAATTCATCGGTGGTCTGGTACTTGTGATCGTCACCAGTGAAACATTTCCCTGTTTTTGTCTGTTTGGCGATAAAGGTCTTTACCCATCGAAACTGTTCAATGGCATTATCCGCATCCTCGTCTGAGTTTTCTGGTTCTATGGAGAAAGCCGTATTATGACGATAGAGAAGGATCAGTGGTGTCTTTGCATCGACGGCACCGTAGAACTCATACTCGGTACCCGTGGGCTGACGACCTTCATCCTTCAGGGGCTTGAAACTATCATCCAGCGGTGTTCCCAGGCGATGGCGGAGGATGAAGATACAGATATCATACTCTGCCATCTTCGGCAGGCCGTCTTCAATGTTGATCTGGGGTGGATGGTTTACCAGTTTTGGGTAGTGGGTATTGTCCCAGCCGTAACCCTCTACCATGATATTGTCAGGTCGCCAATGGTGGCCGTTCAGGTGTTCAATAACCTCGAAAGCCGCTTTGCGCTCCTCTTCCACATCCCCCGGTGAGCCGACAAAGATGCGAAGAGTCGATTTTTCTTCTTTTTTCATAGTATCCGTTCCTGGAATGTAACTATTCAGCATTGAGCCGTAACTGTTCAGATTGCCCCTAAAATTAGTTAGTTCAAGGCACAAGATGTGAGTTTACACAAACAAACTCACATCTTGTGCCTTTTTATCGTGAAACCGGCTCTGTAGCAAAATCCTGAAAATCACAGTGATGGTGGGACAGAGGTGTTGTAGGAGCGAACTTGTTCGCGATGGACTACGAAACGTGCTCTTCGCGAACAAGTTCGCTCCTACACCTGGGTTCCAGATTACCCTGCTGAACAGTTACGGCATAGTGCTGAATAATTGCACTTATTGAAAGATTAAGCAGTACTTTGTGTTCTTTGGGTATCTTTGCATCCTCTGTGTTCCTTTCTGTTTTTCGACGGAGGCCGTCTACAAATGTTTACCCAGTCCTTTGATCTCAAACTTGAGGCTGTCGGTGGGGCAGAGGTCGATGCACATACCGCAGCGAGTGCAGTCGGCACTGACATCCATCTTCACATCCTGAGCCCGCCCTTTAATGGTGAAATTCAGTACATGGGGAACCAGACACACTTTATGGCAATCACCTTCATGGTGACAATCCTCTGCATTATACGTCACTCTCAGGGGGGAGAACGCTCCCACTACACCGTAGGTGATGCCGATCGGACAGATGTAACGACACCAGGCACGGCGTGAGTAGAGGGTTTCAAACAGCAGCAGAAAACCGACCCAAACCAAGGCGAACCCCGGCCCATAGATGAGCGCCCGGCTAACGATACCGGTGGGGGAAACGGTCTCAAACACGGTGTAACCGGTGACGATGGAGAGCAGGCCAAAGATCACATAGAGCAGCGTACGAAGACGGCGATCAAAGGTGTGATTGTTGATAATTCTCCGGCGCACCAACAGAGATGAATCATCTCGGCCCACTCTGATAACAGGTGGTAAGGGCAGGCCCAAGAACAGAAGGTGCGCCCGCCCAGCAGCAGCCAGAGTATAAAGATAGTGACGGTGCCGATCACCAGGTTAAGCACCACCTCTTTGAAGGCCAGCATCACCTGCAGGGCGGAGTTGAGATCCGCCATATGGAAGCCGACAAAGCGGGAAGCGGTCATCGCCCCTTCAAGCAGCTGGATATCGAAATAGTAGGAGACGACAAACAGCAGATTGACAATCAGCAGCGTCGCCCAGCGACGGTTGCGCCACTTCTTAGGATGATTCTGGTGGGCGGCATGTACTGCCAACAACTCCTCTCGGGTTGCAGGCTTTCGCCTCTTATCAAAGTGAACCTTCTGGGCGGCCGGGGTAATCTCATCTGCTTGAGGTTTAGTGACTGCAGTACCAAACAGATGCTTGAATGACTCTTTAATATAATTCATCGAAACCTCAAGCCATCTCGGTAATCGTATCGATATCGATAACGATCGCAGCGGGTTCCGGCGGGCAGATCATCTCGCAGACACCGCAGCCGACACACCCCTCTTTGATCACCGGCAGCATGCGGGTCTCGCCATCAGCCATGACCGTGGGCTCCAGTGCGATAGCATGTTTCGGCGGGCACTCATTACCGTGTCGCTCAGCCACCCGTTCCAGCTTTTTACTCTTAACCGACTCATCCTCCACCAGACACTGGGTGATGCGAATTTCAATTGGACACTGGCGTACGCAGAGATCACAGAGTTCCAGATCGTAGGGGTGGTCGGCTACGGGAATGGGGTTCCAACGATCCACCTCATCGTAGCGTAGCAGCCCTTTGTAATCCGGCCCCCTTGCCGCCCCTTTGAACCCCTTGCCCTGAACCGCCAGACAGGAACCAGGACGGGAGAGGCGGGCAAAGCCCATGCGGGTATCTGCGGGAAAGTTGAGATCGTGAGTAAGTGATCCGGTGGGACAAGCGAGCACACACTGCAGGCCGTCACAGGAAAAATCACACGCCTGCTCCCGGGCATCGATATAGGGGGAGCCGACACCAAAACCTTTATCCAGATCCGCCAGTTTGATCGCCTCCACTGGACAGACCTGAACACATTGACCGCACTTAATGCAGGAGGAGAGGAACTCCTTCTCATCCTCTGGTGTTTTCAATGCGCCGGGGGGGCGCAGTGCCAATGTTTTTCCCTGGCTTACCGGCAGAAAACCGAGCAGTGAGAAGCCCACCACCCCCAATCCCACCACGGTGGTCCGTAGAAATTCACGGCGCGCCTGCTCTTTGCGCTTGCTGGAGAGCGCCGGTTTGCGCTTTACCACTTTTTTATCACTCATTCAGATTACTACCTTTGTAACAATTCAGTCGCATCCACTAAAGGGATATTTTAACAATTACCATTAACCATCCGTTGGAGCGAACTTGTTCGCGATGGACTACGAAACGTACTCTTCGCGAACAAGTTCGCTCCTACGCCTGAGTTCCGGATTACCGCAGTGGAGTGAGGACACCCATCAATTCACAGGTAATGGATGACTGCTGATGGGTGTCCTCTCTTTTTATCAATCCATTGGGATGTTGCGAACCATCCGGTAAACGTGGGTACCGGTTTCATGGGGCCAGCGCCTTCCAAGGTGGACATCACTGTTCCGGGCACGTTCTAATGCGGTTTCTACATAAGGCCGGAACTGCTCCACCGCCAGATTAGCCTTGTTGTAGGAACCACCCAGTGCGGCTCGCAACGCCTTTACCACGTTGCCACACTTGTCTGTTTCGTCTACTTGTTCGACATGGTGGTAAAGCAACCACACTTCAAAACAGGGGTTACTGATGGCCAACTTAACGCCAGCATCAACAGCCTCCTTGGTAACTTTGGCCAGTTTTGCAGTTCCCCAGCGATCCACATCAACCATCAACCAGAGCTCATCCTCGCCACCCAGATCATAGGTCTCGCGATACTCACGAAGTCGATCCAAGACATACTCTGGTGAAGAGTGATTATCTTCTCCCGTAGGCAATACCTTCACCTGAACTCGAGAGGAACCGAATAGAGAAAAATATTGTTGTTCAGTAGCCTTCCCCTCCGTGGCAATGACCACCAATCGGGTATCCCTGAGATGTGCAACCATTCGGTCGATGGGCCGCTTCCTGCGAGTAATCAGTGTCATGCCCGATTCCTAGTGCTTTTCTTTCGTTGAACCGAACAGAGGCACTGGCTTGATGAACGGAATACCACCAAAGCGTCCATTCAGATAGCCTTTCTCAATCTTCAGATCTGAACGCACTTTCAAATCAGACAGGGAATAGAGCTTTGTTCCACCTTCGCTATCTTTCTGCAAAAACCAAACCTCATCTCGTCGCAACAGGTTGAGATCCAACAGATGTGTGTCATGGGTTGTAAATATCAACTGACCTCGCTGTGAGTCACAACACTGCTCCAGATAACTCTCGACAAACAGACGGGAGAGCAGCGGATGAAGCTTTCTGTCCAGCTCATCGATTACATAGACCTTCTCGCCGGCACGAACATCGGCAGGATGGGAAGAATATCCATAAGGCGCTGGGTGCCAGCAGACTCTTCCTCAAAGTTGAAACTGACCCGCAAGCCATTTTTACCGGTGTGGATCGTCTTCAGGCGCACCATAACGAGCTTGCCGGTTTCATCCGCACAGATGGAGAAATTCCCCCCCTCTTCCGTCATGAAGTTGATAATCACACCCTTCTTGGCATCAGCCTCAATCTTGTCCCGAATATCTTCAGGCATACCCGGTATGTGCTTGTCGTAATCAAACTCCTCCTCTACGGCTTCAACACTGTCGATGCCGGTGCCCGCTTTGTTAAGGAAATCTCCGATGAACTTTACGAAGTCTTCTTCCTTGCTGGAGCGAACTTCGATGGGCTGAAAACGCGCTGTTGCCGAGATGATGGTCAATACATCCTTGAACCAGTTGTACAGTGGCTCAAGCTTCTCAACATTGCGGTCGACTGCCTCGGTCAAAAACAGCTGGTTTGGGCGTGTCCCTTTTGCGATGAACTCCAGGAACTGCTGCTCTTTCTTGGTGCGACCCGCCAAAGAGGGGCCAGACTCCACCGTGACTTTGCCGTCCTCATCCGTTACCCGCTCAAAAAACTTTACCTCACGGACATTCGGCCGAGCATACAACCACTCTTCGTGCACCCGGTCGCCATCCACGACAAAGCCATAGCTGTACTCCACCGACTGATAGTCGATGACAAACTCGAAGCGCGATGGCGACTCCCGGCGACTGCTATCCAGGCGAAACGGCGACACACGGATAGGCTGCCCACTCTTGGTCCCCTTCACCACCAGCAACTGGGCGAAACCTAGCGCTTCCACCAGCTTGGTCTTGCCATGTGCATTGGCACCATAGAGCACAGCGGTACGCAGCACGTTGGGCTTACGCCCTGCCTCGGTTCGTACCAAGTGACCGGGATGCTCCTCATCAGGCGAAGCACCATGGAAAAATGGGACTCCTCCGAAAAGCAGGCGAAATTTTCAAATGTGAATTGAAGCAACATTTTTCGACTCAAATAATATTTATATGCTCTTTATTTAGCATACAAGTGATTTTTTCGCAATTATTGATCTCTTTTCTCACGAATCAGTCTGAATCTAGCTCTATTTCGAGTTCACTCGCCCGGATAGGGCCAAATCTGCTTCGCCTTGCCAACAAGCACCCCCCCGATCCCGGATTGCCTGTTCATCCCAGCTATCTACATCGGGAAAATATCGATTCAGGTCGAGTTTACTGTATTTGATCAGTTCCGGGCGTTTATCCGACCAGCTGCCGTTGGATAAGGTGGCATTCAGCTTTCCGGTAATCAGCGTCAGGTTGCCCATGGTATGGAGTAATTCATTGTGGGCCTGTGACTTTTCCTGAATCGCTAGCTTATTTGCTGGATCTTCGAGCTGGAGGGGCCAGTGCTCCTGCCGGTTTTGGGGCAACACATGCTCGATGGTCAGATCATCCGGCAGTGCCAGTGATTCACTCTTACCTCAGTGGAGCGAGGACACTCATCAATTCACATGTAATAGATGACTGTTGATGTGTGTCCGCTTTTTTCTCTCTTTTATATCTCTTTTATAAAATATGCGGTGGATATATGTCGAATGATGGGTGTCCTCTTCTCGAGCCAGTAACGCTACGCTCGTTCCTCACTTCGCGCCCTCTGCTGCTATGCGTTATAACGCTCAACAATCACCGAACCAAGCATAGAAGGAAAAGAAAAATAATGGCAGAAAAAGAAGCATTAGCCAGAATCAAATTCTCGGGTGAGTCAAACCAAAGGACACCCATCAGCTTTGCTGGTCTTTATCAAAAAAAAAGGAACTCCGAAGCTAATCATGAAACTTGTATCAACCACAGCACTGCCAAAATCTCTAGGTTTTTCACCAAAAGAGCTATTTGCGCATCTCCACCAGCGTGGATTCATTGTGGAGCGAGGACACCCATTAATTCACATGTAATGGATGACTGTTGATGGGTGTCCCCGCTTTTTTTCTCTTTTTAAAATTTTAATCAGTTAACCTGTAATGTAACGTGTTTGCCTGTTTTCTCAAGCATGTCAATCAAGGCATCAATGGTAAATTTACTGGCTTTACCTCGCATGACATCTGAGACTCTTGGGCGAGTAACATGAAGGACATGTGACGCTTCTTCTTGTTTTAGTTTTTTATCTTTTATCCATTCGCTAATAGAGCACATTAACTGGGCTTTAATTTTTAGCTTAACGGATTCTTCTTCGGTAAACCCCAAGTCTCTGAATATATTGCCATTCTCTGAGGTTACATGAGTGATGCTGGTGTCAATGTCATTCATTATTTTTCCTCTTTAACTACAGCGGTGTATCTGGCTTTTGCTATATCAATATCTTTTTGGCGGGTTTTCTGTGTTTTCTTTTGAAAAGAGTGCAGAACATAAACTCTATCCGTGAATTTAGCGACGTACATAATGCGATAAATACTACTATCTTCACTAATACGTATCTCTTTAACCCCTGATCCAACTGATTGAAATGGCTTCCAATCTTCTGGGTCTAGACCATTCTGAATACGATGAAGTTGGTATCCAGCTTCTTGTTTGGTTTCCCTGGGGAATTCGAGTAGATCTTTGTAGCTTGTACCAACCCAGTATATTGCTTTTTCTTGAACCATGACCCGAGTGTATAAAATTAAATACATTACGTCAATGCGAGATTGGTTATGCTTTTTAAGGCAGTAACGTTTAAGCTCAGGGGCAGCTAACCCTTCCAGAGAGTTCAACGAAGCCACTGAGCTTGAATTCCGGTTAGAAGAGGACACCCAGTGCATCAAGCCATAACCTGGACACCCACCACTAAAGTAACTCCCGCTCTTCACTCCTGCAGATTGAGAATAAGACTCGATGTATCGAAGCGGCTGCCGCCTCTCATCTGTATCTGCCGGTAGAACTGATCGACCAGGGCGGTGATCGGTAGGGGGGCGCCGTTCTTCTCCGCCTCGGCGAGGCAGATGGCGAAGTCTTTGCGCATCCAGTCGACGGCGAATCCGAAATCAAATTGCCCTTCACTCATCGTCTTTGTCCGGTTCTCCATCTGCCAGCTCTGGGAGGCCCCCTTCGGAGAGGACATCGAACACCTTGTCGCTATCGAGACCGGCGCAACGGGCGAAGTTGACCGCTTCCGCCAGCGCCTGCAGTAAGCCGCCGATACAGATCTGGTTGACCATCTTGGTCAGCTGTCCCGCGCCTGTCGCTCCCATCAGCATCAGCCGCTGACCGTAGGCTTGCATCACCGGCTCTGCGCGTTGGAATGCTGCCTCATCACCACCACACATAATAGTGAGGATACCGTTCACCGCACCAGCTTCACCGCCGGAGACTGGGGCGTCGATAAAGGCGATGCCCCGCTTTGCCGCCTCGGTGGCAATCTCCCGCGCCGCTTCGGCGCTGGCGGTGGTGTGATCCACCAGTATGCTCCCCTCGGCCAAACCGGCCAGTGCGCCGTCGTCACCGTAGACTACGCTGCGCAGGTCATCGTCGTTACCGACGCAGATGAAGGCGAACTCTTTGCCGCTGCAGGCTTCACGGGGGGTTGGCGCATGGTTGTTGCCGTGACGCTGAGCCCACAGCTCAGCCTTTGTTGCGGTGCGGTTGAAAACAGTGGTGTCACAGCCAGCCGTCGCCAGGTGACCCGCCATGGGGAAGCCCATTACACCAAGGCCGATAAATGCTGCTTTTGTCATCTGTACTCTCCTTATTTCCTGCTGAAATCGAAAAGATACCACCAGAGACAGACTGCCACACCCCTAGCGCTTCCAAAAGGGTTTTTTTGCCTCGGTCAGGGCCTCTTCATGCTGATGCCGATATCTCTGAGCATGCGCTCATCCAGTTGACCCAGACGCCTTCGCTGATGCTGGCGTACATACCAGCCTTTTAGCAGTTCAACCACGGCAGATGAAAATCTGTCGAATTCAACCTCTCTGTTCCTTCTCATGACCATGTCCATTTTAAATACCTCTACATCTCTGTTTGCCTGGAGAGTAAGATACCGGCTACACTGAATCTGTTACAGATATAGAAGTAAATAAAGAAACCAGTACAGATTGGTTATCTCACACTCTGTACTGCAAAAAATCGTTAAGGAGTGTACTTGATCTTATGAAGAAATATGAGCAGCTGGCAGAGATGCTGCAGGAGCAGATCGATAAAAAGATCTTTCAGTCAGGAGAGAAGCTCCCCTCGATCAGGTACTTGAGCAGGCAGCATCGTGTCAGCATTTCAACGGTGCAGGAGGCGTTTCGGTTGCTGGAGTTCTCCGGTGAGGTGACGGCGCGGGCCAAATCGGGATTCTATGTTTGTGATAAAAAAAGGGTCGTCCCTGTACCGCCATCGATGCCGCACTATGCGACCAAGCCAAAGATTGTCAGCAAGTGGGCGCAGATACGTCATGCTCTCTACAGAAAAAACGAGCTGCCCGGTGTGGTCTACTTGGGCAGAGCCACCCCCGATCTGACCGCCCCCAGCCTCAAGCCACTGCAGCGCAAGGTCTCCAACCTAGCGCGTTCAGATAGTGTACGGGCGCTTCACTATGACTACCTGTTCGGCTGTATCGAGCTGCGTCGGCAGATTGCAAAAATCGCCGTTGATGCAGGCTGTGGGCTGTCAACCGATGAAATCATTATCACCAATGGCTGCATCGAAGGGATCTCCAGCAGCTCCATGCCCTGACCCGGCACGGGGATACGGTGGTGGTGGACTCCCCCTGTTTTTACGGCACCCTGCAGGCGATAGAGGCCCAGGGTCTCAAGGCGCTGGAGATACCGACCGATCCACATACCGGCATCAGTCTTGAGGCGTTGGAACTGGCGCTTGATCAGTGGCAGGTAAAGGCGTGCCTGCTGACGCCCACATTCAACAACCCTCTCGGTTACTCCATGCCGGATGAGCGAAAACGGGAGCTGTTGGTGCTGTTGAAGCGCTACGATATTCCGCTGATTGAGGATGATATTTATGGCGATCTCTCCTACGAGACGCCACGCCCGCGGACGATTAAATCCTTTGACAGTGAAGGGCGGGTGATTCTCTGCTCATCCTTCTCAAAATCACTGGCGCCCGGATTGCGGGTCGGCTGGGTCGCCCCCGGGCGTTACCAGCAGGATGTGATGCACATGAAGTATGTCTCCAGCATGAGTACTTCCACACTGCCACAGCTGCTATCGCCGAATTTATCGCCTCCGGAGGGTATGACCGGCACCTGCGAAAAATGCGCAGCAACTACAGACGAGGCAGGGATCTTATGCTGGAGTGGATTGAGCGCTACTTCCCGGCGGGAACACGGGTGAGCTGCCCTGCAGGCGGATACCTGCTGTGGCTGGAGTTGCCGGAAACGGTCGATGCAGAGCAGCTATCCGACCTGGCAATGGAGGAGGGTGTTTCTATCGCCTTTGGCAACCTGTTTACCGCCTCGGATAAATATCGGAACAATATGCGCTTGAGTTATGCCAATACGCCCCATGAGAAGATAGAGAGGGCGATGGCGGTGTTGGGCAGACTTACCACCGAGTACGCCCAGGGTCGCAATTGAGTCACTCCTCTGTGGGATGAGCCTGATAGGATAGCGTGGTCTCATTAAGGAATTTGACAGCAATGAAAAAAACAATGCGGGCACTGGTCAAGGCAAAGGCGCAAGAGGGTATCTGGATGGAGCAGGTGCCGGTGCCTGTCATCGGTATCAATGATGTGCTGATCAGGGTGATGCGCACCGCTATCTGTGGTACCGATATTCATATTTACAACTGGGACAGTTGGGCGCAAAAAACCATCCCCGTGCCGATGGTGGTGGGCCATGAGTTTGTCGGTGAAATCATGGCGGTGGGTGATAACGTTATCGATTTCAAGCCGGGCCAGATCGTCTCTGGTGAGGGGCATGTGGTGTGTGGGCGTTGCCGCAACTGTATGGCGGGCCGTCGCCACCTCTGCGCCCATACCAGCGGCATCGGCGTTAACCGCAGGGTGCATTTGCCGAGTATCTGGCACTGCCGATGGCCAATGTTTGGGAGCATCGTCCCGGTATTGATCTTGATGTCGCCGCCATTTTTGACCCCTTCGGCAACGCCGTTCATACCGCCCTCAAGTACGATCTGGTGGGAGAGGATGTACTGATTACAGGCGCCGGCCCCATAGGTGCCATGGCGGCGGCGGTCTGCCGTTACGCCGGGGCACGCCACGTTGTGATTACCGATATCAATCCCTGGCGCCTGGCGCTGGCGGCGCGCCTTGGCGCCACCCACACGGTGGATGTACGCAGTGAACGGCTGGAGGATATCCAGCGCGAGTTGGCAATGGACGAAGGTTTTGATGTTGGGTTGGAGATGTCTGGCAGCCCCGCCGCGTTTGCCGGGATGCTTGATAACATTTGCCACGGTGGCAGGATCGCCATGCTTGGAATTCCCCCGGAAAATATGAGCATCGACTGGAACAAGGTGGTGTTCAATATGCTAACCATCAAGGGCATCTATGGCCGTGAGATGTATGAGACCTGGTACAAAATGTCGGTAATGATCGATAGCGGTCTGGATATCTCGCCGATCATCACCCACCACTTCTCCGCCGACGAGTTTCAGCAGGGCTTCGATGTGATGCGCTCGGGTGAGTCGGGCAAGGTGATCCTTGATTGGGAGAGTTGAGTTACATTGTGCCTATGCCCCGCATTCTGATTACCTCTGAAGATTAGCCGGAAATGAACGCAAATAGACGCGAATATGGCTCTCCACTGGTATGTTGTTTGGACATTGATCTCTAATAACCAAGAGCATGTTCAGACGCTTTGCATTTGTAGGAGCGAACTTGTTCGCGATGGACTCCGAAACGTGCTCTTCGCGAACAAGTTCGCTCCTACACCCGAC
>MOXF01000057.1_pt1 | contig 13968 bp, 11 predicted proteins | sample 1471201 | NCBI WGS metagenome assembly MOXF01 (sample SAMN05358035, study PRJNA327811) | mollusc metagenome | isolation source: Phylotype B (NB1) bacterial symbionts from gill | host: Thyasira cf. gouldii | place: Canada: Bonne Bay, Newfoundland | collected 2010-08
CCCCTGGCGGAACCGCGCGATCAAGGGCTGTAATCCTTCCGGGTCTGTTGCATCAATATTGACACGTCGTGCGAGCATCGTCTTGACCAGTGAGATCTGGCCACGATGGGCTGCGACACTGAGCGTCGGCCAGCCGTCGAAAAGCGGCAACTCTCCCTTGATTTTCTGAACCAGTCGCTCCGGTAAATCAGGTCGTGATTCAATATCCGCTCTCTTAGGTACTTTTGCGCCGGCCTTTAGCAGCGAAGCCACAACCCGTTTGTGACCACGTAGAGAGGCGATATGATGCGCCGAACCTCCAGACTTGTTGTGCAGATTGATATCCCCCCCCTGTTTCACAAGGTAGTTGGTCATTGCCGTGTCACCCTTTCCGGCCGAGAGTATCAGCGGTGTGTTGCCATTAGCATCACGGATATCAGGATCAGCTCCCGCCATGGTGAGTAGTTTTACCGTTTCCAGATCAGCGGAAGCCGTGGCGATATGCAGGGGGGAGTCTCCAATGCTGTCCTTTATATTGGGTGAGGCACCGCTTTTAAGAAGTAGTTTGATAATCTCTTTATGATGGTGCAACACAGCTTCAAACAGTGCAGTGCGTCCGTGGTTATCCCGGGCATCAATTGCTGCTCCGCTGCTGAGCATGACCCGCACCAGCTCAGTTTTTCCGGCAGCCGATTCAGTAATGAGTGATCGTCTTTCGCTATCGGTAGCACCGCTCTTATGCGTTTGGGTGAATCTGTTGTTCTGCAGTTTTTTTCCGGCCAAACGGTGGTTTGCTTTCGCAGCCTTTGAGAACCAGTGCTGTGCTTTCTCGCGGCTGGCTGTCACGCCCCAGCCATTCTCATACAGTGTTCCCAGGCTATATTGTGCATTGACATGTTTCTGTTGGGCGGCCTCAAGAAACCACTTGAATGCCAGTTTGTTATTTTTGGTTACACCCCGACCGGTACGATACATCCCTGCCAATTGATTCTGTGCCTCACTGCTGCCCTGTTGCGCCAACTGGGTGAAGATAGAAGCTGCTTTGGTGTAGTCCCGGGCGCGAGTGGCAGCCTTTCCATCATCAATGTTCCAGCTTACTGAGCCACTGACTCCGCAGAAATCAGCAGTGCCAGAAGTACCGGAAAAAGAGAATAAGATAATTTAAGCGGTGCCATGTTTGGTCTCCACTTCAATACCCATGCTTTTCAGAAATGCGGTAGGTAAAACACCGCCTGCACAAATAATTGCTGAGTCGTTGGCAATTTCCACTGTTTTTCCTTCACAACTGATGAAAGCATGATCGTCCGTGAATTTTATAATGTTAGATTTCATTAGAACCCGGAGGTCACCCTTCTTTGTTGCGGTTTCCACTTTCTCCCGGTTCTTTCTCTTTGCCCGCGTAAACGATCCGCTTCGGTAGGAGAGCGTTACTTTGGTCTGCGGTTGTGCAGCAATCGAGACTGCCGCCTCAAGGGCGCTGTCACCGCCCCCTACGATGAGTACGTTTTGTGATCGGTACTGTTGTGGATCGGTAAGGCGGTAGACCACTTTTGCCAGTTCCTCACCCTCTACGCCGAGCTTTCTCGGAGTACCACCCCGGCCAATGGTAAGCAGTATATTCCGGCTCTCGTACTGCCCATTGGCAGTGGTTACGCTGTACCCTGAGGTGGATGGCTGATCATCTCCACTCGCTCCTTGTAGTTGATGCGAACATCACTCTTATCCTCAACCTCACGCCAAAACTGTAAAAGCTTCTCTTTCGTAGTCTCTTTGAATCGCATCTTGCCGTGCAGGGGAAGGTTAACAGGGGCGGTCATAACGATTTTCCCCCGGGGAAACTGGTATACCGTTCCCCCCAGTGAGTCCTGCTCAAGCGTCATGTAGTTTAATCCAAGCTCCTTGGCGCGCAGAGAGGCAGAGAACCCGGCAGGTCCGGCGCCGATGACCACAACATCCAACGGTGCAGCGAGGCTGAAGCGATCATTTTTATTAATCGCATCAATCGCCTTTCGCCCCTGCTCAATGGCGTTGCGTATCAAGCCCATACCACCGAGTTCGCCTGCTATGTAGATGCCCGCTATATTGGTTTGAAATGTCTCGTCGAGTTTTGGTAGATCCACCCCCCGTTTTTCAGTGCCGAAAACAAGTGATATTGCATCAAAGGGGCAGGCATTCTTGCAGGCACCGTGGCCGATACAGTTTGTCGGTGCAATCAGGGCCGCTCTATCCTCTATCAGACCAAGAACAGGATGATATTCCTGTTCCGGGCATGCGGTAACACAGGAGCCACACCCCATGCAGAGCCCCTGATCAATGACCGGATGAAGAGATGCCGGCTCGGTAAGCCCCGCTTCAAACTCCTCGTCCATAATAAGTTGATAGCGTCTACTTTTTATCCTACGTCTTGCGTTTAGGTAAAGCCATAGCAACAGCAAGGGCAGTAGGTAAAACGTGACGACCTCTGCAATGTCAGTCTCCATACACTCCCCTATTGGCTTGATTGTGACCAACTCCACAAATTCTATTGGAAGGATTAGTCAGCATATACGTTACTAACAATAGAACGTAAGCACTGCGGGTGGAAGAAAAGCCATCTGCACTGTAGCTGGTCAAGGGCTTACTCCTTCTAAAATCACCATTGGGAAACACCATGCATTTGAATACTATTGCCGATAGCTCAGTGTGCTCAGGCCCAGAAAAATCAATACTAAATCGAGGTTTTTCAAAATCATGGCGGGCTTTAGGAAAAATCACTCCTGTGCTATTTGGGGTTGTTTGCTGCTGGGTGTTGGCAGTTGCATGGGATAACCGAGAGCAGCTGATCTGGACACCTGAGCAAGGATTAGGATATGCACTTGGCATCATCGGTGGTGTGATGATGCTCACGTTATTGCTCTATCCGCTGCGCAAACATACCGGCCTTTTGGGTCGAAATATCCCCGTGAAGTACTGGTTTAAACTGCATATGGCGTTTGGTGCCATTGGGCCGGTACTGATTGTTCTTCATTCCAATTACAACCTCGGATCAATTAACGGAAAAATCGCTATGTTCAGCATGCTGGCAGTGGCGTTTAGCGGCATTGTCGGGCGTTATATCTACACAAGGATCCACCGTGGCCTGCAGGGAAGGCGCGTCAGCCTGAAGGAGTTGCAGGATGATACGGCACACTCAAACAGGATGATGAGTACTTTTTATGAGCTATCGCCTGGTGCAAAGAGTCAAATAGGCCGCCTTGAAAAACAGGTGGTTTCTCGTCCCTCCTCTCTCTTATTAACGCCTTTGCACTGGTTTTATTCCCGTCTAAGGATCACTTTTTTATACCCACTTCTCTATTGGCGGATGGTGGCTGCAGTGCAAAGAGAGGAAAAAGAGGGATCTGTGGTAGATGGATTTTCCAGTAACCTGAAAAAAAACCTTCGCAGAGAACTTGGTATCCATAAATCGATACTCATTAGAATTCTTGAATTTCAGTTCTATGAGCGACTTTTTTCTGTCTGGCGCCATCTTCACCTGCCTCTTTTCATCCTGCTTGTTGTCACGGGATTTTTTCATGTCTATGCGGTTCATGTCTACTGACGTTGAATCACACATGCATCATATAAAAGGTCTTATATTGCTAATGATTTTCAGCATTTGTGGACAAGCCCAAGCACTCTCATTTGATCAACTGCTGCGGCCGGGCAAGCTGATCGAAGGGCATAGCCGTTATGAGGATAAATGCGAAACATGCCATGAAAAATTAAATAAGGAGCAGCAGAATGAGCGCTGCGTTGGATGTCATGATCACCGCAATATTGCATCAGATATAAAGGATAATAAAGGGTTTCATGGTAAGGCCGAGATCATTTCGCGCGTCTTATGCAGCCATTGCCATACAGATCATAAAGGGCGGGATGCTGATGTTGTTCTCTTTGATGCAGACTCTTTCGATCATACTGTCAGCGACTTTGAACTAGAGGGTAAACACAGGAATACAGAGTGCTCTGCATGTCATCGCCCTGAAGATAAGTACAGTCAGGCGCCCGGCGGTTGCATTGACTGTCATAAGGATAACCAACCCCACAAAGAAAGGCTGGGTAAAGAGTGTGATAAATGCCATACCACTAAAGGTGGAGTGATCTTCAGTTCGATCATGACAAGGATACTGATTTTGCACTGAAAGAGAAGCATTCTGAGTTGGCATGCAACCTTTGCCATGTCGGCAAGCATGATAGAGAGACACCAAAAATCTGTGTCGCCTGTCATCAAGTGAATGATTCACACCGAGGAAGGAATGGAAAAAAATGTGAAACCTGCCATAAATCGGATGATTGGAAACGTGTCAGGTTTAACCATGACAAAGAGACTAAGTTTTCCCTTACAGGCAGGCACAAGAAGAGGGACTGTTATAGCTGTCACAAGAAAACCATTTACAGCGAAAAGAAACTACCGAAAGAGTGCTACGCGTGTCATCGGCTTAGTGACACACATAAAGGCATTAATGGAGAGAAGTGTGATCAGTGCCACTCAACAGTGGGTTGGGAAAAGCCAAAATTTAGCCATGATAAGGATACAAAGTTCACCCTTAAGGGAAGACATAAAGAACTTGCTTGCCAATCCTGTCATAAGAGCAGAGATGAAGAAAAAAAAGCAGGAAACAGCATGTCTCACCTGTCACCGTGATGATGATCTTCACCGCAATCAGGAAGGTAAGGCGTGTGAGCGCTGCCATATCGAAAGCGGTTGGGGAGAGAGTGTTTTCTTCGAACATGATTTGACTCGCTTTCCCCTCGTTGGACAGCATGGAACGGTCTCCTGTGAGTCATGTCACCTCTCCCCTGCATTCAAGGATGTGGATAAAAAGTGCAGCGATTGTCACAAGCCGGAAGATGCCCATGAATCACGGCTTGGCGACAGATGTGAGCAGTGTCATAACCCGACGGGCTGGAATCTATGGGAATTCAGTCATGACAGTAGAACAGAATACTCTCTAAACGGTTCGCATCAGGATTTGGTGTGTAATGCCTGTCACACAAACAGGCTTGAGACTGATGCCAAGCCATCCAAAAAATGCCAGACCTGTCATCGTAAGGATGATATTCACCGCGGCAGATTCGGGCGCATTTGTGGACGTTGCCACACTGAGAATAAGTTTTCTGAGATAACCCTTGGGCAGGGTGGAGTGCGTTAGCACTTTCTTAACAGTTTAAGAATGAAGAATGAAAAAAATATGAGACATAATTATTTTAAATATCTGTTTCTTTTGCTTGCTGTGATCGGGCTGTTGGTGATTACCGACATCTCTCAAAACAGTATCAGGCAGGCTCATGCCGCCGATGATTATGAGCACTTCATGACAGGATACCCACTGAGTGGGGCGCATAGGCGCGTTGACTGTGACGCGTGCCATGTCAATGGTATCTTTGTCGGCACACCTACCAGTGCGATAGCTGTCATGACAATGCAAGTGCTCAGGGTAAGCCGGCAAGTCATATAAAAAGCAGTATGCGTTGTGATGATTGCCATGTTGTAGCGACATGGCAGAATCCACTCTTTGATCACGCAGGTATCACTGATTCCTGTGTCACTTGCCATAGTGGGGGTATAAGAGAGGGCAAGAGCGCGAGTCATATCACAAGCGATGATAACTGTACTCTCTGTCACGCATCCTTTAGCTGGAAAAGTGTAAAAAGAGTTGATCATGCTGCTGTCAGAGGAACCTGTGCAAGCTGTCACAATGGAAAATCATCAGCAGGTAAAGGTGCCCGACATATAGAGACCGGTGCGCAGTGCGATACCTGTCATACCACCAGTCAATGGTCTGGGGCTGTGTTTTCACACAGTGATACGGCAGGTACCTGTTCTTCCTGCCACGCGGGAGAGAAGGCTACAGGTAAGTCATCAAAGCATCTGACGACAGCAGCCCAGTGCGATAGTTGCCACACAACCAGGCAGTGGGGAGGGATTGATTTTAATCACCGCGATACTGCAGGAACCTGCTCCTCATGCCATAACGGGAAATCGGCTAAAGGCAAGTCGGTAAAGCATCTCCCGACAACTGGCCAGTGTGATAGTTGCCATAGCATAAAGCGGTGGGACGACTCGACCTTTAACCATAGTGATGTAGCTGGGTCTTGCTCCTCGTGTCACGATGGAGAATCAGCACCCGGAAAATCGGTAAGGCATCTGCCAACATCAGGCCAGTGTGATAGTTGCCATAGCACCAAGCGGTGGGACGACACGATCTTAAACCACAGTGAAGTGGTTGGAACCTGCTCCTCATGTCACGATGGAAAATCAGCACTCGGAAAACCGGCAAGGCATTTGCCGACATCAGGTCAGTGTGATAGTTGCCACAGCACCAAGCGATGGGACGACTCGATCATAAGCCACAGTGATGTGGCTGGAACTTGCTCCTCATGTCATGATGGAAAATCTGCCTCCGGCAAGTCGCTAAGGCATCTGCCGACAACAGGCCAGTGTGATAGCTGCCATACCACCAAGCGGTGGTCAGACTCAATCTTTAATCATGGTGAAGTGGAGGGGGATTGCTCTTCATGTCATGACGGAAAATCAGCCACTGGAAAGTCACAAAAGCACCTCTTGACCTCAGCTCAGTGTGATACATGCCATATCTCTACGGCGTCATGGAATGTAAAGAATTTCGATCACTCCGGCACATCAGGAATCTGTTCAAGCTGCCATAACGGCAAGAGTGGTGTTGGTAAGGGTTCAAAGCACATTGGGACCACCGCACAATGTGATACTTGCCATACGTCGCATAAAAGCTGGAAGTTGCTGAATTTTGATCACAAAGCAGTGAGCGGATCCTGTTCAAGTTGCCATAATGGAACGATCACCAGGGGGAAATCAGCAACTCACATCAACACCTCAGGTGAGTGCAATATATGTCACAACTCGCAACAAGACTGGTTGAAAATCACCTTTAGTCATACGAGTGTCGGTAATAACTGCTCCAGCTGCCACAATGGAAAAAAAGCTGCAGGTAAATCGGCTACCCATATCCAGGTTAGTGGACAGTGCAGTGTCTGCCATAAATCACAAACCACATGGGGCAATATTAAATTTGCCCACAGCGCTGCTGTCGGAAGCTGTTCAGGATGCCATAACGGTACTTCTGCAAAAGGTAAATCAGCTAAACATTTGCTAACGAAGGCGCAGTGTAACAGTTGCCACATATCCCAAAAATCATGGGATGCTGTCAATTTTAATCATGCTGGCGTCAGTAAGCTCTGCAGCAGTTGTCATAATGGTGTGACTGCAGCCGGGAAATCAGTTACCCACATACAGACCCAGGGGCAGTGCAGTGATTGTCATAAATCACAAAAAAACTGGCGCAATATTAGTTTCACCCATAAAGGTTTAGTCGGTGGTTGCTCAAGCTGTCATAACGGCTCAAGTACTTCAGGAAAGCACTCAAAGCATATCAATACAGCTTCAGAGTGTGATATCTGCCACACGTCACAGATAAAGTGGAAAAAAGTAAAGTTTGACCACAAGGCGGCTCTTGGCAGCTGTGTGAGTTGCCACAATGGTATCGCTGCAGTAGGGAAATCTACCACCCATATACAAACCACCGCAAAGTGCGATAGTTGTCACACATCCAATACCCAATGGAGTAGTGTGCGATTTGATCACAGTGGTGTCAGTGGTAACTGTAGCAGTTGTCATAATGGTATCAGCGTTGAAGGCAAGGACGCTAGGCATGTAAAGACAACGGCTTCCTGTGAAAGCTGTCATAACACGGTCACATGGAGTGTTAGCGGGTTTAACCATGCGGGTGTTTCAGGTACTTGCAGTAGCTGTCACAACGGCTCCACAGCAGGAGGAAGATCAGCATCCCATATTGCATCAACCTCTCAGTGTGACAGTTGCCATACGTCACAAAGCCGTTGGAAAACAGTAAAGATCAACCATGCATCAGCAATAGGAACCTGCACCAGTTGTCACAACGGTTCTTTGGCGGAAGGGAAGTCCGGTAAGCATGTTAAAACAAATGCACAATGCTCTGTTTGCCATACTTCCCAGTCAAACTGGAAATCGATACGCTTTGACCACGATAGTGTTAGTGGCAGTTGTTCAGGCTGCCATAACGGCTCCACTGCAGAGGGATAAAACGCCAAGCATGTGAAGACATCCGCCAGTGTGTCAGTTGCCACACCTCCCAGAGCAGTTGGAAAGCGGTACGCTTTGATCATGACAGTGTCAGTGGTAGCTGTTCGAGTTGTCACAATGGCTCAACTACCGATGGCAAGCACAGCAAGCATGTGAGCACTGTCGCTCAGTGTGATGTCTGCCACACATCTCAGAGCAGTTGGAAGTCGATACGCTTTGATCACGGCAGTGGTCAGTGGTAGCTGTTCGAGCTGCACAATGGCTCAACTACCGACGGTAAGCACAGCAAGCATGTGAGCACTGCCGCCCAGTGTGATGTCTGCCACACCTCCCAGAGCAATTGGAAGTCGGTGCGCTTTGATCACGGCAGTGTCAGCGGTAGCTGTTCGAGCTGTCACAACGGCTCAACTGCCGACGGCAAGCACAACAAGCATGTGAGCACTGCCGCCCAGTGTGATGTCTGCCACACCTCCCAGAGCAGTTGGAAGTCGGTGCGTTTTGATCACGACAGTGTCAGCGGCAGCTGTTCAAGTTGTCATAATGGTGCAACTGCTGAGGTAAGCACAGTAAGCATGTAACAACATCCGCCCAGTGTGTGAGTTGTCACACCTCCCAGAGTAACTGGAAGTCGGTGCGCTTTGATCACGGCAGTGTCAGCGGCAGCTGTTCAAGCTGTCACAACGGCTCAACTGCCGATGGAAAGCAGAGTAAGCATGTGAGCACTACCGCCCAGTGTGATGTCTGCCACACCTCCCAGAGTAACTGGAAGTCAGTGCGCTTTGATCACGGCAGTGTCAGCGGCAGCTGCTCAAGCTGTCACAACGGCTCAACTGCTGACGGCAAGCACAGTAAGCATGTGAGCACTACAGCGCAGTGTGATGTCTGTCATACCTCCCAGAGCAACTGGAAGTCGGTGCGTTTTGATCACGACAGTGTCAGCGGCAGCTGTACAAGTTGTCATAATGGTACAACTGCTGAGGGTAAGCACAGTAAGCATGTAACAACATCCGCCCAGTGTGTCAGTTGCCACATCTCTCAGAGCAGTTGGAAGTCGGTGCGTTTTGATCACGGCAGTGTCAGTGGTAGCTGTTCAAGTTGTCACAATGGCACAACTGCCGAGGGTAAGCACAGTAAGCATGTGACAACATCCGCCAGTGTGTCAGTTGTCACACCTCTCAGAGCAGTTGGAAGTCGGTGCGTTTTGATCACGGCAGTGTCAGTGGCAGCTGTTCAAGTTGTCATAACGGCTCAATCGCTGAGGGTAAGCACAGTAAGCATATGAGCACCACAGCTCAGTGTGATGTCTGCCACACTTCTCAAAAAAGCTGGAAGTCAGTCAATTTTGACCACGGAAGCGCGGGCGGAAACTGTTCCAGTTGTCACAATGGTAGTGCTGCAACAGGAAAATCAAGTAGCCACTTTGTCACTACCATGCAGTGTGACAGTTGTCATCGCACATCCGCCTGGGAACCGCTGATAACTTATCAGCACCTTTCGGGTAGTTATCCAGGTAATCACGGAAAAAACCTGAGCTGTAAGTCATGCCATAAGAGCAACAGCCAAATAGCTGATTGGAAATATCCGGCATACAAACTCTCTTGTGCGGGGTGTCATGCCAATGACTATGAGCGTGATGAGCACCGTAAAACAGATAACCCAAGAACCTACTATACCGTTAGCGAACTGCGCGATTGCAGCGGATCCTGCCACCGCTACGCGGATAGTTCAATGAATAAAAGAACAAAGACAAGAAGTAGTGAACACCGTGTTTCAAAGAGAGGCTGGTAGTAGACGATGTACATAAAAACAATCATGGATAATACAATGAGAGAAAGTGTAAATAGTAATATGATGAGGCTGTTTCAAATTCTTTTACTGCTGGGGTTCAGCCAACACACATTGGCGGTGGCACCAAAGATAATGGAGCGCATTGATGTAGCGATTGGAGAAGAACAGAATCGTATTACCGTCCATTTCAACCTGCCTGTTCAGTATGTCACCCATGTGAGCAATAAGGCGAACAATGAGATCACAGTTCAGTTTCGTCCTACCTTGACTCCAGGATTCAGTAAGGAACTGCTTGATCGGAATGAGACGCTCAGTTGGCACTCATCTGCGGAGGTTCCACTGAGAAGGGTGGAGTTCAGGGGGGAAACCATTGGTCTCTCATCGATCTCCTACTCTTTTTCAACACCGGTCAATGATTACTCTATTGAGAGGAGAGGTGACTCTTTCAGCATATCCCTATTGCTGAAAAAACTGAAGGAGGTAAAACACCTGCAGAGGATGACCACACCATCAGCAGCGACGTTATCAGCAGCCCCCAAAGAGAAGTTGACGATTCAACAAAAAGCTGCCACTGATCCTGTTGCCGATAAGGGGTATGTAATCAATCTCTCCTCTCGCAAGATCCCTATCGACTTCGCAAAAATTGCGCCCATTCCTATTGCGGATGGAAAACAGCTCTATACCACACAAACGTCCCTGGAGGGGCAGGTGTGGCATCGACTAAGGCTTGGTTTTTATCAAACGGCTACAGATGCCCAGAGTGCGCTGAAGGAGATCCGGCACTATTATCCTAAGGCCTGGATCGACCATGACGATGGTGGGGAAAAGAGTCGGATACTATCACTCGGTAAGCCGTTAGATGAATCTCTAATCAAGGGTAGTCGTTTACCTGCTCGTGATCCGACGCAGTCTGCACCTTCTGAAAAAACGGAGCGAATGATAAGTAAGGCACGTGAGGTGATGACTGCAGGCGACTATCCGGTTGCAATCAGGCTATTGACGGCAGTGCTTGAGGAGGGCGACACCACTCACCATCAGGAAGCACTGGAGATGCTGGGGCTTGCGCGGGAGCACAATAGGCAGCTCACCCATGCCGGCTCCATATACGGCCACTATCTTGAACTCTATCCGGAAGGTGATGCGGCGGAACGTGTTCGCCAGCGCCTTGCCGGTGTTGTCTCCGCCGACGCAATGCCAAGGGAAAAGCTACGTGAGTTGAAAAAGGTCGAATCTGAAGATCCATGGGAGCTGTATGGATCACTCTCCCAAAATTATCGTTTCAGTGGGTTAGCGAGTGATTTTTCTGATACTGATGATGCTGCCTCTCAATCCTCACTGAGCACTGGCTTCGATCTCTCAGCAAGCAGGGATTTCGGAGATTATGAAATTCGTGGAGAGTTGTCGACCAGTCATACCAAGGATTTTCGTGATGCGACGGCAGATGATGCATCACTTTATGAAATCTACATGGAAGCTATGGCTGCGGATGATGGTTGGCTTGGTCGCCTTGGTCGCCAGCGTCTCAATTCAAGCGGTATTCTCAACCGATTTGATGGAGCCGTAGCGGAGTTTCAGACCCAGGAGAATACCAGAGTCGGCGTCTATGCTGGAATTCCGGTTGAAAGCACCAGTGATCTATTTATTCGTGGCGATAAACACTTTGTTGGGGCAAACGCCGCGTTTGAAGGAGTAATCGAAAACTGGGATTTCAATCTATTTATTATCGACCAGAGAGTGCATGGGCTGGTTGACCGCAGAGCCATTGGTGGTGAAGCCAGATATTTCGATCCCACCAAATCACTCTTTGGATTGATCGATTATGATATTCACCATGATCTGCTGACCACAACGATGTTGCAGGGTAGTTGGGCGCTGGATGATGATACCCGGTTATATTCGACTCTGGACTATAGAACGTCCCCTTTCATTACCACCTCAAACGCATTGACCGGGCAAACCGTCTCTTCGATAGATCAGTTGAAAACCCTTTTCACTGCAAGTGAAATCAGGCAGCTGGCAAAAGACCGCAGCGCAGAGAGCCGCACTGTCTCATTTGGTGGGTCAAAATCACTCAGTGAGCACCTCCAGGTAAGTGCCGATCTGACCGCCAGCAACACTTCCGGTACCCCCGCTTCCGGTGGCGTTGATGCCACAGAGGCAACCGGTACAGAGTACTATTTAACACTGCAGTCGATCAGCAACAATATCCTCAAGGAGGGCGATGTTGGAATATTGGGTTTCCGCTATTCCGATGCGTCCGCCAATCGTGCATACACACTGAGTGCAAACAGCCGTTATCCGATATCCTCACTATGGAGAATCAGCCCCGTCTTAGCATCTCTTACCGTGAAAACAAGAATGATAACGGTGACCGGGTGGGTGTCAGTGCCTATATCCACTCAGAGTACAGGATCCGCAATGATCTCAGTTTTGAGATGGAGTTGAATGGTGACTGGTATAAAGACAGGACGACCACCAGCGAGGAGCGATTTCTCGATTACCAGTTTATGGCCGGTTACCGCTGGGAGTTTTAGTTGACTGAAGTGGCGGTGATCTTAGCCCTGGGCTAGCGGATGAATGATCAGAGCCCCTGTCTACGTTCGCCCTTTAGCGAAATCGTTGAATATCGGTAGACGCCTCTGTGGCTAAATTGACTACCGGGCTCTCATGATTCTCCTCTACCACCTCGATAACGTCACTCAGAACGGAGTGAAAACAATCCACCAGCGCCGGGGCGAAGTGGGCTCCTCTCTGCTCATCAATGGCCGCTGTAGCATCACTGATACTCCAGGCTGTTTTATAGGGACGGGCTGAGGTCAGGGCGTCAAAGACATCCGCCAGAGCACTGATCTGGCCCGCTAGCGGTATAGCATCGCCCTTCAGCCCCCTGGGGTAGCCGGATCCGTTCCACTGTTCATGGTGGGTGTAGGCGATCTCTTTGGCGGATTCCATGATTGGGGATGTGTGACCATCCAGCATCTGGTAGCCAATGATGGTGTGGCGCTTCATCAGTTCCCACTCCTCATCGGTGAGGCGCCCGTTCTTCAGCAGGATGCTGTCGGGGATACCAATTTTTCCGATATCGTGCATTGGGCTGGCGTGGAGCAGCAGTTCCGCTTGATCATTACTCAATCCCGCAGCGAGGGCCAGCAAGCGGCAGATCTTGCTCATTCGGATGATGTGATCACCGGTCTCCTTATCTTTGTACTCTGCTGCGCGGCCCAGGCGTCGGATGATCTCCAGCTGGGTCTCCCGCAGTTCCCGGGTGCGCTCCCACACCCGCTGCTCAAGGATTTTGTTGGTACTTAGCGCCCGCCGGTGTAGCAGGTTCACCTCAAGCATGTTGCTGATTCGAACCAACGCCTCGGTGCGCTCCACAGGTTTTGTGAGAAAATCCTTGGCACCGGCGGCGAGGGCGCGAAGACGGGTCTTTTTATCTGCTTGCGCAGTCAGTATCAAAACCGGCAGGTAGTCACCTTTATGCAGATCAGTCATACGCTCCATCACCTCGAAACCATCGAGGTGGGGCATACGGAGATCAAGAATCACCAGGTCGGGTTGAAAACTGAGAAACAGATCACAGGCATCCCTGGAGTCAGTGGTACTGATCACCGAACGGTAGCCGTCGGCGGCAAGCATCCGTTCCAGCAGCATCACATTTGCCTGATTATCATCGACTATCAGCAATCTTCCGCTTTTGATATCCATCTCCTGGATCACCGCTTAAGCTCCTTATGTCACTCTGTAGAATTCGATAGCCTATTTCCGGTGTAACTATTCAGCTCACCCTTGAAATTCGCCGTTTCTGCGTTAAAAAATAATCATTTGCACACATAAACTCGCATTTTGTGCCTTTTTATCCTTAAACCGGCTCTGTAGCAAAATTCTGAAAACCACAGTTATGGTGGATCAGAAGTGTTGTAGGAGCGAACTTGTTCGCGATGGACTACGAAACGTGCTCTTCGCGAACAGGTTCGCTCCTACGCCTGAGTTCTGAATAGTTACTTTTCGGGTAACTATTCAGCTCACCCCTGAAATCCGCCATTTCTGCGTTAAAAAATGATCATTTAGCCATGTAAACTCAC
>MOXF01000058.1_pt1 | contig 13819 bp, 16 predicted proteins | sample 1471201 | NCBI WGS metagenome assembly MOXF01 (sample SAMN05358035, study PRJNA327811) | mollusc metagenome | isolation source: Phylotype B (NB1) bacterial symbionts from gill | host: Thyasira cf. gouldii | place: Canada: Bonne Bay, Newfoundland | collected 2010-08
GTCTCTCCCTCAGTTCTCCGGCTAACGCCGATTCGCCATGGCCGTCGCCTCGCCTTCAACGAAGAAACTTTTACGCCACTGCTCGATAGAATCTGCGCGGTTATAGGGTCCCCCACCAATGTCGAACATGCCAGCGTGGGAAAAAGCAGTTTCAACTTGCAGGCTTTGGTCCTGAGCATGCAGGGATATACGGCCTAGGAGCGGATCAAAAAGAACCTCTCCCCTGTTGTGTGGACGATGCCAGCTACCATCATCGGATAGTTCCAGGTTGCAGCAGTAGAGTTTCTCCGGTGGGATCTCTCTATCTCCCAGGCGAATGCGCAGTACGGGTAGCTCACCAAACCACTGGCTCTCATCACGCCCTTTTGCCCGCAACAGATCCAGATCCTCCCGTAATGTATCACGCTCCAGTGCAATGGGAAGGTGGCGTGGGGTAACACGCTGTTCAATGGTGGTATCGGCGGTAGGAATATTGACCAGAGGAAGGTCTCGGCCAAGGGGGTCAAAGTGGTGAAGCCCCGCTCCTACTGCAGATTGCGCTGCAATGGGTCCCCCCAGATATCCTGACTCTCCGTTGGTGATTGGTTCCAGCGGACGGGCGCTCCGGCGCCAGATAAAGAGGCCGAGGTGGGAGATGTTGTAGCGTCCGGAGTAGCCTGATACAGGGCCTGCCGCTGGACTGTGGAGTCCCTGTTCAAACGGGCTATGGGTGCGTTTTGCTGCTGCTCCATCCCTAATGTCGGCAATGGCGGGAGCACCCAGGCGGAGGTGGTTGAGGTGCTGGCTCATCGCCAGCTTTTCAAAAAACTCCACGGCGACTGTCGGCCAACCAGTGACTTCACGCACCACCTGTTCAATGGCCGCTGCCGTCCCCTTAGTCTGACGGTGGGTCAATATATTGGCAAGATAGGCACGCTGCCCGATGCCACCGGCACCGATGTCGCGCATGGGTCGTGCTGCCACCAGGGCGGCGATGTAAGGTAGTACCCAGGGTTCACAGCTTTCGACGAACCAGTTGTCGTAGAGTTGATCTATGTCCTGTTCAACGATTTCCAACTCATTGGTAAGGAGAGCCATCAACGCTTCGAGGGGGTGACCGACCTCGGCATCACGAACGCGGAGGTCGCCCGGCAGTGCGTCAAACAGATCGGAACTCTTGCGGTCACGCATGGGCGGCCTCCGGAGTAAGGGCGATGGCGGAGGGAAGAATGACAAGCAACTCCGCCGGTGTCAGCAGATCCCCCGTCACTTGTGACGGTGCCGCAGTTCGGGCCGGAAGCTGGCTCTCCAAGTGGGTCATATCGGCTGGATCGATACCGTCATGAAAACGCCCAAAGCTGTCGAGGTCGACAGCGACAACCCCGGACACTTCATGCAGTGCAGCGATGATTTCAGCAGCACTTACCGGTTGGCCGAGGCACGTAAGCCATACCCAAAACGGTTACACAGCAGCGTCTCAGCTGTCGCCACGACACTATCAAACAGGTAGTTATCATCAATGAACAGCTTTGCCTTGATCTGGAAATAGCCCAGAAGGTAGGGCTGAATGACAAGGGGACAAATGGGGTTACGCTGTTTCTCCATAGCGCCGCCCAGGTACTCGATCAGTGGTGCATCGGCGCCCAGGGGGGCTTCGTTTTCAGGGGCGACGGTGAGATGAACTGTCTGCCCACGGGATGACCAGAGCACGGTGGCTTTTGCCTTGCCGACACCGGCAAAGCCGAGAGCAAAATCTTCGTAGTCGGTAATGGAGACAATGCGGCCCAGGGATCTGACACTCGTGGGGGCGTTTAGCCGGGCGCCAGCCAGGCTTTCCGGCTCTGCCGAGCCGGAGGGTGGGGAGGGGTTGATGACTGAGCGGATTCCGAGTGGCCTGGTTTTGAGCTGAGCAATGGACTCGTCAGCCACTTCCCCGGCATGGCCGCTACCGGCACGGTAGTGGGCGGTGATGTTCTGCTCCCCGGTGGGCAGGCGGCGACCGTTGATGCCATCTCCGAAGCGAACTCTGGTGCGCCCATCATCCTCGTAACGAACCTCATAGGCCAAGTCGTTGGGGCTGGCATGAAAAAGAGTATCAACCTCCTGCCAGCGGATCGAGTCGATATGAATTTCCAGTGTCGATGCCCGCCCGCTCTCCGTTGCTGCAGAGACCATTGTGAGAGGTTTGCGCGCCAGGAAAAAGGTCTGGTTGAATTCAGTGGCACTTCCTGATCCCAGGGTTTCGGAGAACTGCTCCCCATGGGTGGCCAGTGCGACATTGGCATTAATTCTGACGCTGGCGCGTTTGTAGCTGTATTCAAGCCCGGACTTGAGCATGAGGCGTGTGATGCCGCCGATATGAATCACATCGGAGATGATGGAGGTTTCACTGTCATTCAAACCCTCCGCATCACTGCGCTCGCCGCTGATGGAGATAGCTTGGTCGCGCTCGATATCGAGATAGAGTGTATCCAGGTCGATATGCTCGGTACCGTTGGGAATACTCTCCTCGATGGGAATGCCGGATAAGGGTAAATTCCTGCTGGCTGCATAGATGTGGGCGGAACGGAACTTGAAAGCGTTGAGGCGCAGGTCTTTCCCTTCTCCCGTGGTGTTGACGGCTGTACCATCGGGATTGCGTAGACCAAGGCCAGTAGTTTTGCCGCTGACGGCATAGTCCACCCGGGACTGGAGAGCGACGCTGTTGATGCGGAACCCCATACTTTCTCCGTCGGCGGACTCAATGATCGCCCAGCTGTCAGGGGTGAGGTTTTTCACCTCACGCTCCAGGTAGAGATCCGAATCACCGTTGAGTGCCGTCCCCTGCTGTCGCTCCAGATTGTCCGCTCCGGGAGATCCCAGGGAGATGGATAAGGATCGGCAATATTATTACTGGAGGCGCTACGACTCTCCTTGCCATCTGACAGTGCCTCCCACCGTGGTGAACTGTTACCAAAAAAGCCGCAATCCTCCCCCATGACATGTAACCCCGGTGTCGTGCTGTGGCTGTGTGCCTCGGGGGGGGCGGGTTTGCGGATCATCGTCATCAGTTTTATACGTGACCAGGATTGACTGCGGACCAGGGCACTCAAAGAGTTACCGGTCCAGCGTGCTTCACGCACATGGTGTCTTACCGACTCGGTGGTCATAGGAATAATCTGCCGGGGAAGGTAACCGATGGGCAGCTTGGGGAGATGCAGCAACGGCATAAGACGGGGCTTGTCCGGTGTGCGGCCGTGGCGGGTAAGGGTGACGGTGGTCAGTCCGAACTCCCTGAGTTCTGCCGCCTTCACCACGCGCATTCCAATGGCAGCGACTTTCTCTTTCTCATTCGGTGAAGCATCCTTTTCGGGGTGTACGCCAGTTGCCAGAATTCTGTCGCCTGGCTTGAGACCGAGCCCCACTCCCTGGAGGTAGATCTCATTCACCGGCAGGGCGCGCAGCCTCGCTTCGATTTCAGTGTTGTACTCCTTGTCTACCTGCAGTTTCCGCAGCCTCGCTTCCAGATCCAGCCCCCTACTCAATGGGTAGTACGCCTTAAGGCTTGCAGCATCTTCAATTACTCGCAGCTCTGGATTGCTCTCCACCTCGTCGGCAAAACTGTTGTCCAGGTCGAATAGAAAGAGCGTACCGTTCAGCTCATCGTCCTGCTGGTCTGCATTGTGATAGAGCGCAAGGGGTTGGTCATGCTGGGTACGTGCGGCAATGTTATTCCATTCGGCGCGGGCGGTGATCTGTTCCACCGTCTCAAACAGCTGGGGCAGCTCACCTTTTACCTGTGGAATAGACATGGACTGTACGCCCACGGGTACTTCGACCTGACGATAGGGGTTGTCGGCCTCCTCTACTGAAAAAGCGAGGTGTACCGATGCGGCAACGCCGGGCGCCGGTTCGTAGCCAATCATTCGCGCCAGTTCCACCATCGAGCGGCGTTGGCTGGCGGTTCCCACATAGGCTTCATTGGCTATTCTCTCGGAATAGAAGCTGAGTACGTCAAGGGTGGTTGCAAACCCGTCCATAAGGGCAATGGTGGGATCGCTTGTCTCCCTGCTGGAGAGTTTTGCCAGGGGTTTCAGCAGGGAACCACTTTCAGGATCCGGCACCGTCTGTCGCGGTATGCGCTGGAGCATATGTCCGAGAAACTCCGGCTGGGTGCCAATGCGGTAATCTATCCTGCTCAGGCCGGGGCGGTTCGGTTTCCTCTTTGGCACCTCGACACTCTTGCCGCAGGGACTCTCTTTTCCACTCGTGGCCATAATTAACGCCCTCCCGCCATAATCAAGCGGAGTCTTCCGTTGTCGGGATAGTTGGGATCACTGTCGAGTCGGGCTACCTCATCATCAGCCACCGGTATTTCGCCCTCCCTATGGTAATCAATGCCAGGCTCGTCAAGGCGGCGAAAATGCCCCACCAGTCTGTTCTCTTTATCAAACAGTCCCGCCCAGCTGACACCTTGCACTTTCATACAGCGCGCTATCATCTGTGAAAGAAGCACATTATCCCCAAAAGTGAAGTTCTCGGGATGGAACATGCCCGGTCGCCCATCCGGCCCCTGCCTGCCAGAGAAAGAGGCAACAAGATCTCTCTTCACATCACCAGCGTAGTGGTTGGAATCGACACACACATAAAGAGAGATATCGAGTGCAACATAATTGGGTTCAACGATCTCCAGGTCATGTCCTGCCAGGCGCTGGTACTGAGGTAGGTTCGAAGATGGGCACGGAAATCATCATCCATCTCGACGCCACCGACAGGGTCGATAGCCAGGAAAATGGTGTGCCAGCTACCTGTCCAGCGTCGCGAGGCGCTTGCACGCTGTACCCGGGGGTGCTGTTCAGCGGCTCTGGCGTAATCTGAAGGGGTAACAGAGCGTCTCTGAGTCTTAAAGCGGTGAGGGGCTGCAGTGCGTATTGACTGTACAGACTCTCTGTCGCGCCCGCCCATTGCCGCCAGAGGATTGCGTATCGAGGTGATCCCTTCGCCGTCACCGGTCACAATGTGGGCAATGGCACCAGCGACTACGTTGCCGTGCCTGCCGCCACCGTGACGCACTGTGGCGGTGAACTTTGTGCCATTGGTTGGTTGCCGCCCGCCCACACCGTCGCCGAAGAGAATATAACCGCCACCATCATTTGCCGGCTCAAACTTGAAGTGAGCGGCAAAGCGGTCTGAAGCGAGTAGGTCCGGTTGGCACACCCAGCGGTGGCCTTCGCCCCTCAACGTAATGGCGGCAACGGTCTCTCCTTCCGCAGCGAGAGTGGCGGCCGCAGCTTGTCGGCGTGCTTCACCCTCATCGAAGCGTTGTGCATGGACGATCTCGCCTGCAGCCACCCGGTTACGGAGTCGTTGCCCCGGACCGTCGTCGGGAAGCAGGCCGGTATCGGATGGTTTGCCGACCGCATAGGCGTCTTCACCTGCCGCCGCCGGGGCAAGTGAGTAATCGACTGTGCGCCCCTGATCGGCAAGCAGTACATTGCCAGTGGCGACCGCACCTTTGGAGCTGAGAGTCAGAGGGAACGTCAGGGCATCGCCGCTATGCCACTTGATATGCACCAGGTCGATGCCGAGCAGTGGATCCTTTATATCTACCGGGGTTCCGTTCAGGCGTACAAGCTGGCGGTGCTTGGGATCGGGTGGATCATCCTCTGTGCCGGTGAAGGGAATGAGCTCTTCGAAAATCAGCAGATCGCCTGTGCTGAGTTTCAGCTTGTCACTGCTGCCGATGAGATAGGCTTCGGTAGCCCCTGGCGGCAGGCAGCACTCCTCATCACCCCAGTTGTGTAGGTAGATGGCGTTGCGTGATGTTGCGATGGAGGTGAGCGATTCCAGCGCCTCGAATATTACCGCCCCTGCACCCACCATCTCCTCCATTATATTGGGGTCTCTGGGTATGATGACCGGGTAGCGACGGGGGCTTTCAGGCGGTCTGGAGAGAAAGCGTGTTCCGGCGGGAATGACCGGGTTTTCACTTCCCCCCTCACGGTCAGATTCGGCCGTGACCGCAATGGCAACACGTGCATTGCACCCTTCGTCCGGACGGTAACCGAGCAGCCGGCTGTGGCGTACCAGCGATTGACGAAGCCTGGTCTTTTCAAAGAATGCTTCGGTTCCTACGGCATCCTGGAACCAGCTGGTGCGATCAGCCGCAGCAGCCAGCGTTTCTACGAGGGCAACCCCCAGGTCTGCAGGATTGCGCTCATTCCATCCCGGCAGGGTCACCGACATGCGATCAAGCATCAGCCTGCGCAACCCCTCGTAGTCCCGGGCAAGATAATCGATCGGCGGTCCGTAGTGGCGGCCGGGAGCATCTATTTCCGGAGCCTTGCAGTCAAAATCCGTCGGGCACTCCACCTTGAAGAGAAACTCCACTTCGGAGAGTTGCCGGTCGATAACCATCGGTGGATTCTCATTCAGCACGCCACCACGTAGCCGCAGTCGATAGGGTGAGAAATCCCCGGCGCTGTTGAGTGTCAGGCGCAGGGTGCGATCCCCCGATCCCCCGGCGACTGATATGACCGCTATATCACGAATCCGGGTACCGCCTTCGATGATGAAGTTGTCGCTATCGAAGAGTGGTGTAGTGCCGCTGAAGAGGCCGTCGGGCCGGATAAAGGTGATATCAAGCAACCTTTGACGCAGTGTCTTCGAAGGGGCGTCATGGTCAACCACTTCAACGTGGTCTATGCCGTTGAGAAGAAGACCTCCACCGATATCGATACTGTTGTCGGCAACCCGCTGTCGCCGTCGGCTTGATCCGCAATATTGTCGGTCGTCCATCACAGCTCCCTCGTCAGGCTGATCGTCTGTTCAGCCTCCTCATTGAGCGGCCGATAACGTACCAGCACCTTGAGTTTGTTTGCCTCGCTTTGAACCCCCACCTCCAGTACCTGAATCTCGCCGGAGAGCCACTGCTGCAATGCTCCCTGCACCATATGCTGGATTGATGCCGCAAGCTCAGGAGTGTTTTCCGTAAACAGCATCTCCCGAATACCCGATCCAAATTCAGGCCGATGGGCACGCTCACCGCGATTGGTGAAGAGTATCTGCTCGAGCATGTCGCGAATATGTTTATCGCGGGAGGCCGTGGAGGTGAAGCCATCTTCACCAATTCGGTAGGGATAGTTGAAATTGACCATTTCCCGGATCCTCAATCCGCTACTACTTTCGACTGAATATTGCTCCATACCACCGTTCCCTGTGGTAGCTGCTCCGCCGACTGGCAGATGTCTCCCGGATTCATCAACAGGAGCGGCTTATTATCGGTAAAAACCTTGGCCGATGCCCTGGTTAACAGTGCAGTGACGCAGGGCTGTGGTTTACCGCTGGGGATAGTGAAAGCACACCCCGCCACTGTCCCCTTGTCTCCCATCGCCAGTGGGGCGGTGTTGTCTATCAGCACTTTGGAAGTGCTTGTGGCAAGGGTCACCGGACCCCCATGAGGACATTGGCAGATGGTGGCCATGGTAATGACAGGGGTGGTCATGGCAGCACCTTCAGGTTGGTGCCATTGATCGACACACCATCAATGGCAATCTTGATCGAACTTCCGGCAAAGCTGAGCTGCATCGCGTCTGCACCTGCTTTGATCATTGCCTCACCTGCGGCAGTGGTGACCGAAAGGGTCAGCTCTGTAGCCATGCTCACGTCGAGTATCTCAATGCGGAAGTTCTCGCCAGCCCATACACGGGTGAAGGGCTGTAAAGGCCCCATACTCGCAGGAGGGTCTCCCACATCCCAGAAGCCACCCGACCCAAATGGGGTAGTCCGGGTCACCCCGTTCAAATTCGACCCACACTTTGCTCCCACAGGGGGGATGGCAAAGAGACCCACTCCAGGTCCCGCACCCGGCAGACAGGGCATGGCCCAGCCTGTAGAGCCATCACTAAAGATGTCTGCAACACTCACCTCCACCCGGCCCAGCCCCATGGGGTCTAGGGTGTTGGTTACCTTGCCACGGTGTTTGCCGTAAAACCTGGGGCACTCATCACTCATGCTATTGCTACTCCACCCACGGGGACGAGAGGTTGAGCGGTATAGAGCTCACCCCTCTTCATCTCGAAACTTTGTTCATAGGTACCGGGCCTGATCAGGTGGCGCACATGGGAAACGCGGTACTCGCCATTGAATACATGGCCCAAGCCACGCAGGTAACAGCTGTCATAGGGCTTTAGTACACCGTTATATCTCACCGGGTTGAGTTTGCCGCTTATCTTGACAACATTGTCGTTACTGTTATCGACCATGCCCTGAGCACGCCCCATGGCCTGGGCCATGTTGAGGCCGCTGGTATTGAGTCGTGTCGTCCGCGTCTGGCCGTAGCGTGTCAGATAGTCGGGCACAAGGCCTTGGGGACGCCGGGTTGACCCAAAAGTCTCTATTGGTATGTCTTGCCCTGTATTCCGATCCTGGACTGTAGTGCTGACCGTAGTCAACTCCTCACCGTTATGGATGGCAGTCACATCGAAAGCGTCAGACATCGGGCCAATATTGACCGACAGTGCTTTCTGTGGCACTCCCTGGCGAGGCACAGGCCCCCAGTAGAGGGTGCTCAGGCCGGGGGCCGGGCCTGGGTCGAGATAGGTATGGTAACCATGGCGCTTGGCCATTAGCTTGAGATAGGCCCAGTCATTGCAGAGCTGCTTCGGTATCCGGTCTATGGGGATCGGAGGATCGATCACGCCGGTGGAATGACGATGGCACGATGGCCATGCTGGCATAGGAGAGGATGATCAGGTTGGCGATGGCGGTCTCATCCAGCGCCATATGACTCACCCGCTTCTCCTCGCGTGACAGCAGGCAGGTCAGGTCATGACCAAAAAGTATCAGCTTTCCTTCATGGGATTGGCTTCCGGGAATATACTGCCGCTTGGTGACCACTCCATCGAAAATCACCGTTGGCTTGATATCAAAGATCATGGTGACAACAACCCGGGAGTCCGGCTTGAACCGTTCATCATCAATAAACTTGGGCCCGATCAAGCTGAGTGGACCGTCGCGACCGACACTGAACACCATTCTAAAACCGGTAGGCGCGGTATCGAACAGTTTTATCTCCAACTCTTCCAGTGCCTCCAGCGCATCGACAGGGGCGGGGATCGGTACGCCTTTGCCGAGCATCAGGTTCATTCGTACACCGAGAATATTGCCGAAGGCACTCATTTGGCCGGATCCTCGATGCCGGGTACCGGAATCGAGACGCTCTTTCCCGGTACGGAAAGTAGCTGATCCGGGTGCATGACATCACTGGCATTGGCGATCAGGTGCCAGGAGCCAGGCAAGCCGAAGTGGCGGAACGACAGGTTGTCGACCCTGTCACTGTCGGTTGTGCGGTGCTTGAGGCCGACCATATAGGCAGCAGCCGGTGGCAACGGGATAGGCACGATGTAGCGAATCGTTTCTCCCTCCGGGCCTTCAATATTGGCAATTGGCCGGCCAGCATAGCGGCTCTCACTGGTGATCATCAGCGGTTTCTCCTCATAGCAGATTAACCTCATCGGAAAGCGCCGAAGCTGTATTTTCAACACTGGCAATGGTGGCGAGCGTCTCCTTTACCACCTGGTGGGCCATAAAGGCCCAGTAGCCGGGATGGGTTATCGACAGATCGTTATAGTTGAGCACGCGCATGCTGAGAGCTACATCCGCACGTATCGGATTGAGGCTGGCGTCGTGGGCGCTCTCGGTGATTGAAAGGCTTTCGATCTTCACCGGAACAACCCGCTTCCAGCCATAGATGAACAGTGTCAGCGGTGCGACGGGGGGCACCACCTCCATGGTGCCGGTAAACAGTAGTGCCTGGTTGATGGCAACTGACAGGCTCTTGGATAGATCAACATCTCCAGCGCCGCCAGATAACCGGCAATACCGCCGCCCAGGGGCCCGGACTTCCCTTCCTCCATCTGGTCGATCAGATTCATGGTCAGATTGGCGCTGATCGTCTCCTGTGGCGGTCCCTGGAGACGCAGAGGCTCGGCTCTGCCGCCACCCGCTTCGCTGTACTGGGGTGTAACCGAACGGGATATCTGTTCTGGATTGTATTGAAAGATCGCGACCGAAGAGAGCGGGTTGAACAGATCGATGCCGACGATGGCGCCTTTCAGAATCTTTGGGGAGCCGGGGAATGCGGAGGTCATTGGCATTTTTCTCCACTGCTGATTTTGACAATCGAGGTCACGAGTTGAGAGAAGCTGTTGTGGATCTCAAATTTTTCGCCAGTTTTACTATCATGAAGTATAAGGTTCTTTTTGTTTCCTTCAGTCAAAGGAGTGAAGTAGAACTGAATAGCATTGGTACCCTCAATAACAGAGGTCTGGATCGGTTTGACTTTAACCGTCAAAGGGCCATAGATATTGTTTTTGCTATCTATGGCAGATAACGTCGCAGTGCATACGGTGCTTCCCGAGTATTTTTTGTTTAGCTCAAACGGGCCACTGATTGTAAGAGTGATGGAGCTGGGAGTACCATTTTCAATCTTGCCCTGGCTGATGCTGTCAGGTTTCTCTTTTTTTCCGCTACCGGAGTCACTACCGCCTCCAGGCTGTTGTGGTTGTTCATGCCCCGTTGACTTCTTCTTTTCGGAAGCTCCATGGCCACCTTTTTTACGCAGCTTAATGTTGTCGGGAACATCGGTCACCTTACTTTTGCCGCGCGTATAGTCATCGCCTGTAGCATCACTATCACCTCCGTCGACACTCCCACATTTAAACTCCTTGTAGGGGGTGTCTGGGAAGCTCTTTTTATCAATATCACAGAACATCTCGGAGGCGTGTTGCCCCAGTGTCTTGCCAGCGATCTCGGTTTTCAGGTTATTGCGCAGGGCGGCCTGTGCAAGCTTGACAATCTTGACCCCAGCAAGCTTTGGCAGGCTTTTCATGAAATCCATTTTGGAGATGAGTCGCCCGATAAGGTTTTGCGATGAGCAGGATTGTAGCGTCAGGGCGATAATATATTCCAAAGGAGAGAGTCCAAATTGGCTCAATATCCAATCCACAACGGCTGCACCACATCCAATCACCGCGCCTATGCCGACTGTCTCCGGTGCTGAGGCCAGTCCGGCAATACATGAAGCGATACGCAGGCCCTTTGCAATTTCGGCGATGCCACCGGCAATTTTTGTAAGCACTTTCACGTCGCCAACAAACTTATTAACCTTCCGCTGAATTTTTCCGATCGAATCGGAGATGAGTTTGTCAAAATAGGCTTTGGAATCAGAGGTTATCTTATCTATCTTCCTTTCAACTGATCTGCAGTGTCGATCAGTGCGTCAATGGGAGTATCTACCAGCAGTGATTTCATCTTGGCACGGAAACCTTCCATACCGCATTCGATAATGGTGTTGAACATGGTTGCCATGAAGGGGGCTACAACCTTGGGAATTACTATCGCTGCCACTTTCGCGGCCGCCTTGAGGATTGTACCTTTGCGACCGCCGAGATAGTGTTTGCCTTTCTTTTTTGCAAAGCGTGCTTTGACCTTTTTTCGGAAGCTGTCGAACTTCTTGATTGCGGCAACAAAGAGGCCGCCAAATTTCTCGCGGAAGATGCCCAGCGGGGTCGCTTTGAGGCCGGACCAGAAAGCTACGGAGCGCAGGCTGTTGAAATCCTTCGCTGCACTCGATGTCTTGGAGGCCAGCCTTTTGTCATAGGAGAGTGTGGACGTCGGCACCGGCTGCTCACGCACCCACTGGGCAATTGATCCTGCTTCCGTGACTTTCTCACGCATCGCATCCGGCGCGAGGCTATTGAACTCCTCAAACAGGTTGTTCTTGCTCTTTTTTGGGTGGCTCTTGTGACCGCGCCGGATCGCTTCCCACTTGCTCCTCTCAAAGGTATCTTTTGCGCGGCGCTGCAGTTTGTGGGGAGCGGCAGGGGTAGCCTCGACTATCGGTAGGCGCCTGACCTTTTTTGCTGTAGGCGGACGCATGAGCGGCTTTTGGATCTTGCGAACCTCGCGTGCCAGCTTCTTGAAATCCTGGTCGGTGGAGTGTTGACGCAGAACACTGTTGATATCGGCCGGTTTTGGTGCCAGGAAGTAGACGTAAATACCGTCATTACCCCGTTTGCTGTCTTGTGACAGCATCCACCGTCCACTGATGCTGGTAGGACTCCCGGAGGTAACCGACTTGACTTTTCTCTTCTTTTTGCCGCCGCCGGTGGCAGGTACGCTGGGTACCTTGACCGTACCCCGGACTTTGAGATCATTCACCGGCCAACTGCTGCCTGATGCAATGGCACCCCTGGCATCCCAGCCGGAAGGGATGGTAAGACTCTTCATTTTGCCCGGATTTCCATTCCATCGTTCGGTACGACCTGCAGCGCTAAGGTGGCTATTGGTAGCTCCGATCAGAACATTCAATCCTTTGATATAGTTATTGAGCTGGGTTACGCCCTTGCCGCGATAGCCAGGATCGTGTGCTGGCTTGAGCTCACCCAGTTTGATGTTTGCTGGTGCCTTGTCCATCTTGACCAGCTTGCTGCCATACAGGACCGGTGCGCGTGCCTTTCTCAGGCTGTAGCCTGAGCTGCCACGCTCCATGCGCAGGTTGAATGCAGGTACCTTGGTACAACTGGCCTTTGATGAGCTCATCGAGAAGTTGTTGAGCTGGTACGTGGTCGGTTGTGTGGTACTACCTGCAGGAGGGGGTGGTGCTTTCACCGGCAGGGCTTCAACACCGGGGACCGGGATATTATGCCTGCCTGTTCCCACCGCATTCGCAGTATAGAAATCAGCGAAGCCGCACTTTTTGGTGTCGACAAAATTGCGGTTGGCACCCGGAATAGGCACTTCGGTAATCACATCACCGTTGACTGTCCTGACCGCCTTTTGTGCCACGTCATGCATTCGACTGTGAAGCTTGCCGGATGCGGTGGTGGAGCCGGGCAGGAAATAGGGATAGGTTTTGCGTCTTACCTTTGTATCTCGGTTGCTGTTTACCTGGTTTTCCCGGTATGCCATCACCGGCCCGCCACCAGCAGATCCCACGGGACCCGGCGATGTCTGCTGCATGACATGGGCAAGTTCATGGGCCATGGTAAAGCCTGGCGTTTCACCCTCTTGTTGCCCCAGCCATATATGATTGCGGTAGGTGAAGGCCCTGGCACGAATCGATTTGCTGAGATGGCTTGATGTCTGGTTTTTATGCACACGTACAGTAGAGAGATCACGCCCCATTCTGCTTTCGAAAAAGGATTGGGTAGCGGGGGCGAGTGGGGTGCCGCCGCTGGTGAGCTGACTGTCGGTGGCGGCTATCTGCTCTGATCCCTGGTTGTCACTGCGCATCCTTGCCTTGGGGCTATCCTCCTCCAGTTTATCGCTCGCTTTCCGTTGCAGTCGTGGCTCAGCAGGCGCTTTCCCGGCACTCGATGTTGTTGTTGATCTGCGTGCCTGTACTTCATCATCCTGAGCGGCACTACAGCTGCTGCAGGCACGCTGTACGCTGTTATCCGCACCACTGGCCGTCGTCAGGTCGGTGGTGCGCATTGCCATCACCTTTCCGGCGATGTGGTCGGCCTCGCTCTCGTACTTGTCATTTGCCTCGCCCACTTCCAGGCGGGGTTGGATCGCTGCCTTCTCCTTATCCTCTCTGGCACAGGCTGCGCATTTGCGTTGCACGGGTGCCGCCGGAATCGAAGAGAGCGAGGTCAGCAACCGGGGAGAGGAGACCTCTCTGTTTCGCCGCCTGGCTTGGGCAGGGGCGGCCTTCGCCACGGCGGGTGGCGCATGCCGGGGGCTGTTTATGGCCATTGCCTTGCTCACCGGTGACCGCCCTCTGTCGATGTAACACTGCTTTTTCCTATCAGTGCCATGTGCGATTTGCCGCCCTGCCTCGCTGCCCTGCCTGGTC
>MOXF01000059.1_pt1 | contig 13707 bp, 22 predicted proteins | sample 1471201 | NCBI WGS metagenome assembly MOXF01 (sample SAMN05358035, study PRJNA327811) | mollusc metagenome | isolation source: Phylotype B (NB1) bacterial symbionts from gill | host: Thyasira cf. gouldii | place: Canada: Bonne Bay, Newfoundland | collected 2010-08
CGCGGGGTGGCCGCCATCATAGTGGGCACCACGATGTTTCCCACTCGCCTACGGCGTCCTCGGCTATCAGGAGTACCTGGGATACACAGAGCGAGGCCATATTGTTACGACGAAACAGCGTATCGAACAGCTGAGAAGACTGAAGGCAGAGAGGCACTGCTTCGAAAGCTGATGGTAAGTTTGGTGATTCGTTCATGCCTATCCGGTTAACACGGGTTCGCCTGAGTCCTGGGATTAGTATGTGTTTGCACGCTTTCGTAAAAGCCTCTGTAGGTTAGCGACTCCACTCGAGGAATAAACGCAGAATAGACAGGACACCCATCAAACCGCCAAATGGTGGGTGTCCTTATCCTTTTTTATTTTTTTCAAGTGAAATCGTTGCACTGGCTTGCGTAATCCTGGTCATGTGGCGCAGCAACAATGTCGTCATTGCCACCGGTACTGGTCTTGCCGTGTTGCTGTTAGATAGTCCCTACCTGGATTAGCCGACCAACAACACCATGTAAACAGATTGTAAACCGGTGACTGAAATCTTTACGGTTTTCTGTCTAAAAACCGCAGGCACATTTCCCTAAGCTAACTCTGAAGCGTTTAAAAACCATTTTGGAGTTAACCATGAATCACAAAATTCTCACCCACCGAATCAGTACACTCGCGTTATTGTTCAGTGCCGTCGCGCTATCCGCAGCAATCACTTTCACCAGCCCGGCACAAGCTGGCACAGTAGCCAAACCACCCAAAATCCAGCTCGCTATCTTGCTTGATACCAGCAGCAGTATGGATGGTTTGATCGATCAAACCCGTAACCAGTTGTGGCAGGTGGTTAATGAATTTTCAAGCGCCAGACAAAACGGCGTGACTCCTGTGCTCCAAATCGCACTGTTCGAGTATGGCAATGACAATAATTCGATCAGAAAAGGTTATGTGCGCAAACTAAACAACTTCACTCGCGAGCTCGACGCCGTCTCGGAAGGCCTGTTTTCACTGACCACCAACGGTGGCGCTGAATTTTGTGGTTATGCAATCAAGGATGCGGTAACTACACTGCAGTGGAGCCATTCCGACAGCGACATCAAGACCATTTTTATCGCTGGTAATGAATCCTTCGCACAGGGACCGGTCAGCTTTCGCCAGGCAATCAAACTTGCAACGAAACAGGGCATTACCGTCAATACCATCCACGCAGGCAGCCATGATGAAGGTATCAACGACAACTGGCAGACAGGCGCACTGCTCGCCGGTGGAGACTACCTGAGCATCGATGCCGATCAACAAATCGTGCACATAGATGCGCCACAGGATGAAGAAATTTCCCAGCTCAATGCGCAGCTGAATCGGACTTACATTCCCTATGGTAGCGACGGTGCCGACAAGCTGGAGCGCCAGATGGAGCAGGATGCACAAAGCAGCGGCATTTCATCGGGTCTGCTGGCAAAACGCGTCAAATCCAAATCATCGTCTTTTTACCGCAACTCGAACTGGGATCTGGTCGATGCCTTCGAAGACGGTGAAGTCACCAAAGAGTCGCTGGTACAACTGGAGGCTGAAGTACTACCAGAACCGATGAAAGACATGGATGCCGCTGAAAAGCTCGACTACGTGCAGCAAAAAGCTGTCGCGCGTAAAAACATCAAACAACGTATCTCCCAGCTGAGTGAATCGCGCGACACTTACGTCGCCGAAAAGAAACGCGAAATGGTGGTTGCCGCACCCAGTGTCAGTGATGCCCTGACCAATGCGGTACGCAAGGAAGCCAACGCCAAAAACTTCGTCTTCGACTAGTCCAGTAGCGCATCCCCGCTAAAGAATAGGAATTTCAACCCATAAAATCAATAAATTTTCAGATGCCCAGCGGGGTATCCTGTACCAACCGCACGGACTGCACGGATGCTGGCGAGGATGATACTGTGGACACCTCATCTGACACCAAAAAGCGGGGCTTATTTATCCCAATAGCCCATCGGCCAGGGTAATAAGCACAAGAAGATCCAATGCATGCATCAAAGACACCTGCAGATTTTGCCTACAGATGGTGGTTGAGATCAGCTACCAGCTCACCGTCTGGTCATACTCGAATTCCGCTTCCGGATCTACTGCATCAACATCAAATATTTGACGCTGATCCAGCTCCAGATAGAGTTTCAGTGGGCCACGGGCAGGTGGGCGGCGGTTTCCACCATCCGTTGGTGTTACAGGTGAGACAGATACCCCTCCCCTTGCATGAATAAGCGATCAGATAATCTTCTCTGCACCCATCGCAACAGGCTCTGGCACAGCTTCCGCTCCTGCTCACGCTAAGTACCTACATCCATGTAGGCTCAGCCGTATGCCAGTATTCCGCACTCCAGGAACTTTCGCAGATCCCGTTCTACATGCTGGGGGAAGGGGTCATAATCCGGGTTGGCCTCTCGCCTGTTGTCCAACCATGTTTCGAGGTGATGCTGCACCACCTGGTAGATTGCCGTGCGCTCTGGTTTTCGACGCTGGTATACACGGACTTCCGGAGTTGGCTTTTGGTGACGCTGAGTAGCGCAAGTGTGAATCAAGAGCAAGCCCTAGGCGACACTGTCATAGATAGAGTTTGGGGAACGGGTTGGGTTTCTGGAAGACCATACCCACCTGGGCCCACAGCGGTACCACATTCATCAGAATAAAAATACCGAGCAGCACCATGATGGCGGTGGATGTCTTTTCGATGAACGCCCGCTCCGGGCTGTCCGCCCAGAGATCAACGAGGGATGCAACTCTCATGCCCCTAATAGGGACGAAGTAACTTATCAAGATCAACTTTTTCCTGGTTATTATCCTTTGCTTTTGATCCTGGGATTTTCCCTTTCCTTGCCGAAATTCTTCTTGATGAAGAATATGTCACAACACAGCGTTTTATCCTGCGAGCCAATCCAGATGGCAGTTCGCTGATTGATAATCCGTCACTTGGTTTACTCATCATATCTCCTCAGCTGTTATTCACTTCACTAAAGAGTCATCATCTAGTCGAAATACATCCCACACGTGGGTAAAAAATGTCGATACACAAGGAGCCCAAATAATCTCCAGTTGATCAAATTATTCAGGGATTACTAGCGCAGTACATGCACCGAGCAAGGTGCGTAGCGGATGGTGCGGGCCGCTGTCGAACCGAGAAAAAAATCACGCAAGCCGGGCTTGTGGGATCCTACAATGATGCAATCGGCATCGACTTTCACAGCATAATCGGTAATTGCCAAACCCGCGTGACCGGAAATAACCACGATTTTAATATCCTTTGCATCACCAATCCGCTCAGCAATGCTCTGCTTCGAGGACTCCCTGGTTTTCTCAACATACTCTGACGGCAAATATGAACTGACGGAACTGTGAACCGGTTCAAACACGTGAACAGCAATGATTTGACCAGTTTCCGCTCTTAGCTTTCTGGCGAGCGCCAAAGCCCTTGAGCCATAACCATGATCCAATGCTAGCGACACAATTATCTTGTTGTACATTTCCTCTCCTCTACTGATCAGGTTTCCGGACAGCACTGATAAATGAAACTATCCGGAAACCTGTTGATTAAGCGCTCTCGTAGAGGCGGGTCAGCACAAACTCGTTGTGACCCAGTACCTCGGCTGCGGTATTGCGGCCATTAGCAGTACGCAGTGTCATCTCCAGCAAGGCATCACCCGCCTCATCCGGTGACATATCCCGGCTAAGCAGACCTGAGACATCCACATCAACGTGCTCAGACATGGTCCGTACCGTTCTTGGGTTAGCACAGATCTTGATCACCGGCACGATTGGATTACCGATGATGTTGCCCTGCCCGGTGGGAAACAGATGCACCGCGTAGCCGGCTGCACCACATAGGGTCACCATCTCGGCGGCGGCCGATGAGGAGTCCATGAACCAGAGACCTGAACCAGTCGGTGCCTCAGCCTTATCCAGTACACCGTCAACGATGCACTTCTTACCGATCTTCTGAATATTCCCCAGCGCCTTCTCTTCGATGGTGGTGAGGCCACCGGCGATATTGCCCTTGGTCGGCTGCGAATCGGACAGGTCACTGGTCTTGTGTCGCTCGATCATCTCCTGATAACGGTCGAACATAAACATGAACTGGTCACGCACTTCATTGTTGCGGCAACGCTCGGCAACCAGGTGTTCACCACCGGTTATCTCGGAGGTTTCACCGAACAGTAATGTATTACCCTGCTCATAGAGTTTATCGAACGCATTACCGACCGTCGGGTTAGAGCCACACCCGGAAGTGGTATCTGACTCACCACATTTGGTGGAGACCCACAACTCTTTCAGTGGCGCCTCTTCACGACGCAGCTCGGTTGCCCAGTGGACATACTCTTTAGCTGCCTTAGAAGCGCGCATAATGGTGTCATGGTCACCATGGAGTTCAATACCAAAACCCACTACCGGCTTACCGGTCTTGGCGATGCCTTCGACCACTTTCTGAGTCCATCCCTCTTCGATACCGATTACCACTACCGCCGCCACGTTGGGGTTGGCGCCGGTACCAATCAGGGTACGGAAATGCAGATCCAGGTCGGCACCAAACTGCAGGCGACCATAGGGGTGCGGCAGAGCCATTGAGCCCTTGATATTATTAGCTACCGCTTCGGCTGCGGCATTTGAAATGTCATCGATCGGCAGGATGATGACGTGGTTACGAACACCGACACGTCCGTTTTCACGTCGGTAGCCCCAGAAGGTTGCATTGTTTAAGTCCAGTGACATAGGTGATTCTCCAAAATAGGTTAGATGTGGTTAACAGTTCGCTTACCAGCGTTTGGTCTTGATGTTATGGACATGGGCATGTTCACCGGTACCGATGTCTGAGATGACGCGACCGATATCAACACCGTACTTAATCACTGTGTCGCCATTACCCAATGGACGGATAGCCAGTTTATGGCCGATGGGGATGTCACTGGCCGCTTTAAAGGTAATCTCTTTATCCTGATCCATGATCCAGCCAGACATCTCGTCTCCAGCCTTCACACCCTCTACCACTACGACACCTACTGAGTCGCCTTCATCATGAACAACAAAATCAATCATTTGATTTCTCCAAATTTGTACTGTGGATTATTAATTGGGGGTCAACACAATCTTTGCCGCCGGAGTCTGCCCACTGGACAGGTCGGCAAAGGCACTGGCCCCTTCGCTAAGTGGATGCTGCTCAACCCAATCCAGCGGACCAAGCGCTCCTGAATAGAGGGCCTTTACTGTGGCCCTGACATCAACCATCGTGTAGGTGTAACAACCTATGAAGGTCACCTCTTGAAGGGTTAATTTACGAATATCCAAACCGCCTTCGTTATCCATCAAGCCGATATGAACAATGGTGCCACCCGGTTTTACCGCCTGGGAACCAACCTGACGAGTGGGAGCTCCACCCACTGCATCGATAACAATGTCCCAGCTGTCAGCTTCAGGGGCCGGATCATTGATCGGGTCATAGACATCGCAGACCTGAGTGGCCAGCACAGTCTGACGACGCAGCGCATTGGTTTCGCCAAGCCGAATATTGCGACACCCATGGCTGTAAAGGATCAGCGACACGGCAATGCCGATGGCACCTCCTCCCAGCACCAGTATCCGGCATCGGCCAGGGGACGTCGCGCCACACGCTCAGCCTCAACGACTGCATGCATAGCGGTAGACACGGGCTCGGTCAAAGCCCCATGGAGATAACTCATGTCATCGGGAATTTCTATCAGGTTGCGCTCAGGCATCTTGAGTAGTTCTGAAAACGCACCCTGACAAGGCTGCATACTAATGATCTGCCGCTGTCGACAGAGATTGGAACGACCGCTCAGACAGTCATCACAGTGGCCACAGGTAACCAGTGGGTTAACCACTACCCGCTGCCCCTGCCGTTCACCACTGACCACTTCACCGCTCACTTCATGACCCAAAATCAGTGGTGCCGGGCGCCGGTCGTCGTGACCCCAGGTAGGCGTGCATATCTGAGCCACAGATACCGCTCGCCTCTACCCGGATCAGAACTTCTCCCGCTTCCGGCACCGGATCAGGTTCATCCCGGTACTCCAACTGCGTGGGTGCGGTATATACCAGTGCTTTCATAGTGACCTCATTATTTAGCGGTAAATCCGCCATCTACCGGGATAATCTGCCCGGTGATGTAATTGGAAGCGGCCGCAGCCAGGAATACGGTGACACCATCCAGGTCTTCCAGTTCGCCGTTACGACCTATCGCGGTCATCTGTGCGTTGTGATCAAGCAACTCGGGGTTGTCATAGACCTTTTCAGTCAAAGCAGTAGGAAAGAATCCGGGAGCGATAGCATTGACCATCACACCGTCAGCTGACCAACACTCAGCCATTGCCCGAGTCAACTGGGCAATACCGCCTTTTGATGCACCATAGGGAATGCTGTTGGCAAAGGCCCTAAAGGACTGCAGCGAGGCGATATTGATAATATTCCCACCACCCTTCTCCTTCATCCGGGAAGACAGTGCCGGGAAAGAAAGAAAGCAGTAGAGAGATTGAGCTCCAGGGTCATATCCCAGCTCTCATCGGTAATCTCATCAAAGGACTGGCGCAGATTGATACCGGCCGCATTGGTCAGAATATCGGGAGCACCAAAGTAGGTGCGGGCCTTAGCAACCAGATCCTCCAGGGCAGAACGGTCAAGCAGATCGGCAGCAATGGTCGCCACGCGGCCACCATTTCCAGACTCAAGCTGCCCAGCAGCATCAGCCAGCCCCTGCTCACTCCTCCCCACCAGGATGACATCCGCACCACCCTGTGACAGCGCCCAAGCCATGCGGCGACCAATCCCCGATGTACCTCCGGTGCAGAGCGCAACACGGCCGGTCAAATCAAAAAGTTGTCTCATGTTGTCTTGCATGGTTGCATCCTCACAAATGACTTGCTGTGTTTCAGTCTCACCAGCGAAAGATGGAGGCTAAGAATGCCTTCCACCTTTTGCCGATCAGTGGCCCAGGTTGAAGGTCTCATTGGGGTAGTATTTGGCCAGCCGGTCATCACCTGTACGTGCATGACCTTCCATACTCATGACGGGAGAGACGTGCCGCAGCTGCAGCTACTTCACGGGTAGCTTCCTGGCTCTGGCGCTGGTAGGTCACTACCTTGATGAATTTAGAGGCACTCAATCCACCGGTGTAACGACCCGCGCCCTTGGTGGGCAGGATGTGGTTGGTACCGGAGCACTTGTCACCAAAGGCCACGGTGGCCTCTTCACCAACAAACAGGGAGCCGTAGTTCTTCAGACGAGCCAACCACCAATCCAGGTCTTCAGCCTGCACTTCCAGGTGCTCTCCGGCATATTGATCACTGATGGTGGCGACCTCCTCACGGGTATCACACAGCACCACTTCGCCATAATCCCGCCATGATGCAGTTGCAGCTTCACGCTGAACCTCAGGCAAGGCTTCGATATAGCCAGGGACCTTTGCAATGACAGCATCGGCCAATTCACGGGAATCGGTAAACAGCCAAGCCGGGGAGTCAGTTCCATGTTCTGCCTGACCCACCAGATCACAGGCTACAATCTCAGGGTCGGCGGTCTTGTCTGCGATAATGGAGATCTCCGTTGGGCCTGCAAACAAATCGATACCAACACGTCCAAACAGCAGGCGTTTTGCCTCAGCCACAAAGCGGTTTCCCGGGCCTACCAAGATATCAGCAGGATTGTTACCGAAAAGGCCAAAAGCCATAGCGGCGATACCCTGCACACCACCCAAAGCAAGGATGGTATCGGCACCAGCCAGGTCCATGGCGTAGAGAATGGCGGGGTGAACGCCCTCTTCACCGTGAGGTACGGAACAAGCGATAACGTTGTCGACACCGGCAACCTTGGCAGTAGCCACACTCATGATGGCCGAAGCGATATGGGCGTAACGACCCCCAGGGACATAACAACCTGCGGTGGTCATCGGTATCATCTTTTGTCCTGCAAACAGACCAGGACTGAGCTCGACCTCAAACTCTTTCATGCTGTCACGCTGGTGCTTGGCAAAACCACTGACGCGGTCATAGGCAAACTGGATATCATCTTTCAGCTGCTGGGGAACCTTCTCTTTGGCTGCCTCAATCTGCTCACGAGTAACAACAGGGCTACCCTGATCCCACCCATCCAGCTGCTTTGCATACTCCAGTGCTTTCGCTTCACCGCCTTCTTCAATCTCACGCAGCATTTTGACAACAATTTCATTGGTATTGTCTTCTAAGGTTGCAGCCGTTTTGTCCGCTTTCTTTATGTATTCGATTGCCATTGCTCTTCTCTCCAACGGGTTAATATGTAAGCGCTTACATTTTTAGCGCTAACCTCCCTTTTGTCAAGCATTTTCAAGGGATGAATTCTATAGGTTTTTGTGGTATTTCAAAGTGTTACAGGAATTAAAAACAACATTCCCGTGACACATTGAAAATGTAACTACACCAGGCTCTATATACGACCCCGAGCCAACAGGTACCTCTGAGCAAATCAGAAAGCCCAAAGGGAAAGCTGGGGAATAAATGCGATCAATAAAACCACCGTCAACAGTGCCAGCACATAGGGTATCGCCCGCACCGCAATAGGCAGTATGGGTGTCCCTGTCAGACTCGACACAACAAACAGGTTGAGACCAAACGGTGGGGTAATAAAACCGGCACCCAGAGCGGTTACCATCATGATGCAGAAGTGGATATCACTCATGCCGATCTCTTGGGCCAGGGGCAATAACAGTGGCGATAGGATGACGATATTTGGCGTGGTCTCCATGATACAACCTGCGATAACAAGGATCGCAATCATCATCAGAATCAACACATTGGGATCATCGGATAACGAGGTCATATACAGAACAAAGCCTTGTGGGATATCCAGTGCCGCCAAAGTCTGAGCCAAGGGCAATGAGACAGCAATAATAGGCAGAATCACACCATTTACCGAGCAGAGCTTTCCAGCATCTTGGGGAAATCCGATACCTTTATCGTACCCTGGAAGAGTCCGATAATAATGGTACTGACCACGGCCACTGCAGCCGCCTCGGTGGGAGTAAAGATGCCACTGTAGATACCCCCAAGAATAATAAAGGGAACCATCAATGCAAAACGCCCATCATAGATGGCCCGTAACCAGCGCTTGAAAGAGAAACCCCGATCGGATCGCTCGTATTTGTAAATCCGATTGACAACCACGTTGGTCAGCATAATGGCCAACATCACCATAAGCCCCGGAACCATAGCTGCAAGGAACAGAGTCGAAGCCGAAATACCCAGTATCAGACCAATAATGATATAGGCGATCGAGGGGGGAATCAGAATGCCGGTACAGGCGCCACCAGCCACCAGGGCACAGGCATAGGGACGGGGGTACCCTTGCTCAACCAGTCGGTCAATGGTCATCCGCCCGACAGCAGCAGCACCCGCAGCATCTGACCCGGATATACAGGCAAAGAAGCCACACCCCAAGACAGTAGCCGTGCCAAAACCGGATTTAAATCCCCCCACAGTGGCCTCAGCCACATCGAGGAGCTTATTGGCAAGACCGGTTCGAGCCAGCACATCGCCGGTCAGAATAAACAGTGGAATTGCAATCAGTGCAAAAGCGTCGATGCCATCAAAGAGTGCCTCGCCCATCAAAGCAGGAGCAATACCTCGGTAAAATAGAGCATTCCTACCGTGCCCAGGCCAAGAGATACCCAGATCGGTACAGCAAACACGATCATCACGAGTATTGAAATTAGCGGAAGGTAGAATTCCCAGCCCAGGTCAGGGGCCATCTGTTGTTGTAAAATATCATACATAACGATACCTATCCGTCTATCAGCTGGTCGCCTTCATATACCGGGCGCCCTTTGATCAAGTCATTCACATCTCGGTAGATTGATTGAATTACTCTGAAAGTCACCATGGAAAAGCCCAGGGGAACCGCAGCAAAAAACCAAGCCTGACTGATTTGCAGACCATGAGTGACTGATCCAAACTTTATCGAGGTCAATACCGGCTCTATGGATAGATCCAGAACAATGACAGCAAGGATAAGCGTGGCAATATCACCAAACAGATACACCATTGCCTTGCCACGCTGAGGTAGGTAGTGAAGCAGAATATCGATACGAATCTGTGCACGTCGCTTAACTGCGGCCGAAGCGCCTATCCATGCCAGATAGATAAAGGCATATCGGGCAATCTCTTCCCCCCATATGGAGGAGTAACTCATGCCAAAGCGACGAACCACCTCAACCGTAATCGTGGCAACGATAGTTGAGTAGAAGATTAGCAGTAACCAGCGCTCACCCTCTTCGTCAATCTTTTTTAGAAAAGCTTTCATAGTGTCCACCTTATATGTAATGAAAAAAGCCCTCCCTGGGGGTAGGGAGGGCAAACGGTCAATTACACATCGTGGACGTAGTATTTACCCTGGGTATTAGCGGCCTCTAGCAACTTGTCGAAGGCAGCCATGGAACCGGCCAACTCTTTCTTGAAGGAGTCCCATTGTGGCAACTGGTGGCCACCCTTGGCGACCCACTGGGCCATCTCATCAGCATTGGGCGAATAGAACTCAATATCGTTCTTGGCCAGCTCAGCCATAGCATAACCTCTGGCTGCCGGCACCTTGGCCAGGTTCTGCTGTGAGGTGACTCCGGAGGCAAATTCGATACCTTCACGAATATCCAACGGCAGGCTATTGAACCACTCCAGGTTACAGGAGTAGACCTGGGCATCGGGTACCGAACGGATAAAGGTGACTGAGGAGAGCACATCCTTAAAGCCAAATACATTCAGTGCTTCAACAGAGGGATCAAGCGCATCAGCAACACCCTGCTTAATGGCTGACGGGGTTTCGCCCCATGCCACTGGAGTTGGATTGGCACCCAACAAGCGATAGAATTGCTGGAGAATTTTAGAACCAGGTACACGGAATTTGAGGCCCTTCAACTGGTCCGGGGTCTTTATTGGTCCGTCTATGCCCTGACGCACAGCCACAACGCGGGGATCAATACAGACATACCAGAGCGGCTTGAAGCCCTTGGCCTCTACCTTGGGATTCACTTCCTGTTTCCAGGCATCGGAATTGACCAGGTTGATAAACTTCTGATTTTCACCACACCAGTAAGGGACATTGATCAGATCAACCGTAGGTGCATAAGCTGCAAAATTCGACAACGAATGCTGTGCTGCCTGAATGGTGCCTGCCTGTACCTTCTGCGCTAGTGCACCGCCGGCACCAAGCTGACCTGCTGGCGCCAGTTTCACATAGACCTGGCCATTGGTAAGGTTCTGGATATTCTCTTTCAGATCCAACTGCATAATCGGATAGCTACGAGAAGCTCCCAGAACATAAGCGGTAGCAATGATCATGGTGTACTTTGCTGCTTTCTTACGCTCCTTCTCTTCGTTTGCGGTACGGGCCGCTTCAGCCTCACCTGACATCAGGGTACCGGCACCCGCAGCCACTACGGCAGTGGTAAAGCCAAATTTTCCTGATAACTCAAGAAAACGGCGGCGTTTCATAGATTCCGGATGTTCATTATTTCGATTACGTGCCATTAGATAAATCCTCTCAATCTCTGGTAGTTCTTTATAGTTTGTGAGCCTTATCGCTTTAAGACCCCTTAAGAGCTTTTTCCTGCTGTAGGATGAAAATCACAAAAAAAATGGAAACAAGAAAAAGCAACAGAAACTCCGTCACATCATTGAGTCTAAATAACGGCTCCCAGGCGAAGACACTGACAGCCTTTCCATAAAGGATATTGGCGACAAACACCAAAAAAAGAGTCAGCGAAATTCGTCCTGCCATACGACCTATCATTTTTGTCATGGACTTTTAATCCTCGTCTATGGGACTGCAAAAATCATCTCAACGATCTAACTATCAAGCCACTATGTAAGCGCTTACATTAAGATTAATTTGATTAATGGAGTCTTGTCAAGACAAAAGTAGTTTTATTTCATAGATATTTACATGATATCCATTATTATGCTTTAATATCATTAAGATAGAGTGATAGTAACTGGATATTTAACTTTCCGATAGAACAGGCATGACAAAAAAAAACAACCGATAGCGCTTACAAAAAAGCACGAAGACAGCGAAAATTCAATGGCAATCCCGTCTCCCTGAGCGATGTGGCCCTACACGCAAACGTCTCTACAGCAACTGTCTCACGGGCCCTGAACAATCCCGAAAAGGTTGCAGAAAAAAAGCGCCTGCAGATTCAGGCAGCCATTGATGTGCTCGGCTATATACCAGACGGGGCGGCCCGCGCCCTCGCCTCTCGTCATACTAAGACAATTGGCGCCGTTGTCCCCACCTGGACAACGCTATTTTTGCAGCCGGAATACAGGCACTCCAAAGTCAACTTAAGCGGCTGGACTATACCTTGATTATTGCCAGTCATGAGTACGACATTACAGTAGAGCTGCACGAAGTCAGGGCGCTGCTGCGGCAAGGGGTGGAGGGGTTAATGCTGGTCGGGTCAAGCCATAACCCCCAACTCTATCAACTTCTCGAGGGAAAACAGATCCCCTATGTCAATTGCTGGAGCTTCAATCCTAACTCACCCTACCCCTATATCGGGTTTGATAACCGCCGTGCTGCACAGAAAGTAGCCGACTATCTACTAGATTTGGGACATCGTGAATTCGCCGTGATAGCAGGACATACCAATAATAATGATCGTGCCGCCGATCGCCTACAGGGCACCAGAGAAACCTTAGAGAAGCGAGGCGTGGCGTTATCCAGGGGGAAAATCCTGGAGCGCTCATATTCGGTTAAGCAAGGCCGTGAGGCGATGCGTATTCTGCTCCAGACCGACCCCCCACCAACCGCGGTTATCTGCGGTAATGATGTATTGGCACTGGGCGCATTGACCGAGTGTCAGGCTGCAGGTTCCTGGTTCCTGACGAAATCTCCATCACCGGTTTTGATGATATGGATATCTGTGCACAACTATTACCTGCATTGACCACCATGCATGTTCCATCAGCCGAGATGGGAAAACGCGCCGCTGATTTCCTTATTGCCCGTATCAATGGAGAGACCACCCTGCTGCATACGGAGATTGATGTCGATCTGATGATCAGAGATACCACTGCCAAGCCGCGTAATGCCACGTAGGTGATAGATAAGCATCTCATCTTCCTCCTGCCAACGAAGTTGCTCTCCGGCAAATATCGGGCGGGCACAGTATGGGAACAAACGTTCCAGCCCTTGCCGGTCTGCCCCATCGATCCTTACCTCTTGCATAAATAGGCGATCAGATAATCTTCTCCACACCCGTCGCAACGGCTCTGGCACAGCTTCCGCTCCTGCTCACGCTAAGTACCTACATCCATGTAGGCACAGCTTCCGCTCCTGCTCACGCTAAGTACCTACATCCATGTAGGCACAGCCGTATGCATGTATTCCGCACTCCAGGAACTTTCGCAGATCCCGTTCTACATGTTGGGGGATGGGATCATAATCCGGCTGGCCTCTCGCCTGTTGTCCAACCATGTTTCGAGGTGATGCTGCACCACCTGATAGGTTGCCGTGCGCTCTGGTTTTCGACGCTGTTATACACGGATGATGAACTGGCTACCCGTCGTGCAACGATGGAAGCCAAAGGTGCAGTTCGTAATCTTGATCAGCTAAAGTAACGCTTCAAAGTTTTACCATATCAAATTCCTCTGCAGAAATAGGGGTATTTTTTTGTTTCTTCTATTCGTTGTGAAACGCCTGTTTGTAGATTACCCT
>MOXF01000060.1_pt1 | contig 13673 bp, 17 predicted proteins | sample 1471201 | NCBI WGS metagenome assembly MOXF01 (sample SAMN05358035, study PRJNA327811) | mollusc metagenome | isolation source: Phylotype B (NB1) bacterial symbionts from gill | host: Thyasira cf. gouldii | place: Canada: Bonne Bay, Newfoundland | collected 2010-08
TACCAATGGAAGATTGGAAAGAAAAGTCAAATAAACAACCCGCCTCCACACTCCTTTACAGCATCTAAACCAACTTGTAAATCACTTACACTAAAAGACCTTTTTTGAAATAGTGACTTATTTTGAACCTCCCAGTTAAAACTGTAGGCACCATTGGTTCCCACTATTTCAAAAATATCTACAAACCTTATAACCGGTTTTTCATTCTGCTTTTGTATGTCTTCTTGAAGGGGGATCAGATTTTTTGAATAGATATACTGATCTTCACCATCATCATAGAAATCCTTTGAAATAATTTCACACTCAAAACCGAATGATTCGTACATTTTTGTGGCAGCCAGATAGATACTGCGGCCGTCCTCATCAACATAGTTAGACACCTTGATAAAGAGCTTCTGCCCGCCAGCGGCGGTCGCATGGTCAATTACATACTGGAAGAGCTTTTTGCCAATGCCCTTACCACAGTAGGCATCATGTACGTAGGTCCAAGACACCCAGCCACTTCCATAAGATTCTGGTATCTGGCGATAGCCACTAATACCAACGATGACACCATCAAGTTCTATTACCCAGTGATTTTCAAAGCCGTCCCGCTCAAAATCATTTCTAGCGTCTTCAGCATCATCTTCATCATGGCTATTGATGACATCAATAACAACATCAATATCCACTTCGGACATTGGTTTAATATCCATAGCCATAAACTTCCTTCTTAGCCTGATTTGTCTGGATCATTCCAGATTGACGCCGGATCAATGGTATCGGACCAGCCATGGTATGGGTGGTCAAACAGCAGTTCATCATCCTTAAGCAAAAAAATAGCTGCGATACCCACTGCAAACCCACCTACATGAGCCCAGAAAGCAATTCCCCCACTCGAAGAGCCAAAGGAAACTATCCCTTCAAAAAGTTGAAGCGCTATCCAGTAACCGAGCATAGCCCAGGCAGGAACCCGAAAGGTCCAAAATATGATGAACAGAGGCACCAGAATGTGTACTTTTACCCGAGGGTAAAGCACCAAGTACCCCCCCATGACGCCTCCAATAGCACCAGATGCCCCAACCATGGGGATCAAAGATTCTGGGCCACTGATAATTTGTGCTGCTGCCGCACCAAGGCCTCCCAACAGATAAAAGACAAGAAATCGAACTGATCCCATAGCGTCTTCCACGTTACCACCGAAAATCCACAGGAAAAGCATGTTGCCGATAATATGCATCCAGCCCCCGTGCATAAACATCGAGGTCAGGACGCTCAAAAAGCCAAAACCGGTAAAGCCATTGCAGGTATTCACCCCCGCCATCTCAGTAACCTGAGCAGGTACCAGTCCATATTGACAAATAGAAGACTGGAAATTCTCAGTAAAACCCGCCCCCTGCAGGAAAAGCCAAACAAGAGCGTTGGTGGCAATTAATCCGTAAGTGGCCCAGGGAGTGAGAATTTGGGGGTTATCATCCTTTATGGGAAACATTGCTATATGCTAGGAAAAGGGATGCTGCGACGTGCCCGTACCGAGAAGCATACCGCGCTTGTGTTCCGACAACATCACTTTGTCCGGCACAAAAGCTTCTTTCAGTGGTCCTATTGCAGCATGAGGTTGGCAATTCCCACACATAAAGATATCAATAGCGGCAAAACCATGCTCTGGCCAAGTATGGATACTTATGTGTGATTCTTCCAATATAGCAACACCAGTAACGCCACTAGGGGAGAACCTGTGAGCATGGATGCTAAGCACCGTTGCCCCTGCCAATTCAGCAGCATGGCACAATGCTTCCTCAATAAGAGATACATCATTTAGGTTTTCAGCTCCCCAAAACTCTACCAGCAAATGGAAGCCCGCAAATCGCAAACCATCTTTCTCAACAAAATAGTCATTAACTGGTTGATTTTTTAGACCATCAAAAAAAAGGCTCTGATCACTCATCCAAGAGAACCTACAAATTCATACTTCACAATCCCTGCCTTTTCTTGTTCATTTTTTAATTCCTATACCGAAGAATCTCACAGTTACCAGCACCTTTCAAGTCTCAAGAGACACACACAGCCACACTCTCCATACATTAGACAGCCACCTGATGATTTGTATTAAAGGTATTAAAGGAGCCAGACTCGAATTAATCCGACAAAACGAATGGAGTTATTCTTTCGCGAACCCTTAGAGTCACGCTATAAGTAACAAACTATCCACTTGGTGGATCAAGTTGGAAGCTAATAAACTCCGAAACTTCAGTCCCTAAGATCAAATCCCCATACAGACGTACTTCATCTCCAGATACTCATCAATACCGTGACGGGAGCCTTCACGACCGATACCCGACTGCTTCACCCCGATGAAAGGTACCACCGCTGTTGAGATAATACCACTACTGAGGCCGACGATACCGCACACAAGGGCCTCAGAGACCCGCCATGCGCACCCCAGGTCACGGCTGTAGAAATAGGCCGCCAAGCCAAACTCGCTGTTGTTGCCTCAAGCTTCGGAGTTCAAATGATGTAAAAGTGTATCCCGATTAATCACAATGGAAGCGCCCTATTCTGGATCACGCTCTTCATGACCAGCGTGGAAGTCAGGCGCTGTACCCCGGGCATAGCCGATAGTTGATTGTCATAAAGCTTCTGGAAGGCATCAAGGTCTTTTGCTACCACATTTAGCACGTAGTCAGGATCGCCGAACAGTCGTCTTGCTTCGATAACTTAGGGTATATCGATGACAGCGGCTTCGAACTTAGCCACGCTTGTCTGGTTGCCATCCCTCATGGTCACGAATACCAGTGCTGAGAAATTCAACCGAGGGCAAGCGGGTCAAGTTGTGCTCGATAATCTTGTATCGCACCTGATTGTTCCAGAGCCTTCAAGCGGCGGTGGCAGGGTGACAAGCTCAAACCAACTCTTTCGGCTAGTTCTGTCACTGTTAGCCTGCCATCTAATTGGAGCTCAGCAAGAATTTTCTTATCAAAACCATCCATTAGCAATTTCCTTCTATTTTTTCTGTTTTTTCGAGTTTATTTTGGAAGCACAGTCTATCTAAACAGGGATATACTTCTCACTGTATTTTAGCGGTAATGAGGAATTAGATGTGTCTCCGGGTGTTCTGGCAACCTTTTGGGCTGTGTCTTTCTTGTTTGTTATCACCCTGGGGTGGACTGGGCGTATGCCATCTCGGCGGGCATTCACGGCAGAATGGTTGTGCCAGCTGTTAGTGGCATGGTGCTTGGCCATTTGGCAGCTACCGGCTTGGTTGCCGCTGGTGTCGGCGCTTTGGTAGCGAATATACCCCTCGCACTGACCATACTGACGGTCATTGGCGCCGGTTACCTGCTTTGGCTTGGGGTTGGTCTAATCCGCAATCCTGCGGCAGCAGCCACCGAACTTACTGACACACCAGATAACGCCGTGCAGTGGATACTGAAGGGGGTAGGCGTCAGCGGTTTGAACCCCAAAGTGTTTTTATTGTTTCTGGCTCTACTTCCACAGTTTTCCGACCCGGAGAGTTCATGGCCACTGCCTACGCAAATGCTGACGCTGGGGAGTATCCATATAGTTAGTTGTGGCGTTGTTTATCTGTTGGTTGGTTACGGTTCTCAGATAGTTCTTAAGACGAGACCGGCTGCCGCGAAGTTGGTGAGCCGGACCTCCGGTGTGGCGATGACTGGTATTGCCCTTCTGCTTATGGCCGAACCGGTAATTCAGAAAATTTAAGGAGATTACGATGGATGAACAGATTTCCCCTTATGGAAAAAATCCGATCAGCAACGCTGGTAAGGTTCGTATTCGGCATCTTCAGGAAATGAAAGAGCAAGGCCATAAATGGACCATGCTTACCAGCTACGATATGTACACTGCGGCCATCTTTGAAGAGGCTGGTATACCGGTGCTATTGGTCGGCGACTCGGCGTCCAACAACGTCTTTGGATATGACACCTCATTGCCAGTTACTGTCGATGACCTTATTCCCCTTGTGTGTGCCGTATCTCGTTCCACCCAACGTGCACTGGTGATTGCAGATTTACCTTTTGGCTCCTATCAGGGATCACCTGAGCAGTGTTTTCATACCGCTGTGCGGTTCATGAAGGAAGGCGGCGCTCAAGCGGTCAAGCTGGAAGGCGGACTGGAAATGCTTCCACAGATAGAGAAGCTGGTAAGCGCCGGGGTACCGGTCATGGCTCATATCGGTTTCACACCTCAGGCAGAACATCAACTGGGAGGTTACCGGGTGCAAGGTAAAGAGGACAAAGGGCAGCAACTAATAGCGTTGGCCAAGGCCTTCGATACTGCGGGTGCCTTTGCCTTGCTAATAGAAATGGTACCCGCAGAGGTCGGGGCGGCCATTACCAAGGCGGTGAGTATCCCCACAGTTGGGATCGGGGCTGGTAATGGTTGTGATGCCCAGGTTCTGGTCTGGCAGGACATGGCAGGCTTACGACAAGGCGCTCTCCCTCGCTTCGTCAAGCAGTACGCCAATATGAATGCTTTACTTCACAAGGCGGCATCTGATTTCGCAGCTGATGTAGAAGGCGGTACCTTTCCCGGAGACGAGCACTCTTTCTGATAGTCATCATTGATGGTAAATCCACCTTTTTACGTCGCAATCGACTCCGACCCCGTAATACCCTTTCAAACAGGCGTAGCTGAATAGTTACCCAAAATATTTGTATTCAAAGCACAAATCCCACCTAATAGCAGGCTATGGTGAGGATTGTCAGCACAGATACCAGTAAGTAAGGGGAGCTAAGGTTGAAAAAAGGTTGCATGATTGTCTGCGATGGCAGCAACGGTGCGGGGAAGAGCACTATCATGAAGGCGATAGAGGCTCACCTTCAGTCTGAAAACCGTGATGTGGTCATTACCCGTGAGCCGGGCGGAACGCCTATTGGAGAAAAAATCCGAGAGGTTCTGCTGAGTTCCGACACCCCGGAAATGTGCGATATAACAGAATTGATGCTGTTTGCAGCCGCCCGGGCGCAGCATGTCAGAGAAAAAATCATTCCCGCCATCGAATCAGGGAAGATTGTGATTTCGGATCGTTTTGACTCGGCCACAGTCAGTTTTCAGCACCACGCAAGAGGCTTACCTCTCGAACTCATCAATCAGCTCAATGAGTTAGCCATTGACGGTTTCAAGCCTGATATAACAATCATTCTTGATCTTGATCCCGTGACTGGGCTTGAGCGGGTTAACTCGCGGGGTGATGAACTGGACAGGATGGAAAGTGAGAAATTGGAGTTTCTTCATAACGCCCGTAATGGCTACCTTTCTCAGGCAAAGAGTGACCCCGACCATTTCGTAGTAATTGACGCTTCGCAGCCTCTTGATAAGGTCATATCGGATGTTATCGAGGTCGTTGACCGAATAGTGCTGCGGCAGCAGATTGATTGGGCAGGTAGTTCATGAAAAACTGGAAAGCGATCATCGCCGGTGTGATTTTCACCACCATCCTGGTACTTGTCAGCCAATTGGCCTTTGTTCTGATAGCGGCGTTTATCGGCGGCGCCAAGAATGACTTCGCTTTCCTGGCTGAGCACAAGGAGGTGCTTTGGCGGCTGCTTGCCCTGCTCTTTTTCTGCATCAGCATGACCTTGGGTGGTATGGCAACGGCCTTCTTATCTCAAATCAATCAAGTGCGTAACGCATTGATCGTTGGCGCACTGGTCAGTTTGCTATCGCTACTAACCGCTGTAGGAATGGGAGAGTTGACCCTGACCAGCACCCTGCTGATTGGCTTGGGAATTGCCTTTACCGCCGCCGGTGGCGGTGCCTGGAAAAGATGGGCCCGGTAGAAAAAGAGGGTGCAGTAAACATATCGGAAACGTAACTATTCAGGTGATTGATGCGGTTCGCAAGATCACCACATCCTACATGCAAGCATAGGCAGAGAAAGGATTGTAGGATCTGGTGAGGTACGAACCACATCATTCGAATAGCAATTAACTCTCTGGTGTATCGGTGATGAACAGATACCTGAATGGTTACTCGGAAACTACTAATAAAGTGGCTGAAAAAATACCATGTAGGGGGTAATATTGACTGCAGAGGATACCGACCTCAGCCAGGGCGCCGCAACCAACTGATCTTAATGGATAACCTACTTCCGACAATCCGCAATGCAGCCCGCGCTCTTATCATTCAGGAAAACCGGATACTGCTTTTGAGAAAAGAGGGTGGTGGCCGTGGTGTACGCTTTGCCCTGCCCGGCGGTGCGCAGGATACCGGCGAGACCCTTCATCAGGCGCTGATACGCGAGTGCCTGGAGGAGATCAATGTAGCGCCTGCAGTCCATTCACTGGTTCATGTCGCTGACTTTTTTAAGCAACGTGACAGTCAGCCACCCACCATTAGACACCTGGTTGAATTTCTCTTCCTCTGCTCGGTTCCCGACACCTACTCTCCCCAAAGCGGTTCACACCCCGACAAGCATCAGGTTGATGTGGTCTGGATCGAAATGAACCGGCTGGCTCAATTGCCACTCTTCCCCCGGGCTTTTAAGCCCTACCTGCAATCACTCGGTCAAGGTGATACCCCGGTCTACCTCGGCGGCATGAATGACGATGACATTTCCCAAGAGCATTAAGGATAACCTCCGTTTTCTGATTGCAGAGGTGGACAGTCAGATCGCCAACCTGCACAGCTACCTGGAGACCGCCTCACCACTCACCGCCCAGCGTATACTCGACCGCAGCGGCTACGCCTACAACCTCAAGATGCGTATCCACAGCAGTTGCCTGAGCCGGCTCAGTGGCTACCGGGAGGGTGATAAAGAGATATTGATGTTGCGTGCGGTGGAACTAATCGCCACCGAGCTGGATCGTATTGCCGAGTTGTGCAGGGACTGTATCAAACAGACCAACTATCTGCAGAACCCACTCTCTCTGAAGGCCGAGGTATACCAGCGGATGCTCGATCGCGTCCGCAAGGGTATCGGTCAGGTAGAGGATGCGATTCACAATAACAACACCCAACAGGCACTGAAGATAGGTGAGATCGAACAGAAGCTGGATCGCGACTACAGCAACCTGCTGAAGCGCCATCTAAAAGCCCTGAAGCGGAGGAAAAACGTCAAGGATCTGACCACCGCCCTATTCGTAGCCCATACGGTGGAGCAGATGGGTGATGCGTTGCTGCAGATCAGTGAATCGATCATCTCGGCCAATATCGGCCAACCGGTCAACACCGATCGCTACTATTCTCTGAAGGCATCAATTGCACAACTCGACAGAGACGAAAATTTGACTGGCATTCAGATTGAACGCATAGCGGATACCCGTTCAGGCAGCGCCATTGCAGGCATCTCAGTAGCGGATCAAAAAAAGAGCGGTTACGCCGCCATCTTCAAGGATGGAATCAAGCACAAGGTCAAGGAGGAGCGCCAAGGGGTTGAGAGCTGGCATGAGATCTATCCTGGGCTGGCGCCCAAGATCCTCTCCTACAAAAAGCGCGGGCAGTCGGCATCACTGCTGATTGAACACCTGGCGGGCCAGACCTTTGAGCATATTCTACTGCATGAACCCCCGGCGCTACTGAAGGAGACGGTAACCCGACTCGGTGAAACCCTGACGCTGGTGTGGGGTGAAACCCACATGGACAAGCCGGTCTCGGCCGACTATATGCGGCAACTCTCAAAACGGCTGAAGGAGGTCTACCAAGTCCACCCGGAGTTTCGTCAGAGCGACAGCCGCATTGGCAATGTGAAGGTGCCCAGCTTCGACACGCTGCTACAACAGGCCACGGCTTATGAGCGGCGAATCAAGGCGCCCTTCTCCGTCTACATCCATGGCGACTTCAATGTCGACAACATCATTTACGACCCAATTGAGAAGCGGATCAACTTTATCGATCTGCACCGTTCACGCTATATGGATTACGTCCAGGATATTTCGGTCTTCATGGTCTCCAATTACCGCCTCCAGATTCTTGATAAACCGCTGCGAAGACGCATCATGCGACTGGCCCAGGAGTTCTACCTGTTTGCCGCAGCTACGCCCGCAGGATGGAGGATCACAGCTTTGAGCTGCGCCTGGCACTGGGACTGGCACGCTCCTTCGCCACCTCGACCCGTTTCATCCTCGACAAATCACTAGCACGGGCGATGTTCGCCCGGGCCCACTACCTGATTGAACGGGTGCTGGAGACCGACCCGAAAGCAGCAGGAAAATTTAGCATACCAATCAAGGAGATCTTCGTTGAGTAAACTGAAAATCGGGGTGGTGGGCATTCCCGGCAAATGGTCCACCGAGGTGCTTGCCGATGCGGTCGAGGCACGCACCGGCTTCCGCCTGGTGATCGATATGGCCCAGGTAGAGCTGGATCTTGAAAGCGGCAGCCTGTGGTTCGGAGAACACGACCTGTGCAAGCTCGACGGCCTGCTGGTGAAGAAGATAAGTGCCGTCTACAGCCCCAACACCCTCGATCGCCTGGAGCTGTTGCGGGTGGCTGAAGGAGCCGGTGTGCGTGTCTTCAGCGGAGCGGAAAACATGCTGCGTCTGATTGACCGGCTGAGCTGTACCGTCACCCTGCGCAACGCCGGTATTCCCATGCCGGAGACCCGCGTGACCGAGAATATCGATGCCGCCGTCGCCACGGTAAAGTCATTTGGCAGCACGGTTTTCAAACCCCTCTTCTCCACCAAGGCGCGGGTATGTGCGTAATCGAGGGGTCGCAGCCGGAAGAGGCCATACGCCACGCCATCGGGCAGTTCCAGACCGATAATCCGATGATGTACATTCAGCGCCGAATCAACCTGCCCGGCCGCGACCTCGGCATGGTGTTCCTTGGCGGAGAGTACCTCGGCACCTACGCCCGCGTCTCCCAGAGTGATACCTGGAATACCACCATCCACAGTGGCGGACGTTATGAGGCCCACACCCCATCGGATGAGGTTATCGACCTGGCATCACGTGCCCAGGCCCCCTTCGGCATGGATTTCACCACCGTTGATGTAGCCGAATCAGACCAGGGAGTGATCGTCTTCGAGGTCTCCGCCTTTGGCGGCTTCCGCGGCGCCCTGGAGGGGGCCGGCATCGACGCCGCAACACTTTATACCGACTACGCTCTGGAGGCGCTGAAATAATAATGAATAACAACCGAGAAAAAAACGTTGATGAGATGGCCGAAGCACTCTATGGCGGTGCGCAGCTGAATTCAGAGAGACTCCACCTTCAGCTGGGAGAGTGCAATCTGCGGCTACTATCCAACTCCACTGAGCTGATCGAGGGGCTGAAGGGCTACTTTGCCCACGTAGTAACAGACGCTGCAGAGCCCGATATCGAGGTCATCGCCATTGAGCGTGAGGCGCCGGAACTGGGAATCGAGTTTATCGACTGGAAGCGCGAGCCGGGAAAAACCGGCCGCAAGGACAGCTATTTCGACTTTCCCGAAGGCCGCCTGGTACGCAAGGTGCGCACCGGCATGGTGTTCCTGCAGAGCAGTGGCCCCTGCATAGCCGCCGGCCCCTGCTGTCAATACGACAACCAGGTGATCAACTTCATCAATGCCGAGTACATGAACTGGCTGCAGCACCGCAACTGGCTGATCTGCCACGCCGCCGCCCTGGTTCACCAGGGCCGGGGGCTGGGTATCGCCGGCTTCTCCGGCGGTGGTAAATCAACGCTGATGCTGCACCTGCTGGAGCAGCCCGAGGTGCGCTACCTCACCAACGACCGCCTCTTCATCAAGCCCCAGGGTGCTGCCACCCAGGCTGCAGGCATCCCCAAGCTGCCGCGGGTGAACCCCGGCACCATTGTCCACAACCCCCGCCTGCACAGCCTGATCCCAGCTCAAGAGCGGGATCGCCTCCTGGCCCTGCCGAACAGTGAACTGTGGGAGCTGGAAGAGAAATACGATGTATTTATTGATCAGGTCTACGGTGAGGACCGCATTATCCAGGAGGCTCCCCTGGACGCTTTTCTGGTGCTCAACTGGAGCCGCGAAAGTAGTGAAGAGACCCGTGTCGATGTAGTGGACATCACCCAGCGCCGGGAGCTGCTGGGCGCGATAATGAAATCCCCCGGCCCCTTCTACCAATACAACGACGGCAGCTTCTTCCAGGACACCACCCCACTGGACGAGGAGGCCTATCTGGCGGCCCTCGACGGCATCACCGTCTATGAGGTAAAAGGAGGGGTGGACTTCGACACACTGTGCAGACTCTCAATCGGGATACTCCACCATGAAGCGTGAACTACTGATCCTGCGCCACGGCAAATCGGACTGGGATGTGGCATGTGACGACTTTCAGCGCCCACTGAAGGATCGCGGCAAACGGGGCGCCCAGCGCATGGGAGCATGGCTGTGGCGAGAGGGAAGAATAGCGGATCTGATCATCACCTCACCTGCCGAACGCGCCCTGGTTACTGCCGAGAAGTGCTGTAAGGCAATGGGGCTGGGTGCCGCAGGGATCATCGAAAAGAGGCGGATCTACGACGCCGGTGCCGGCGATTTGATGCATGTTCTCAACGAGTCTCCGGCCGAGGCACAGCGCATCCTGCTGGTGGGACACAACCCCGGACTGGAGGAGTTGGTCGAATATCTGGCAGATGTTCAACCAGCAATCCCCGCAGACGGCAAGCTGATGCCTACCGCCACCCTGGCGATATTCAGCGTGGCCGAAGAGTGGAGCGCCCTCTCTGCCGGAGGGGGGCATCTCGAAGAGATTGTACGCCCCAACCAACTGCCGAAAAAATTCCCCTTCCCGGCACCTGATGGTCCTGAATCGAGAGATCGACCCGCCTACTACTACAGCCAATCCTCCGTCATCCCCTACCGAAGGGTGGAGGGGCGCCTGGAGATATTGGTCATCGCCTCCAGTAAGAATAAGCACTGGGTGGTACCCAAGGGGATCATCGATCCCGGACTCAGCCCCCAGGAGTCGGCAAAGAAAGAGGCGCTGGAAGAGGCCGGTGCCGAGGGCGAGCCGACAGCGGAAGCACTCGGCGACTACCGCTATGAGAAGTGGGGGGCGACCTGCACCGTCAGCGTCTACCCAATGGCCGTGTCACGTCTGCTGCCCGCCGATGAGTGGGAGGAGGAGCACCGCGGGCGGGGTTGGGTCTCTCCGGAAGAGGCGATGAAACGGGTGAAGCAGCAGGAACTGGTGCCGATGATCCGGCAACTGGCGGAGCAGTAATGGCGCAGCGCATTGCCGCACTGATTCGCCACGGCGACTATCACCAACGGCCCGACACGCCCAGCGCCCACCAGCCTTACCCCCTCACCTCCGAGGGCGAAGACCAGGCACTGGAAGCGGCGGTTTGGCTCTATGACGAACTGGCCGCAAACGGCTGGGGAGTAACCACTGAAATCGACAGCTCCCAACTTCTGCGAGGGTGGCAGACCGCTCGAATAATCGCCGAGCGGCTGACTGAGCGCCTGCCCCCGGTATTTGAGGTAACCCCCCATGCCGCCCTGGCCGAGCGGGGAGTCGGCAGTGCCGCCAACCTCACTCTGAGCGAGATTGAGCAGGTACTGGAGGAAGATCCACGCTTCCCCCCTCCGCCGGAGGGGTGGAAATCAAACAGCCACTACCGCCTGCCGCTGCAGGGTGCCGAGTCACTGATGGACGCAGGGCGGCGGGTCGCCGATCACCTGGAGAGCCGTATGAAACAGGCGGCAGGCGGTGGTGGCACCCTCAAGCTCTTTGTCGGCCACGGCGCGGCCTTCCGTCACGCCGCCTACCATATTGGAGTGCTCCGCTTCGAACAGATTGCACAACTGAGCATGTACCACGCCCGGCCTATACTGCTTGAGTATCTACCGAACGGCCAATGGCGACATATCGGCGGAGAATGGAAGATCCGGAAAGCTCAGGATGAATATACCGACTGAGGATTAATCTCCCCCCATGGGCAACAAAAAAACAAAAACCAGAGAACACTCCGTCATCCCCGACTACCGGGGAGTCGAATGGATCACCAGCACTGCCCGACAGGGTAGAGCCGTGGCAGATGGGAAAAAGGCACTCCATCGGCAAGGATCGCACCGGTCACCACTCCCTTAAAGAGGAGCTGCATCGTGCTGTCAGCCACGGATCATGGCGCTGGCCCAAACAGCCGATCTATTTTCTCACTGACCTCCACGCCGACGCTGACGCCTTCGCCGCTTCGCTGGTCGCCTCCGGAGGTGTCATCAAGACCGGCCCTAAAGCAAAGTCGTTCAAGCTGACCAAAGAGGGGAAAAAGGCTGATTTTATCATCGGCGGTGACTGCCTCGACAAGGGGCCAAGCACACTGCAACTGCTCGATACACTCAATAAGCTGCGGCACAGCGGAGCACGGGTAAGAATCCTCGCCGGCAACCATGATGTACGGCTGCTCAACGGCATACGCTCTCTCTCCCTGGAGAGAGAACCATTGACCGAACACTTTTTCGTCCGCCTGGGCCCCAAAGTGGTACCACTGCTAAAGGAGGTGCGTAGTAGATACCTCAAGGGCCGTAACGCTCTGCGCGGCGTACCCTCAAAGCAGAACTGCCGACGCCAACTCTTCCCCTCGTCCCGCTGGTTTGACGAGTTTGTCAAAGAGGCGGTCTGGGTCATGCCTGCACCGGGAATCGAGCGGGAGATAATGCGAATGCGGGAGAAGATGGCGGGATTTGAAGCCGCCTGCAACCGTGGCGGCCTGTCGCTGCGCGAAGCCTATGCCGCCGCCCACAAATGCCGGGAGATATTTCTCGATCCCAAGGGGGAGTTTTCCTGGTTCTTCCATGATATGAAGCTGCTCCACAGGGAGGGCTCATTTCTCTTTATCCACGCCGGGGTCAATGACCGCATCACATCGGTCATCAGCAACAGGGGCTTCAAGCGCCTCAACCGGATGTTCCGCGAACAGCTCACTAACGAGCTGTTTGAGTTCTACTACGGTCCGCTGGCCAACACCCTGAGAACCAAATACCGCAATGTGGACATGCCACTCACCCGCTTCGGCGTCAAACATATCCGCCATCGTGGCATTCACGCCATTGTCCATGGCCACCATAACCGCACCAGGGGGCAGCGCATCATGCTGCGACAGGGTATGATCCACATCGAAGGAGATACCTCAATGGACCGCAATACCCGCGCCAAAGAGGGTCTCCAGGGGATCGGGGCGGGAGTGACTATCATTCGTCCCGAAAAGCGGATTATCGGCATCAGCAGCGACTACAAATTCGCCAAGGTGTTCGAGCCTGAAAATCTAACCGACCCGGAATAAATCATGCGTCAAAGTAAAGTCAGTTTCCGCCACCACTCCCTGCAAAACACCAAAAGCATTCAGGAGTTTCTCAAATCGGTGGCCAAGGGTATCGACAAGGGCAGACTCACCTTCAGCGATGACGACGGAGAGATCGTCATGGAACCGAAGGATCTGTTAACCCTGAAGATGACCGCCTCCCAGGATGAAACCCTCAACCGCTTCAACATTCGAATCAGCTGGCAGAGTGAGGAGGAGAAACCACGGGAGCAGAAAAAACTGACGGTAAAAAGTGGCAAGGGCAAGGGTAAATGATCATTAACCTGATTGCCCCTGAAACTCAGCCGGAAATGAACGCATATGAACGCAAATATGGACTCTAAAATTACCAGGGCTCTGAAGCGGAATGGCACTGTACCAAAATCCTGAAAATCACAGTTATGGATGGAACAGAGCTGTTGTAGGAGCGAACTTGTTCGCGATTAGACTTCGTAGGAGACTCTTCGCGAA
>MOXF01000061.1_pt1 | contig 13553 bp, 11 predicted proteins | sample 1471201 | NCBI WGS metagenome assembly MOXF01 (sample SAMN05358035, study PRJNA327811) | mollusc metagenome | isolation source: Phylotype B (NB1) bacterial symbionts from gill | host: Thyasira cf. gouldii | place: Canada: Bonne Bay, Newfoundland | collected 2010-08
CCAACGACTGCGCCCTTTAGCATTGTTATCCCACAACTGACCCAGAAGGATCTGAACTGGGAGGAGCAGCAGTCCTTTGGCATCGCGTCGGTGGCGGGCGAGTCAGCGTGGTCAATTCCACCAGTACCGCCCGAATCGACGGCGAGGTGACCGTTACCGGCGGTGATCTCACCCTGAACTCGGCCTCGACTACCGGTGATCCGTCCGCTGACGAGTACGGTCCCACGGGCCTCCTGCTGGCCACGGACAAGAACCACATCAGCGCCACCGCAATCTCAACAAGAAAAAGATTCCGCTCTACACCGGCCAGGACAGCAGCAGTGATGCCCCCATGCGTGGTGTGCGCTCCTTCTTCAACACGGGGGCAGCCCCCACGGGGGTTGCCAATCCCAGTGGCGAGAAATCGCCGCCCACCCGGGGGCCGGAATCTTTCCGGCGCACTGGCCGTAGGTGTCAGCAACAATCACGCCAATGCCATCGTCGGCGAGGGTGCAGTGATCACTGTCGAAGACGGTGATATGTCCGTCACCAGTCGCGTGGAAGAGAACATCAAGGTCAGCGTCAACGCCCTGGTGAACCAACCCTCTGAAACAGCAAGTGGCGCTGCGGCGCTCTTCTTCGGCTTCTACCACAACTATGCCGACGCCGAGATTGGCGACGATGCCGTGGTGGATGTCTCTGGCCAGCTCAAGGTGGAGGCCAATAGTGTCATTCCCAACCAGGTCATCCTTGACGACGACTGGGATGGCTTCAAGGAGAAGTTCAAGGGCTTTGTCACCCCTTCAGGCTGGATAAAACCCCTCATCAACTTCGAGCTGGGCGAGGTGCCGGAATCCCCGGATACCGGGCTGCCGAACCGCCGCCACCAACAGGATTTGGTGCCCGGATCATCGGCCGCATTCAGGAGAGGACCGTCACCGCCTACGAGGAGGGCCGTGACTTCGTTACAAAACTTCAATCGGGCGGGAAGAACTACCTGACGGGTTTCGCCGAGTTCAACACCGAAAAACAGGGTGAACTGAGCGAACTGCTGGGTTACCTGCCGAGCATCCTGGAGTCGCCCAACTTCCTGGAGAAGTTCTCCACCACCTTTGTCACCGCCAGTGCCAAGGCCAAGGTTGACGAGAAGTACTACAACCACCAGAAGGAGCAGCTGCCCAGCTGGAACGACGCCGACAGAGCGGACGCCCGCACAGGTGCGAGCCGACGGAGGATGCATTCGACAAGAAGCAACCGGTGGCCTTTTCCGGTTCTTTGAACATATTCCGGCTGCACAGCGAGGCCAATGCACGAGTTGGTGAGCGTGCACGCATAAACCAGAATTTCACCGCCCCAACGCAGGATGTGATCGTCACCGCCGACTCCTCCATCGAGTCGATCAACATGACCGGTCTGCCCAGCCTGAACCTGACCCAACTGCTGCTGGGCCGCGCGACCATTGCTCCTCCCGTGGCGCAGTACCGGGAGGACCAGAACGGCAACCTCAAGGTCAACAAGCTGCCGGCCGCGGTAAGGAGCCTGGACCAGATGCTCCCCATTGTGGGAAGCGGGACGCGGGTGAATACGGCGCTAGAGGGGGCTGCCGATGCGATCGGGCCTGCCGCACCTGCGGGGGCTACCGAGCCTGCAACGGAACCGGCGGCGGAACCGACCCCGCCTTCGGCTATTGTCACCGGCTACAACCTGGCCAGTACAATCTTTGGTCAGGGTGGGGTTGGCCGGACTGCCAAGAAGGATCTGTTCGAACGGATCGAGGCTCAGATCATGCCCACCCGCAGCACCGGCAGCGGACTGGGCATCAACTTCCAGCACACCGGCTACACCAACATCGCCACGGCAACCATCGACGACAGCGCCCTGGTCTCCTCCCAGCGCAATGTCCGGGTCGAATCCAATACCCATAACCTGATGGTGGATCTCACCGCAGCCGGCGCAGCCGCAGAGGGAGCGTTGGCCCTGACCGGGGCGGGCACCTGGACGGATGTCAACAACCGGTCCAACGCAAGGGTCGGCGACGACGCGGTGATCTACGCCAAAAGCGATATCAACGTCGATGCGGACACCGACAACATCCTGGTCGCCTATACCGGTTCCACCACCCACGGCGCCGACCTGGGGCTGGGGGTCTCGGTCAACATCAATGCTATCGAAAACGATGTCGTGGCCTACGTGGGGGATGGCCCGGGGGCGGTCGAGCCTGTAGAGGTGGCGCGCGATGTTCTTACTTTTGCGGGAAGTGGCAACACCTTCACCCTGACCAGTACTGATCAGACCGCCCATGACTGGATGCAGGACGGCCTTGCGGTAGGCGATTATATTCGCATCGCCAACCTCGACCCGGCCAGCGATGGCGTGTTCCGCATTACCAGTCTGAGTAATACCGAGCTTGGTCTGGAGCCGTTGACCGGCGGGCAATCGCCCGGTATGGGGGCGGAGGGGACCGTGACCATCACCAAGATGGGACGCCTTCAGACCGCTGGTGTCGCCGTCAAGCTGAACCTGGACGACACCGCCTTCTATCTGAGTTTCGCCCTTGATGATGCCGGGCCGGACAGCATCGAGCGTAGCAGCGGCAACTGGATTGATGATGGATTTACCACCGGCCAACTGGTTACTGTCGAGGGTTCCGAGCACAATGACGGCCGCTACCGGATCGACTCCATCGATGAGGGTAAGCTCTATTTGACGGGTGTGAATCTGGTCGAAGAGACCTCTCTAGCCGGCGTCACGGTACACGGATTCGCCCCCTCCAATGAGCTGATCACCACCCCGGCTCCGCCCTCCCTGGATTTTGCAGTTAATACCGACGGGGCCGATACCATCACACGGATCGAGGCTGGTGGGTGAATGACGGCTTCTACGTAGGCCAGCTGATCACGGTAGCCGGTAGTTCCAATGGAAATGATGGCACCTACGAGATAGCGAAGGTTGATCAGAAGGTTCTTACCCTTGCAGAAGGAGAAAACCTGACCACAGAAACCGGCGTGGCCGGTGTGACGGTAACCGGCTACGAGGCTGCCGCCTCGGTGCAGGATAACGCCCTGCAGATCGACTTCATCAAGGATCCCAACGGCCCCGACAAGCTGGTGCGCAGCGATGGCGGCGATTGGGAGGCCGACGGCTTCTATGGCGGCCAGAGTATCTTCGTTACTGGCTCGTCTCACAACAATACGGGAGACACGCCCTATCTTATTGAATCCACCGACGGCGATATCCTCTACCTGGTGGAAGAAGATGGCCTCGACACGGATGAATTCAAGGCTGAACTGAGAAACGAGTTTTCGGTCACCCGTGTCACGGTGCTGGCCGATGTGGGCAAGGTGACGGTCAATGCCAACAACCGTTCGGTGATCGTCGCCGCCACCCAGTCCGGGTCGCCGTTGCTGCTGGAGACGGAGGAGGCGGAGACTTCGCCGTCGGACAGCTCCAAGAAAAAGTTCGGAAACAACCTGCTGGGCGGGCAGACCATCAAGGCCCAGGAGCCCGGCAAGGTCGCCATGAACGGCACCTTCTCCCTGGCCAATGTGGACAACACCACCCATGGCCATATCGATGGCGGCTACATCATCACCACCCCGACCGACCTCGATGTAAAGGCCAACGATGCCACCTACCTGGTCAACGGCAGCCTGGCCTATGCCTATGCCGGTGACATAGGCGGCGCGGCTAATATCGCCGTGAACCGGATCAGCCGGGACACCGTCGCCGAGTTGGGCAGCGTGGAGAGAGACCTGGTCGTTGGCGAGCAGGGCTTCATTTTCCCGGCCTTCGATCTGCCGAAACGCGAGGTCACCATCACCAACGATCCGCGGGGTGAGGTGTTCGTCACCGGCGTGGATAACATCAACGTTCACGCCACCAACGGCGGCGGCCTGGTCTCGATGGCCCTGTCCGGCGTGTTGCAATCATCCGCTGGCCAGAAGCCTGCCCAGGAAGAGGATGCAACCCTTGCCAAAGGTGTCACCGCCAAACCGACAACCGAAAAACTGAAGAAGGAGAAGGCCGAAGAAGGAGAAGGCCGCGAGGGCGGCCAACAAGAGCATATTCGGGCAGAAGGCAGGTGATATTCCCGAGCTCTCCCTCTCCGGTAACGTCTCCTTCAACCAGATCGACGACCGGACCATCGCCGGCATCTACCAGGCTGTGGTCGCTGAGGGCGATACGGTGGACGTGAAGTCCCGCAACATCGCCTGGATCGCCGCCTTTGCCGGCTCGGCCTCGATCACCAACTCCTACTACGATAACAGCGCCGATGAGAAGGAGCAGGAAGATCCCGCCCCTGAACCGCCCGCGAAGACAGTCAGTACCCCGGTTGAGCGCCCGGTACCCACGGTCAAGTTAAAGCCCAACAAGCAACTGTGGCTGAGCTTCAAGGGCAAGCTGGCCTACTGGGATTCTGCCACCGCCAGTGCCGATTCGGGCAGTCCGACCAAAAAGGTCGAGAGCGGGTCGACGGATATCCATCTAAGTGATTACTTCGATCGGCCCACCGTGGCCTCGCCAACCACAACAGCGAAGACCTTCTCGCTGGCCGTGGGGGATTACGATGCGCACGCAGTGGGACGTGAGAAGGTCTGGTTTACCGTCACACTGCCCGGAAAAACCTACAGTGCACCCAGGAGGAGATTGAAAAGGCCTGGGTTGCCGATATACAGCGGGCCATCAAGAGTGCGATCGACTCGCAAAAGAGCGCCACGAAGAGTACGCCGAAGACCGCGACGGATCCCAAAAACAGTGTGCCCGGGCGGGATGATCCCCCCAAGAACCGGCCGAAGGTCTCCGGTGCGGGATCCGCCTCGGTCACGGTTAATGTGATCGGCGGGGAGACCTTGGCCTTCATCCACGGTTCCACGCCTTAAACTCGCCGGGGATCTGAAGATTTCCGCCAACACCGACCAGGTCATCGCCGGCATCTCTGCCGCCGGCAGCATCTCGAAAACACGTAACAACAGTGGTTTCGCCGTGGCCGCTTCCGGTGCGGTCAACATCATCACCAGCCAGACCGGGGCCTATAGTCAGGGTTCGACGGTTGAGGCAAACACCATCTCCATTCTGGCCACCGATAACAATGTCATTGTTTCCGGTGCGGGGGCCCTCAGCGTCACCGTGGCCACGAATGAACAGCAAGAGAATGCCAGTGGCTCTTCCGATAGCAGTAGCGCATCTGGTAATGCGAACAACGGTGGTGACCAGAAGAAGGAATCTGCTGATACTGACAAGAAGAAGACCCAGTCCGCTGTTTCGCTGAGCCCGGCGGCAGCCATCAGCGTGGTGGATAGCTCGGTGGTAGCCTTTGCCAGGGATTCCCAGTTGATCGCCAATGGCGCCATCGATGTGCAGGCGCTCTCCAACGAGGTGGTGGTCTCTATGGCTGCCGGCATCTCGGGGCCGCGGTCGATGGCGAAAACTCCACCAGCAACGGATTTACCCTGGCCGGCTCGGGTGCGACGTCCATCAACGTGATCACCGCTGATGTGGCTGCCTATCTCCTGGATATGGCCCCCGATTTGGGGCGCAAGATCGAGAGTAAGGGCGGAACCGTCACCGTAAATGCCGAAGACAATACTGTTATCGTAAGCATTGCGGGGGCATTGGGAATATCCCGGGCCGAGGGTGAGCAGTGGGGCGCTGGCTTGGCCCTGGGTGCGGCAGCAGCCGTTAACGTGTCAAACAAGCGCGTATACGCCGGAATAAAGGGTGCGAATGTTTGGGCCGAAAATAGCATCGACGTAGATGCCGAGTCGGATTCGTTCATCTGGGCTCTCACCGCCGGTGGTTTCGGTGCGGGTGCCAAAGGCGAGGAACGCCATGCCGTTGCCCTGGCCGCTGGCGGTGCGGGTTCGATCAACGTGGTCAAATCCGAGGTGGATGCCGAGGTCGGCAATAAGGCTTCGCTGCAGACCAATTCTGGAAGAGTAAAGGTCTCCGCCGACGACAATGCCTATATCTTCGCCAACTCCGTGATGGTGGGTGCCGCCAGGGCAGAGGGCAAGACTAAGGCGGTGGGTGTTGCCCTTGGCGGTAGCTTCGCGGTGAATGTGTTGGACAAGGAGGTGGGGGCCAGCATCGATTCATCCACGGTGAAATCCGCCCGCCAGGTGGACGTGGAGGCCCGCTCGACGGGCGTGATCTGGGCCTTGACCGTGGGTGGTGTCGGCGCCGGTGGCCAGGTGGCACAAAACACCACTACCACCAACAATACCGGCAACAACAATTCCAACAGCCAGGCGAATAATAGCTTCGGTGGTGCCTTCTCCATTGCCGGAGCCGGTAGTGTCAATGTGCTGGACAGTGAAGTGGAGGCATCCATCAAGGCCAGCACGGTGGAAAGTGGTTCCGCCCACGATGTAAGCCTGGTGGCGGATGATACCTCCCTCATCATGGCCAATGCGGGCCTTCTGAGTGTGGCAGTGGGCAGAGGCGACAGAGCCCTTGCCGTCTCGTTGGGTGCATCGGTGGCCATCAACAAGGTGACCGGCGGCATCAAGGCCTTTATCGAGGATTCCACCATTACTGCCTCAGGCGGCCTTGATCTCAGCGCCGAGGCAAACACTACCATCTGGGCCCTGACCCTCGGCGGTGTCGGGGCCGTTGGCAAGGGCAAGGACTCCTACGGGTTGGCCTTCTCCGGCGCTGGCGCAGGCTCCGTCAATGAGATCGAGCGACCCATCGCGGCCTATATCAGCGGCGATGGCGGCTTTGACAAGACCATCAGTACCGGCTCTGGCCGGGGTGTGACCGTCAGTGCCGAGGATAACGCCCTGATCATGGCCAGTGCCGGGGTCTTGAGCGTGGCGGCGGGGGTTGGCAAGACCACCGGGGTCGGTGGCTCCATGGGTGCCTCCGTAATCGTCAACGTGGTCAAGGACTCGGTGGCCGCCTATATCTCCGGGGCCAAGGTGAGCTCCGCCGGCGGTATCGATCTGGATGCGGAATCCAACACCACCGTATGGGCTCTCGCCGTGGCCGGTTCCGTGGGTGTCGGGGTAGGCAAGTCCACTGCCGAAAGTACCGGTGCCGGGGTCGCCATCAGCGGCGCGGTCACCGTCAACGTGGTGGACAACAGGGCTGCCAGTTACATCGGCAATAGCAAAGTTATTACGGCTTCCAACGGTGCGGTCTCACTGGATGCCCAGGACAAGACACTGATCATGGCCGATGCCGGTGGCATCAGCATTGCGGTGGGTGTCGGGGGCAATGACGGCTTTGGCCTCACCATCGGGGGATCGGTGGCGGTGAACGTTATCTCCAACGAGACATCCGCTTATATCAATGGGTCCACCATCGGCACTGCCAATGATCGGGTCGGCGAGGTCACCCTCAATGCCGATAGCGATGCCAGGGTTTGGGCCCTGAGCCTGGCCGGTTCCCTGGCTGTGGGACGTGGTGAAAACCGCTTCGGTGGCGCGGTGGGTTTTGCAGTGGCCGGCTCAGTGAACGTTACCCGCAACACCGTTGAGGCCAACATCTCCGGCGGAAGTACGGTGAATAGCACTGCCGCTCTATCCATCGATGCCGATGACAGAACCCGGGTCATCGCCAACGGGGTGGGCGGCAGCCTCTCCGTGGGTTCCGGCGAGAAGGGACTGGGAGTGGCCGTTGGCGGCTCCTTCGTCGTCAACGACATCGGCAATACCGTTCGCTCCCATGTGAGCCATTCAACCCTGGATGTCATTGGTGCCCTCGACGTTCTGGCCAGCTCGGACAGTGCCATCTGGGGTATGGCCATTGGGGCATCGGTGGGTGTGGGTGCCGCCAGCGGAGGAGGGTCTGGTGCCTCCATCTCCATTGGGGTTTCCGTCTCCCACAATCGTATTGGCAACACCACCGAGCCTATATCAAAGGCGCCGACAGCGTGCTCACCGGTGGTCACGATGTCACGATTCGCGCCTTGGACGATGCCGCCATCAAGCTATTGCCGTATCTGCTGCCGTATCCGTAGGTTTCGGCACTGGTGGCGAGAGCGGGGTCGGTGCTGCGGTCAGCGGAGCAGGTGCGGGAGCAGCCAATTACATTACCTCCACCAGCAACGCTTATGTTGACAACAGCAATCTCGGCACTGCTTCGGCACCCGTCGGCAAGGTGGACCTGGATGCCAGCAGCGCATCGGAGATCCTCGCGATCGTACCCTCAGTAGCCGTTTCCGTGGGCTATGGCTCCAAGACCGGTGTGGGTGCAGCCCTCGGCGTATCCGTGGCCCGCAACCATATCGGCTACGACAAGAACGAGGTCCTCAGCGAATACAACAGCAACGACAGGCCGGCCGCCCTGGAAACCGGAGATCGGGTTCAGATCGTCGGTGACGGCCTGCGGGAGGGTGAGGTCTACGAATACCTGGGCACAAGCGCGGAGCGCTACCAGCACACCGCGGGCGATGGGCAAACAGAGCTTGAGAATGGTGAGCAGATACGGGTGAACAAGGCCCCGGGCAGGGCCGCTGCGCCCGGGATATATCGGTATGTAGGAGAAGAGGCAAGCCTTGATGGCGTGACCCTCGATTTTGTCCATGACGAGACCGATGAGGACTTCGACAGTATCGTCCGCACCGCATCCACGGGACGCTGGGGTGATGAAGGATTCAGCGCCGGGCAACAGATCACGATTACCGAAGCAGGAACCAATAACGGAACCTATACGATTCACTCCATTGATGAATCCCAGTCAGCTTCGGACGAAGAAATTTCCATCCTGTATCTGGTACAGGATCTGACCGGAGATGCATCCGGGGTTTCCGGTGCAGAGATTACCGGTAGCACAACCTTTGACCTTGGCCTTGCTGATTATCAGGACAACAGTAATTGGCAATCCGTCGATCAACTGGATCTGAACGCCCAGGATTGGGGCGACCGCTCGGTGTGGAAACGGGTGGATCTGGAACGTTCCGCCAGTGAGATCCAGGCCTACATCCGCAATTCCAGTATCCGGGCCGATGGTGCGTTGACTGCCGATGCCGTCTCCACCCAGGAGATCGATTCTGTGGTCATCGCCGCTTCCGTGGCCGTGGGCGGTGGCGGAAAGATGGGGTTTGTCTTGAGCGCAGCGGGGAGCGTTGGTGTCAATACCATTGCCACCGACGTTCGGGCCTTTATCAATGGGGACGGGACCGATGGCATTCACGCAAACAGTGTGACACTGGTGGCGGATGATAGCTCCGGCATCGACGCCATTGCTGGCGCAGCCTCTGTTGCCGGTTCCGTGGGTATGAATAAGGGCGGGGCCCTTGCCATGGGTCTCTCTCTGGCCTTCAACCGGGTGGACAACCAGGTAGAGGCTATATCGCCGGTGCCGACCAGGGTGTCATCACAGCGAATGGCGATGTCTCCCTCTCCGCCGGTTCCAATGCAACCGCGCCTATCCGGTTGGAGCCTTCCGATTACGGCTTCAGCTTCGGCGACCTGGATGATGCGGCAGACCACGGACCAGGACAACCGGATGACCCCCTCGACTGCTTTGGACGATGCCAACGACCCCACCGATGACGCGGTCGACGAGGCGCTTGAGGACCAGGCCGCAGATGCCGCCATTCTGGACAAGTTGCGTGCCGCGCTTAAGGCACAGGGTATTGAGCTTGCGGTCAAGGAGACCCTATCCGGCGATGCCACCTACACCAGCGTCTATGGCGAGCAGTCCCTGTTTGCCGGTGAGACGGTAAAACTGGCCAGTGACTATGCCAATGGCGGTGAACCCGGACGGGTCCACCGCTACCTGGGACATCACGATTACCTGTCGGATGCGTCTTCGGGTGTAAGCGTCACCGAGGGCACCGTGGTCAAGAATCTGGATGACGGAGCTTATTACGAATTTGTCGGTAGCGCTGAAGAGGGCGCGCTGATCACCGATTTGAGCAGCATCGATTTCGCTGACGAAGTTCTCGCGGATGGTCCCCAGTGGACCGCCCACATGACGGACCTGGGTGCGACCGACTATTCCGATGCATCCCGCTGGGAACTGGTCGAAGCGGAGCTCAGATTGACCCGGCTCGTTGACGGGGACGGCTGGAACCTGGTGGACGGGTCCGGGGCCGCCTACGTGCTGCGCAAGGATGGCGATAGCTCACGGTCTCGCGTTCCACCATCAACTCCGTGGTGGCTGCCGCCTCCTTCGGCGTTGGCATCGGCCTGACGGAAGGAAGCGGGGGCGGTGGTGGCACCGGTGTTGCGGTCAGTGGCGCCGGCGCCGTGTCCCAGAACGTGATCCTCTCCAAGACGCGGACCTTTGTTCAGAACAGTGTCGTCAACAGTGCCGACGATATCCTGCTGAGTTCAAAGAGCAACCAGTCCATCAACTCCGTGGTGGTGGCAGCCTCGGCGGCCATCGGTGGTGGCAGCAAGACCGGTGTTGGGGTCGGTATCGGGGCCTCCATTGCCCGCAACATGATCGGATACGACTGGGATTGGTCCGAGGTGCCCGCCGAGGTCCGCTCCTACGTGAAGGACGCGAGCCTCCAGCAGACGCCGATATCTCCCTGACCGCCCTGGCAGACCAGACCATCAACTCCGTGGTCATCGCCGCCTCTGTGGGAATCGGTGTAGGCGTCAGCAAGACCGGGGTGGGTGTGGCCGCTTCCGGGGGTCTTTGCAGAAAACTGGATCGGTGTCGACGTGGAGCCTCGATCGACGGCGACGGCGCAAGCGGCATCCAGGCCGACGATCTCTCGCTGGTCGCCCGCGACACCTCCATGATCACCGCGGTCGCCGGTGGCCGCCGCCCCTCTCCGCGGCCTATGGCAAGGAGCGGGCGTGGCGCTCTCGATCGGTGCCTCGGTGGCGCTCAATACCATCAGCAGCAGCGTGCAGAGCTACATCAGGAATGCCGACGGTACCCTGATTGGCGGCAATATCATTCTCGAGGCCAGCAGCACCGACACCATCAATGCAGTCTCTGCCGCCGCGGCGATTGCCGCGGCCTTCTCGGCCCAGGCGGCCTACGGGGTGAGTGGCGCGGGCGCCCTGGCCAGCAATGTCATCCTGACCAAGACCAACGCCTTTATCGATCAGAGCGTGCTGAACGTTGACGGCAACGTGGATATCGACGCCGCCAATGACTCCGAGATCAATGCGGTCATCGCCTCCGCCGCCTTTGCCCTGAGTATCGGCAAGGACAAGGGGATCGGCGCCTCCGTTGGCCTGGCCTGGCAAGAAATGATATCGGCTGGGCGCCGGTGCCGATCGGTACGCCAAGCTTCACCAGCGACCAGCAGCCCGCGCAGTTGGAAAACGGCAACACGGTCCAGATCAAGGGTGGGCCACGCGATGGCGATGTCTACAAGTACATTGCCGAAGATGACTTGGTGCTGGATGAGTCCACGGACTACCTGCACGGTATGGACTACGGCAACCGCGACGAATGGGAGCGCGCGGACGATCAAGCGTTCCCCGGCCGAGGTGCAGGCCTATATCAAGGATTCGAAGATCGAATCCGATGGCGCGATCAGCTGGATGCACTCAGCACCCAGGCGATCAACGCGGCCGTCGCCTCCGGCTCGGTGGCGGCATCCGGTAGCAGTCAGTCGGCCTTCTCGCTCGGCCTTACCGGGGCAGGGGCGTTGAACCGCATCGCCGTGCAGGCTCGTTCCTTCATCACCGAGAGTGGCAATAGCAACACCATATCGGCTGACACCCTCTCGTTGCACGCGGACGACACATCGAGTATCTCGGTGGTCGTCGGTGCCGCTGCGGTGGCCGCATCGTTCAGTGGCGGTTCCAGTACCGCCATCGCGATCGGCGTGGCAGCGGCCTTCAACGAGGTCAGCAACAATGTGGATGCCTTCATCCGTGGCGCCGACGTGGCGACCCGTGATGGCGACGTGACCTGTCGGCCACCAGCCGGGGCAAGCCGCTGTTCGAAACCGCCGCCGAGAAATGGCAACTTCACATCACCGATCTTGGTGCCGAGAATTACGCCGATATCACGAAATGGACACTTGTCAACGACCCGGATGCAGCGACCCACACCACCCATAGCGGCGAACAGGCGCTGCGGTTCGGCGACACGGTGCAACTGGCCGATAACTATCGGCATGGCGGGGAGGCAGGGTTCACCTATCGGTACCTTGGCGATGCGGATTACCAGTCCAACGCGACCGGTGTCACGATCACCACAGGCACCCGGGTCAAGGACCTGGCCAGCGGTGCCTTCTACGAGTTCGTCGGTAGTGCGCAACAGGCACAGGCGATAACCGACCTGAATACGGAGGTCTTCGGCCGCTCCGACCTGCTGACTCCGAGGGATCTCGACGAGGCTGCCAGGCAGGATGACGACCAGCTGGTGCTCGATGTGCTGAGGGGAAGCTTCTCCGGCAGCAAGCTTGGCGAGACAAACATTGGCAGTATCTACCTTTGGGATCAGACCGAACTCGTTCTTGACGAGACCACCTACGTGGTCACCCACGGGTGGAACAGTTGGGTCGATGTGACCGATCCGAACGCCTGGCAGTTCCAGATGGGCAGAGCGCTGCGTGGACTCTCTTCCACGGCAAACATTCTGCTGGTGGATTGGTCCGACCTCTCCGTCACGCCCGACTATGCACAGGCCGCCAGCGATACGCTGCTGGTAGGCAACAGGCTCGGCACCTTCCTGGCGCAGCTGGGACTCAATGCGGACAAACTCCACCTGATCGGTCACAGCCTCGGTGCGCACGTCAGCGGCAATGCGGCGGCCATGTATGAGCAGTTGACCGGTGAGGCCGTGGCGCAGATTACCGCCATGGATCCGGCCGGCCCCCTGTTCGAGGGCAGAGGCATACAGGGCAAGACGGAATGGGAACGCCTCGACATCAACGATGCGACCCGGGTGGTCGCCATTCACACCAGTGAGGAGCTGGGCTTCGACGACAGACTTGGCGATCTCGATCTCTATCTAAACCCGGCCCGATGCGCATCAACCGGGCAGCGCCCACCTGGGTAGCGACCACAGCTACGCCTACCATCTGCTCACCCAACTGATCAGCGGTCATCAGTTCGCCCAGTCCGACGTGCCGGAGGTTGGTGCAACCCTGGAGTGGGACGACATCGTAAATACCAGTACCACCGGTTCGGCGGGTGTCGTCACCAGTCAGCAGAGCATTGCCACGGCCAGCACCGTTGGCCCGCTTGGGGAGAAATTCGAGTTTGGCCTGCGTGGTGGCCCGCGCCTGTCGACCCTGGTGGAGGGTGAAAGCTGGGCTGTCTCCGCGACCAACGGATCGACCTATTTCGTCGAGTATGACGAGACCCGCAACCAGTTCAGTGTGTCGCAGGCATCGATCAATGCGGTCACCGCGGCCGCCTCCCTGGCTGCGTCATTCTCCACCGGCGGTACCACCATCGCCGTGAGCGGCGCCGGTGCGCTGGGCAGCAATATCGTGCTCAGCGACACCCGGGCCTTCATCGAGGAGAGCGCCATCGTGAGCAAACGCGATGTGCTCATCGAGGCCGACAACTCCTCCGGTATTGCCGCGGTTACCGGTGCCCTGGCCGGCTCAGTGGCCATCGGCAGCAGCACCAGCGTGGGCGTCTCCATCGGTGCGGCCGTAGCCTTCAACTGACATCGGGCACGAATGGGATCTCAGCTCG
>MOXF01000062.1_pt1 | contig 13357 bp, 10 predicted proteins | sample 1471201 | NCBI WGS metagenome assembly MOXF01 (sample SAMN05358035, study PRJNA327811) | mollusc metagenome | isolation source: Phylotype B (NB1) bacterial symbionts from gill | host: Thyasira cf. gouldii | place: Canada: Bonne Bay, Newfoundland | collected 2010-08
CCGTCGGCGCCCGCTTATAGGTTTCCGCCAGGTGTAGCGCCGATCACCATAGATGACAGAGAGTTTGTCCGGGTAAACAGCGGCTGTGCGTTTAATAAAAGAGAGCGGGTTCAATGGAACATAATTGGCGCTTACCGGTGCAAGGTCGGTATTTCTACTTATTGTCATTTTGCTTAATCTCCTCCAACCACAGATCAATATACTGTCTCTGGATGACCTCTGGAAAATTAGCCCCAAATGAACGCAAACAGACACAAATATGAGATATAAGATTCACCTGCCTGAGATAAATAAGCAGGTCATTGAACGCAAACGATTATTATTGATAACATGGTTCTCAGAAATTCTCTACCCCTGAGGTGTGTATGCAAGATCTTTCCATTAGCCGCTACGATGTACCAGAACTCGACAGCTTGCCCGAAGATGTTCGTGAGCGCATTATAAGTGTGCAGGAAAAAGCTGGCTTCGTTCCCAATGTCTTCGCCACGTTGGCACACCGTCCTGATGAGTTTCGGGCATTCTTTGCTTATCATGATGCCCTGATGGAGCGGGAGGGAAGCACACTGAGCGCCGCTGAAAAAGAGATGATCGTGGTTGCCACAAGTACAGCCAACGGTTGCGAGTATTGTGTGGTGGCCCACGGCGCTTTACTGCGCATCTTTTCAAAAGAGAGACTGCTGGCTGATCAAATTGCAGTTAATCACCTCCATGCGCCGATCACTCCACGACAAAAGGCGATGTTGGATTTTGCCATGAAGGTATCACGCACGCCGGAGTTGGTGGAAACATCTGACTACGACCTGCTTTATAAGCATGACTATACCGATGAAGATATCTGGGACATTGCCGGAATAACCGCCTTCTTTGGTCTATCCAACCGGATGGCTATTGTCAGCGGTATGCGCGCCAACGAAGCCTTCTACACCATGGGGCGTATCCCCCGGGAAAAGAGGTAGATAATCAGTAACTATTCAGCTCACCCCTGAAATCCGCCATTTCTCTGTTAAAAAATGATCATTTAGCCATGTAAACTCACATTTTCCGCCTTGAACTGACGGATTCAGGGGGTAGTCTGAACAGTTACCGACGATTTCTTTGTGGTGCTGAATAGTTACGATAATCAGTAGAGGGGTAACGTATCAAGCTGGCTCTGCACAATTCACCTGCCGGGATAGTCGGCATAAATCGTGATCACTTCTCTGTTGTCAGTTGATAGAGCAAGTGGAATGAAAACATGAAAATTGCGATAACAGGTTCTACAGGATTTGTAGGCAGCCATCTTTCGGCTGCCCTGGAAAAGGATGGCCACCAGATTGTCCCCATAGGAAGGGCCGAACTGAAAGAGCACCATGAACAGATAGCAGCACATCTCAGCGGATGTGAAGCGCTGTTCAATCTGGCAGGGGAGACCATTAACCGCCGCTGGAGTGAAGCCTATAAACAGCGTATCTACCATAGCCGCATTGATACCACACACAAGTTGGTTGAGGCGATGAAGCTAATGGGAAAGCGCCCGGCCACTTTTATCTCTACATCAGCTATTGGTGCTTTTGCCACCGAAGGCTGTTACACCGAATACGATCCCGTCAATGCCAGTGACTTTTTAGGTGAGCTATCAAAAGATTGGGAAAGTGAAGCGAAGAGGGCGGAGCTACTGGATGTGCGCACCCTGATCTTCCGCTTTTCGCTGGTACTGGGGCGTGACGGTGGCATGATGAAGCAACTGTTACCACCATTCAGGCTGGGGCTTGGCGGGCCCATCGGTAACGGACTGCAACAGTTCTCATGGGTGCATGTCGATGACCTGGTACGAGCCTACCAATATGCACTGCTAAATAAGCAGATGAAAGGTGTCTATCACATATGTTCCCCCAACCCTGATACCAATGCAGGGTTTACTAAAACCCTTGGCAGGGTATTGCAGCGGCCTGCACTCCTAGCGGTTCCAAAGTTTCTGTTAAAGCTGGTATACGGAGAGGGCGCGGATGTGATGACTTCGGGCCAGTGTGTAGTCTCAAAACGATTACCTGAAGCCGGATTTGAGTTTAAGTATCCAGAGCTGGATCAGGCGCTAACAGCAATAACCCAATGATCTCCTCCCTCGTACAAAAAGCAAGAAAAAAGTGATAAAAAAACAATTCTACACAGGGAAGGGAGCCATGGTGTCTGTAGACGATAAATGTAAAGAATGCACTACAAAAATATTTGACTGTGGGAGATAAATCTCTCATTCTCATTCAGCAAGTTGCGTTCAAGCTATTGATCCTTTGGAGATTCAACGATGAGTAAGAAGAAAGATAAGAAAAGCACCAAGAAGTCTGACAATAACAAAAGCACTATGAACAAGCTGGAGAAACGTGTTGATCAGTTGATGGAAAAGGTAGCGGCCCTGACAGATCAACTGGCTGAATTGAGCCGTCAAGCAGGTCCCCAGGGTGAAGCAGGTCCTCAGGGTGAAGCAGGCCCGCAGGGTGAAGCAGGCCCGCAGGGTGAAGCAGGTCCTCAGGGTGAGGCAGGCCCGCAGGGTGAGGCAGGCCCGCAGGGTGAGGCAGGTTCCCAGGGCGAAGTAGGTCCACAGGGCGAAGTAGGTCCACAGGGCGAAGCAGGTCCACAGGGCGAAGCAGGTCCACAGGGCGAAGCAGGTCCACAGGGTGAAGTAGGTCCCCGGGGTGAAACAGGCCCGCAGTTCCGTCGGTCCTCAAGGCGCTGCAGCGCCTGCTTCCTAGACAACATCTTAAGTGTTTGGGATTGGCTCCTTCTTCTGGTGGTTTGTTTTGTCTCTCAACTTAACAAATACCACCGGATTGAGGAGCTGGCTAGATGATTTTCCAGAGTAATGCAATCAAGACACCCATATTTTGTGATTGATAGGTGTCCCCAAAAAAACCATGGCCGAATATGATCAGAAAACAGGGCATACAAGGTGTTATCTACGCTATCGTTTGACATCCAGCAGGTTCTGGATGGCCTGAAAATTGAGATCATCCACCAGCAGGCTTAAGGCAGCGGCCAGATCAGAATCCGTTTCGGCGATACGCGACAGCAGGTCGTGGGCCTGCTTTATATCCAAAATGGTGGCTACCATGCGCAGCTCTTCCTGTAGATCCTTGGAGAGTACCGCCAGTGCCTGCGGGGAGATTGCCTCTACTGCGCTGAGCTCCTTATGCCTCCCACCTCTTCTTCCTCTTCATAGATGTACTGCAGATCCAGATGCCGGGCCATGCAGTCGAATACCTCAGTCGGCCGGATAATGATCCGGTTCACATAAAGTTAGTTGACTCCGTAGATGTAAATTCCTATTATCGTGATGTATGTGACAAAAGTCACGTTATCAAAAAGTGCTTCTGATTGTAGGCAACACAATACATTACCCTGCGCACAACAGTATTGGTTGCAAGTGAACAGGGTAACTTTTCAAGTTAGGTGCGGGGGTGGGTCGATTGCGTCAAAACAGTGGTGCATTTACCAATAATCCCGATGCAATACTTCCGCTCCCAGCTCACGCTTCTTACCCGCATCCATGTGGGAAACCACTGGCAAAATGCTCTAATGAAGTAGGTACAGATGAGTAGTTACGGACGGTTATACACGCATTCGGTGAGGAATTTATGTCTTTATTGACTTCAAGAAAAAGGATTATTAACCGGCGTGTAATATCGATTGCCGGAAGAGTTGTATCTGCGCTTCAGTTCAGCTTTCTGCTGCTGTTCTCGCTTCTCTATGCACAAGTAGTCTATTCCGCGCCCTATACCGAAGTGGTTATGAGTGCTGATGTTGATGTTCAGGTGGGTAGTGACGATGTTCTGGTCAACGGCAGCACCATCGGGGCTGACGGTTCGTCTCCGGATCCTCGTGGACTGGTTCATTGGTCAACTCCTGACATTCCTGACGGGGCACAGATTACGGCTGCAAGCCTCGTCCTGAATATAATCAATCCATCCAGTGGCACCTACAATATTGATACGCTCACTGCGCCATGGACCGATACAACCGCCACTTGGGCAATTGCCAACTCAGTAGGCGTCAATGTAGCGACGACAATTCCTGCGACTACGGGTTCATTTACAGTGAATCTGAATGTCCAGGGTATTGCGGCGATCCAGAATTGGCTGGAAAGCGGGGTCAATCATGGTCTGGTGGTTTACAGTGCAGGTACGAGTGACGGCGTTTACTTTTCCTCAATGGAGAGTGCTAATCCTCCCCAGCTGGTGATTCGCTATGAAGTCGGCTCCATGCTGGAGCCTGTGGCTCCTGCTTCAATCTCCGCCCTGATCGCAGGCAGTAATGGGGCCACTGTCTCCTGGGCCGATACGGCCAATGAAGAGGGCTATCTGTTGCAACGCTCCATGGATGGCGGTGCATGGGTGACTGTTGCCACGTTGCCGCTGAACAGCACCGGCTTTAGTGATACCGGACTGGAATCCGGCAGTTATAATTATCAGCTTGTCGCCTACAATATGGCCGGATCCTCAGCATGGCTGCCCACCTCCACAGCGCTTACAGTTACAACAGCTCTGCCGGCGCTGTCGACAGTTGTCGAGGTTGTCACGGATGCCGATGCGGATGTGGGGATCGACTCCGCCGGGGTGCTTACAAACGGCACATCCATTGTCGCTGATGGCTCACCGTTGAGGCGGGCGCTGTTGCACTGGATCCTACCGGGGTGCGACCGGGAGCGACGATCACCGATGCAACGCTGATCTTTGATGCGACCATCTCGCGTGTAAGAACCTATAGTATCGATTCGGTTACAGCGCCTTGGAGTGAAACGGCTGCGACTTGGGCAACAGCCAGTACAGCTGGCACCCGCGTTGCAGACTTTTCAACATCATCGGGTGCTTTATCCGTACCCCTGAATGCAGCCGGTGTAGCGATGGTTCAGAGCTGGGCCGATGGTGGTGTCAATAATAATGGCTTGGTGGTTTTTGCAGGCACAAGCCAGTATTTCCAATTCACCTCCCGTGAAGGCGGTAACCCCGTCCGGCTGACGCTTCACTATGATGATGTAGCCGGTACGGTACCGGCTGCCCCGTCCACCCTATCAGCCGTGATCAGTGGTACAAACGAAGCCTCAGTCAGTTGGACGGATGTCGACTACGAAGTTGATTACACCTTGCAGCGTTTGGAGAGTGGTGGTGCATGGACTACTGTCGCCAGCCTGCCTGCCGGTACGCTCTCCTACACTGATCAGGGACTGAATGTTGGCGTCAACTACAGCTACCGGGTTGCGGCAAGGAATGGGCACGGCCTGTCCATATGGGCAACCACGGCGGCGGCATTGAATATCGCCAATCAATTGCCCCAATTTTCAACCTGGCCTGCTGCCTTTGTTAATATGGGCGATCCGGTGGGCACCTCTGTCGGCTTTGTAAAAGCGGCAGAGTCGAATGTGGGTCAGCAGGTGCGCTACAGCATCCTCTCCGGCAATGTGGGTGGAAGATTTGCGCTGAATGCGGTAACCGGTGAGCTGACACTGGCTACAACAGGCGACCCGACGCTGCAACATCTGCTTACTGTTGCTGCCAACGATGGGGTGGGCAACGTAACGACGGTTATCACTGTTGACCGCATTGTTCTCCAGTCTGTCGCGGTAACGCCGCAACTGACTAATATGGCCATTGCTGCGAGCATGAACCTGACGGCCACCGGAACGTACAATAATGCTAGCACGGCTGACCTCAGCCTCTCTACTCAACTGACCTGGAGCAGCGCCGACACTGCAGTTGCCACTGTGATTGCCAATGGGGCTGGAATGGGAACCGTTACCGGTATTTCTCGCGGCAGCAGCACCATCACCGCCACCTATGATGATGGTGCTTTGCCTGCCATTTCAGGAACATCGTCGATGGCTGTCGATGGCGTAGAGACCGCTCTTGGAACGGGTAATGTAAATGCCCTAAGCGAAGGAGATTTGATTGCAACCACGCTAACCGAGCTTGATAATGAAATCGCACTCAATACGGCAAGGGAGGAAATTTTCAGTCTTCTACCAGGCGGCGCAGTTAAAACTGATGGCACTAGTGTGCAAGAAATAACCTGGAATCCTGGCCTGATGCGATCATGTTTACGCCTGTAGTCTCGCGGGTTGGGTATTTGCTGCGATCCAATGCATCGGTTGATCCGGCCAGGCCAGCGCTCGAAAAAAATCTTGCCGTTATCGGTGAGAAGGCGAATACAGCGCGTTACCTTCTTCTCGGTGGCGATCCGATACAGAATCCGGGTGATGCGGGTATGCAGACAACGCTGGAGAACAGCCTGAGTTGGCTGACCCGACGTGCGGATCTGAAACTGGCACCGTTTAATGTGGTTCTGGCGCAGATGGGCAGTAGCGCCGCTTTTCCACAACAGACAGCGGTGCGCAGTTGGCTTGATCTGCACTATCCAGGGCAGGTGGGCTATAACGTGGCAGGCAGTTGCGATGGTGCCCTGCTGAGTGGTTGTCTGGCTCCCGCAGGCCCAGTCACACCACCCAATCTATTGATTATTTCTCAGGCATCGGTGCCGACAGATGATGTGGCCGCCATTGCCAACACCGTGCAACAGGCGCTCGATAGCGGTATCCCTGTCCTCTATCTGCACCACGATGGAGATCAAAAGCCACTGCTGACCGCACTGATACCGTCGGTGTTTGGCGTCAACTTTGAAATGGATAACCGCACTGCCGCATTGCAGCTATGGTATACCAGTCCCAGCACTGTCCTGACAAGCGAGACAGACCCCGTTCATCTGGAAGCTACAGGCAGGCTGCTCAGGCATATTCAGCCAACGATCTTGCGCAGCTTGATCTGGCACTATGTGACGAGTGGCCTCTTGTAACTGGTGACTGTCTGCCTTGGGGTACCGAGGTATATCAAACAAGTAAATCCCTCTATGCGCTTATCTCTACTGTCGACAAGAATCAGGGCGATCTTTTCAGCACTGCTGGCAACAGGCTGGTAAAACTCCTTGTGTTGACAGGCGATAAGTTCCGCCAGTCCGTCTCGTTTCCGATGGATAGGGTTGCCAGCGACAGAAATATGTTCGTCAAGTCGCGGTATGCCGATTTCTCCATGTTCTTCTCGCGCAGCGACAACAGCGTTCAGCCTGACATGGGCAACTTTAGCCGCTCTGACTTTTCGCATATCACACCGATCACTAAAACCGTGACCAGCTTAGCGCCTACAGTACACGTGCTGCTGGCGTGTATGCATTGCCGGGCCAGCCATTTACCGTCACGCGGATCGATGGTAATGCGGTTGATATGCACGTGTCTATGAATAGGCAAAGAGATAGCGCAACTCATACGATGCGATACTATGGATATAACCGCCCAATAATACATCGATCAAGGCAGTTTACTTTGGCGGCAGGAGAGAGCATCACGCTCTCATCCCCTATTGGAGGTGCAATCCAGCTTGGCTTCTTTAGCGCAACGGGTGTGCCCGAAAACGGTGTTCCTGTCACGCTCAGGTTTGACAATATCGGCGAGCATCCCTATTGGGCAGGCCCGGCCGATACGGTGAAGTTTGAGCAGCAGATGGCGGCGGGAGATTATGACTGGGCGGAGATGTCGACCAGTTATTTCGAGCTCCACTCGAGGATGGATTTGATGAGAATTGGCCTCGCGGACGTTGCCTCGGGCGGCGGCTCTATCACCGCGCTTGCTGACAATACGGAACAATACATGAACAACTACCTACCTCTTCTGGCTGGTATACAGAGAGATGGTATCGACTATATGCCGGAGATCCATGACTTCATAGATTACAACGGATGGCTGAAGGACGACAACAATAAATATGTCTATGATTATGCTGCTGACCAGGCTTCCTGTGGCTCCAAATGCGGAGGCTACCCCATGAACTCCAATGGCTCTTACGGGCCCCTTGGTCATGGAGAGAGGCATGAAATGGGGCACATGATCGGGGCAGATATGAACTTTACTGGTTTCAGCGGACATACGTTGACCAATCTCTATTCCTGGTACGCCTCATATAGACTTTCCCTGAATACAGGTGACCCAACTCGCTGTATGAGTCAGGACTTCGAACCTTCGTTCAATACGCTGAGCCAGGCTGCACTGACACCCGACCCTGTTGCGCATATGCAGGCGAACTACTGGCCCACTACTACCTGGCACGAGCAGTCGTATATATTGCTCCAGGCCATGATGGGCGCCGAATCATCCGGTGCGCTGCAGGTTGGCTGGCATATGGTGCCGCGTCTTCATGCGCTGATATATAACTTTGATCGCGCCTCGAGCCAGGCAGCATGGGATGCCGGAAAAGTAAATCTCGGCTTTGACGGCTATACGCGGGCCGAAGCGACGGCAATGACAAGGGAGGACTTCATGCTTATCGCCTACTCCTATGTAACCAAACTGGATTACCGTAACTTCTTAACCATGTGGGGCCTGCCGACTACGCAGCGCGTCAAAGATCAAGTGGCCTCTTTTGGCTATCCACCTGTCAAGAGCGGTGTTTTCGCTTCGACTATACAAGGAACATGTTCGGTCGATCAATTCGGCACGCACATGAATAAAAGGGCCATCAGCGTTGACGGCACAACCGGCTGGCCCGGCACCGTAACCACAGATACCGATCTTGACGGTCTGGATGACGGCTGGGAGATCCAGCATTTCACCAATCTGACCACAGCCTCAGGGTTGACCGATAGCAACAGTGACGGTGTAGCCGATATCGATCACTTCAACAACGGCACCGATCCGGTCAACACGCTGGTGATTAACTCGCCCCCAGTGGCCACGCCCGATACGGTAAGCACTGGCGAGGATACGCCGCTGACAACCGTGGACCTTCGCCTGAACGATTCGGATGCAGACTCTGATCCACTGTGGATCTCTATTGCAGACCCCCGAACCACAAACGGCGGTACCGCTACAGTAATGGCGATGGCACGGTGAATTATGTGCCGCCACTGAACTTTGTAGGAGCGGACTCCTTTACCTACACCCTCAGTGATGGAGCCGGTGGCCGTGCCGATGCTGTTGTTTCGATTACGGTTGTGGCGGTGAATGATGCGCCTACCCCCCGTGACGATGTGGGTGGCATCATTTCAACTTCCGGCGTGGCTAGCTTCAGTGTGCTCGATAATGACACCGATCCAGACGGCGATACCCTCACAATCGATGCCTTCGATGCGGTTTCAGTAAACGGCGGCAGTGTGACGGATGATGGTGATGGAACATTCACCTATACGGCACCGTCAGGTACTGTGGGAAATGATAGTTTCACCTACACCGTCTCTGACACCTCTGGTCTGATATCGACTGCAACCGTACGGATCACCACCTATCCTAATTCAGCGAAGCTGATTAATCGTGAACAGAAGGTGCTGGATTCGACCGGTGCAGCAGCGCAACTATTTGGTTCGGATGTGGCTGTTGATGGCGATACGGCCGTAATCACATCGCTGGATGCGGCACTTGTATTTGAGCGCGATGCCAGCGGTCACTGGCTGCAACAGACCACGCTGACAGCCTCTAATCAGCTAGTGGGCGATCAGTTTGGTCATGCAGTGGCCATCTCCGGGGATACCATTATTGTCGGTGCACATCTCGCTGACACCGTTAGCACTATTGGTTCCGGCGCGGCCTACATCTTTGTGCGCGATGCGGCAGGGAACTGGGCTGAGCAGGCCATACTGTCAGCATCCGATGCGTGGGGAGGTGATAGTTTCGGCTGGGATGTCTCTATTTCAGGCGATACCACCGCCATATCCGCTCCACAGAACGATGCCATGGGAAGCGATTCAGGTGCTGTCTATATCTTTACCCGTAATGCAACCGTCTGGTCACAGCAGGCCAAGCTGCTTGCAGCGGATGGTCTTGCCTACGACAGCTTCGGCAGCAGCCTGTCGATTGAGGCAGACAGTGTTGTTATCGGTGCGAGCCTGGATGACGATATGGGCATCGACTCCGGTTCCGCCTATATCTTTACCCGTAATGCAGCTCTCTGGTCACAACAGACCAAACTTCTGGCTTCGAACGGCGTTTCATTTGATATGTTTGCGGCCTCAGTCTCCATCTCAGGAGATTCAGTTGTAATCGGTTCGCATGGGCATGATAACGGCGGCAGTAATAGGGGCGCTGCGTATGTATACAAACGCGATGCTGCTGGTAACTGGAGTGAGCAGGCCATGCTTTCGGCTGCTGATATGGCCAGTTGGGACTCTTTCGGCACCAGCGTGAGCATCAGTGGTGATACCATCGTTGCCGGTGCGCCGGGGGAAAATAATGCCGGGGGTAATGATGCCGGTTCAGCCTATCTGTTTATGCGGGATGCGTCCGGACTATGGCTGCAGCAGCACAAGCTGATCGCATCCGATGCGGCTTTAGAAGACAGCTTTGGCAGCAGTGTCGCCCTCTCCGGCAACACGATTCTGCTTGCTTCTGCACTGGATGATGATTTGGCTGCAAATTCAGGAAGCGCCTACTTCTTTGGTCTGGATATGCCTCCAGTGATTGGTGCGGATTCGCTCATCGCAGTAGAGAATGGCAGTGTTACATTCACAGCCGCCTCCCTGCTGGGCAATGACAGTGACCCGGACGGGAATCCTGTTGCACTGTTGTTCGTGGGTCAGCCCGCCAACGGAGCCGTTGTCAATAATGGCGATGGCAGCTACACCTATACGCCGAATGCCGGTTACACGGGGGTAGACGCCATCCCTCATACAGTTTCTGATGGCCCTGTTGGCGCTTTCAATCAGTGGGCATCCACCGCCACCGCCAGTTCGCAGTGGGGCTCAGGTTCGTATAGTGCAACTATGGCAACAGGGGTTCCCAATAGCGTCGGCTATGGTGATTCATCAAGTGCGTGGTGTCCAGCTACGGAGGGAATCGCTCCAGAGTGGCTTCAGCTTCACTTCGCTAAGGCAGTTGTGGCAACGGGCGTCTCCATATACGAGAGCTGGAAGGCACCTTTTGTCACACAGATTGAGTTGATCGATAGCGATGGCGTGAGTCACGTCGTTTGGAGTGGTATTGATACCAGCCCGGCGTCAACCTATACCGAGTTTGCTCAGGACTTCCCCGAAACCGCCTATTTAGTCGATACTGTAAAAGTCACCACCTCCTCTCCCAGTTGGGAAGAGGTCGATGCGGTTGAACTGCGTGGCCTTGGCTCACCGGGTATGACCACAACAGGTATCATCTCCGTTACTGTGCAGGCGGACAACGCCGTGCCAGACAGTGATGGCGACGGGCACGGGGATGACGTTGACAACTGCCCTGCAGATGCCAATCCGGCTCAGACCGATACCGACCAGGATACTATTGGCGATGCCTGTGATAGTGATGATGACAACGACGGCCTCCCCGACCTCTATGAGTCGGCCCACAGCGGCTTTTCCACGCTTCAGCCGGATAGCAATGCTGACTTTGATGGAGACGGCTTTAGCAACCGCGAAGAGTACGCCGCAGGCACCGATCCCAACAACGAGTTCAGCCTTCCTGAAGGGGCCAATGGCGTCAGCTATGTACTGTTCCGTGACCATTTCGACGACAGTCAGTATGACGACCGCTGGTATCTGGGTTCGGCACATGGTGACGCCATCCACGCACTGTTTGAAAGCGGGACAGTATTGGAAGATAGCCTGCAGCAGCCGATTTCTGATTGCGTCGATACCCGGCTGCAGAGTTTCGCAACGGTGGATGCAGCCAACGCGGTGTTGAAAGCCCAATTCGACCTGGCCGGTTATGGCAAGACCTCAATCGGCCTTATGCAGGGCCTCGATAACAACAACAGGATTGAAGCGCGTTTTGACAGTGACCTCTCTCCCTATCTGCACCTGATATCCGTTGATAACGGTGTACTCACAGAAGTAGCCACAGCGGCACCTGCCGACTACAGGGGAACAACCGTAGAACTGCGCCTGGTCAAGACCGGTACCGATTACTATCTATTGGTCAATGGAAGCCTTCAGGGTTCGGTGATCAATAATGGATTGGGTGATGCTGCACTGCGGCCATACATAGCCGAACAGAGCTGCATTGGAGATGGTGGATACACTGACAGCCGTATCGATCTCATCGAGGTTTTGACTGATCGGGACGGCGATGGATTGCCGGATCTCTTTGAGGATGCAAATGTTGATGGCGTGGTAGGTAGCCGCGAGAGCGATCCGCTGATTTCTGATGACGACGGTGATGGTGTTCTTGATGGTTTTGATAACTGTACTTTGGTAGCAAATCCGGCCCAGACCGATACAGATGCAGATGGCTACGGTAACTACTGTGATCCTGATTATAACAATGATGGTTTTGTGAGTTATATCGATCTTTCAATAATGAAAAGTTCATTTTTTCAGACTGATTCCAATATCGATCTCAACGGTGATGGGGTTGTAAGCTATAGTGATCTTACTATCATGAAATCACTTTTCTTTCAGTCACCTGGTCCTTCAGCATATGTTCGATGAAAAATATGAGTAGGCAACTGTTTGCTAGATGTCTAGGATTTATCTGTATCAGGTAAGTTAGATAGGTTATTAGAACTTAGGTATATAAAATGGAAATCAAAATGATTAATTTAAGAACGTGGTTTATTGGATTACTGTTTGCGTTATTAGCAAACCATGCTAATTCTGCATCATTATGCTTAACCCCGAGATTCAATCGGTCGATCTAAATAGCCAATTCACTGTTAACCTTTGGATGGATTTTTCTGCAGAACCCATCGTAGGTGGTGGGATTGTATTAGAGTATGATCAATCTCAGGTTGCCTTCCAAGATTTCAATTGGGACTCTGCTTTTGCCTATGATCCTGCATTATCGGAATGGAATGGGGACACGCTTGGTCAGATTGTAGTTAGGTTTGGAAGTTTTGCTGGACTCACAGGGCCGAGCATTGTTGGTGCTTTTGACTTTAATAGTTTGTTCGTGGAAAGTGCATCTATGCTGGCTTTAGTCCCAGATGAGTTAGCATATGCGTTTTCACCAATAGACTTCAATCAACCATTACCTAATGTTACGTTAAACAGTGCAACCGTCAATATCGTTCCCTCCGCTGTCCCACTTCCTGCCGCCGTATGGCTTTTTCTCAGTAGTCTCGGTATGCTTGGTTTACTTCAGCGTAGAAAATCCTGGCAACGGAATCACCAAACAATGGGGTCAGTTTCGATTTAATTGAGAATCGATGGGGGTCAGACTCGATTGATTTATTAAATCCTAAAACCACGCCCTAAGGGCGTGGAGTTGGCTCGATGGCTATGCCAGTCGGAAATTTCAACTTTACTCATGAAATCTATTGTAGTTTTGGTACTGCTTAGCAACACATTGTGTGGGTCATAGTCATTAAGCTAATAGACGCTGTAGCCTGGGCTGAGCGAAGCGAAACCCGGGTAGTTATTGCGCTATCCC
>MOXF01000063.1_pt1 | contig 13323 bp, 10 predicted proteins | sample 1471201 | NCBI WGS metagenome assembly MOXF01 (sample SAMN05358035, study PRJNA327811) | mollusc metagenome | isolation source: Phylotype B (NB1) bacterial symbionts from gill | host: Thyasira cf. gouldii | place: Canada: Bonne Bay, Newfoundland | collected 2010-08
TAACACTCATCAGCGGCGTATGCAGTGCCGCCTTCACATTCCAGATAACCATGTAGCCGATAAAGCAGGCCAGAACGAAGACGGTGAAGTGGGCGAGAAAATCTGCCGGGGCTACAGCGCCGACACCAAGCAACAGAAGTGCAGTAATACCCATGCCGATTGCCGCTTTTACGCCACTGGGCTTCTCTTCCTCTTTTGCAACAGGAGGCGCTACGGTTGCCATCTTCTCTTTGGGAGGAGCGGCGGAGATTTTCGGTGCCGGTGGTGGCCAGGTAATCTCGCCCTGGTTGATGACCGTTACCCCACGAATCACCTCATCTTCCATGTTGACGTTGATCTGACCATCTTTCTCAGGGGTCAGGTCGGTCAGCAGGTGTCTCAGGTTGGTACCGTAGAGCTGGCTCGACTGAGTCGGCAGGCGACTCGGCAGGTCGGTAAGACCGACAATCGTTACGCCGTGCCTGGAGATGATCTTGCCGGGTTCGGTGAGGGCGCAGTTGCCACCCTGTTCTGCAGCGAGATCAATAATCACACTACCGTCGCGCATGGTCTCAACCATGCCGGCAGTGATTAGCTCAGGAGCCGGTTTGCCGGGAATCAGGGCGGTGGTGATGATGATATCCACCTCCATCGCCTGGTCGGCAAAGAGCTTCATCTCAGCTTCGATAAACGCTTTGCTCATTACCTTGGCGTAACCGCCTTCACCGGCGCCGTCTTCCTCCTCGTAGTCGAGTTCGAGGAATTCGGCACCCATGCTCTCTACCTGCTCCTTTACTTCAGGGCGGGTATCGAAGGCGCGTACTATGGCACCCATAGCATTGGCGGCACCGACTGCGGCAAGGCCCGCAACACCGGCGCCAATGACCATGAATTTGGCCGGTGGCACTTTACCGGCGGCGGTGATCTGACCGGTGAAGAAGCGGCCAAACTGGGCGGCGGCCTCGATAACAGCACGGTAACCGGCAATATTAGCCATGGAGCTGAGGGCATCAAGCTTCTGGCGCGGGATATGCGTGGAACGCTGTCCATTGCCATGATGGTGGCTTTACGCGCCTTCAGCCTTTCCAACAGCTCTTTATTTTGGGCAGGCCAGATAAAGCTGATTAGATTGCCACCTTCGCGCAGCAGTTCTGACTCGTCGATACCGAGGGCGGGGTGGCACTCTGGAGCGCGCACCTTCATAACGATATCGGAATCGGCCCACAGAGCTTTGACATCTTCAACGATCTCAACGCCTGCTTCACGATAGGCTTCATCAGTGAAATGTGCCTTCTCACCCGCCCCGGTTTCAAGTGCTACGGAAAAACCCAGTTTCTGGATCTGCTCCGCAGTTTCCGGGGTCATAGCGACTCGGCATTCACCTTCATGGACTTCCTTTGGAACTCCAATCTTCATGGACATACAGTTATCCTCCTGTCTCAGTTCGATTTTATTTTCCAACTGCAGTTACCCTGATGGGTATCTGCAGGAGGCATATACATTAATAATTAATGGCTGGCTTTGAAATAGGGCAGGGCGCCGCCCGCCTTCAGGATGGCCACATCCTTATCTTCAAAAGCCGGGGTCAACGGAATCTTCTCTCCGTTGACCTCAAGGAACAGATCGCCTTCGAGATCAGAAACATCGATGGCAACTTTGTCTCCCTGGCTAATCTTTGTGTAATCATCAATATTGGCGAATGTCAGTGGCACAATACCAAAATTGACCAGGTTTGCTACATGAATACGTGCAAACTGTGAAACCACCACAGCCCGGATACCGAGCCAGCGGGGACAGAGTGCAGCATGCTCACGGGAGCTGCCCTGGCCGTAGTTCTCTCCACCGACCAAAATGCCGTGACCACCTGCGTCACGATGTGCCACCGAGCGCTCTGCAAAGGTGGTGTCGACTTGGTTGAAGGTGGCCTGCATTGCGTACTCCTTAACGTTGGAGCGCAATGGCAGATAGATACCGGCGGGCTGAATATCATCAGTACTGATATTGTCTCCCAGCTTGAGCATCACTTCACCTTCAAGTTTGTCAGGCAGTGCTTCAAAATTGGGCAGCGCCATGATGTTGGGGCCGCGAATCACCTCCACCTTCTCCGCCTCTGCCAAGGGTGGTGGGGTGCTGAAGGAGGAGGTGTCATCCACCTGAGGTGTCTGCTCAATCTCAATGTTTCCTGTGGGCAGGGTGATCTCACCGGTCAATGCGCTGGCCGCCGCCACCAGGGGGCTGACCAGGTGCACTTCGGCGTCGGCCGTACCGGAGCGCTTGGGGAAGTTGCGGTTGAAGGTGCGCAGGCTGAGTCCCTTGCTGACAGGAGAGCCGCCCTGGCCGATGCAAGCGCCGCAGCCGTTCTCCATCACCCGCACACCAGAGGCGTAGAGTGAACTGAGGTAGCTGGAGTTAGCCAGCTGCATGGCGACCGCCCGGGAGCCGGGGTAGAGTAGGGTATCCACCACCACACGCTTACCTTTCAGCATTTGGGCGAAGCTGGCGATATTCTCGTAGGAGCTGTTGGTGCAGCTGCCGACACAGACCTGATCCACCTTGGCACCTGCATGGTCTGAGATTTTTTCTACGTTACCCGGTGAGGGGTAGATGGCAATTAGTGGTTCAAGTGCATTGAGATCGATCTCGACCGTGTCGGCATACTCGGCACTCTCATCCGCTGCCATCGCCTTGTAATCGCCACCGCGTCCACGGCTATCGAGGTACTCACGGGTGCGCTCGTCACTGGGGAAGATGGAGGTGGATGCGCCCATCTCAGCACCCATATTGGTGATGGTGGCACGCTCTGTGAGGGATAGGCTGGCAACACCTGGGCCAGCATACTCAAAAATCTTACCCTTGCCGCCTTTAACGCCAACGATAGAGAGCATCTTGAGGATGACATCCATAGACATAACGCCGTCAGGTAGGGCGCCGGTGAGGTTGACCTTGACCACTTGAGGCATGGGCAGCTGGTACTCACCCGTAGCCATCGCCAGGGCGACGTCATAGCCGCCAGCACCAAAGTAGATAGCGCCCATGCCGCCTGCGTTGACGGTGTGACTGTCGCGCCGATGCCGGTCATGCCCGGTTTGACGAAGTTCTCAATGTTGAGGAAGTGACAGATACCGGTGCCGGGGGGCGAAAAGATGATGCCGAGCTTATCTGAGACGGTTCTCAGATATTGATGGTCATCAGGGTTTCTGAAGCCGGACTGCATCATGCTGTGATCAACGAAGTTGACAGAGAGGGGCTTTACCCGCTCAACGCCCATCGCCTCCAGCTGCAGCATACACATGGTGCCGGTGGCATCCTGGGTGAATGCTTCGTCTATTCGAAGGGTGACCACTTCACCCGCCGCTGGCAGGTCGCCGCCGCCGACTTGGTGTTCGGAGAAGATCTTTTCTGTCAAATTCAAGGGCTTCATCTATCTCTGTCCTCTATCTGTGCCTGTTATAGATGGTTTTATAAAGCTCGAAAAAATCCCCTCTCTGGGAGAGGGGATTGTTTCTGAGTGATGTTAGGATTGCTCTTCTTTTCAATACTAAGTATGAAAAAACCGGCAACCAGAGCTTGTATACCGATTTTTGCCAACAAACACAATTTCTTTGTGGTATGCAGTAAATATCTTTGCATGCCTGCCGGACCGTTGTGCATGACCCCAACCTGCTCCGGTGGGCCGGCCTCAAATGGGGTTGTGCGTTTCCAGGGGAGTGCTGCAGTACCACTCCCCAGTGACAGGTTTTGTCCTCAGATAATGGGGAGTGTAAATGCTACTATTATTATATTTATCAGTACAATATATAATATTGTTAATATTAATAATTAACTGCGGATATGGCCCTGCGGGAAGTGTCATAGGCTCTTTTTTGTTTCACCCTGAGTGATTGCCGGAAGGCATGTTCAGTGTGAAATTATGTAGAATGACCCAGCCTGACAAAACAGAATATTATAAGAAACATAAGTAGATCTGATGGCTGTCGGCTACAATCTACTCCATAATTCCGCCTCTTCGCAGTAACAGAGAAAAGTGCATGGGTGAGCAGACCGCAGATAGCGAAAGAAGCAGTGATCAGGTCAACTTGACCATTAACGGCAAGTCGATCTCAGCCCCCTCTTCGCTTTCGGTAATCCAGGCGCTCTGGCATACCGGCTATCCCAGGGTAAAGAGCGTCGGCTGCCTGGAGGGGGTGTGCGGCTCCTGCCGGGTCATGGTTCGGCGCGCCGACAGCCGCGAAGTGACTACCGAGCTGGGCTGCCAGGTGCTCATCGAGGAGGGGATGCAGGTTAACTTTCTCCTTTTTCCCACCCCGACCCACCATCGCTATCAGCTCGATGAAATCAACAGCTCCTGGGAGGTTCAAGGGAAATTTCACAAATTCTTCCCCGAGGCGGAAAAGTGCCGTCACTGCGGTGGCTGTAACCAGACCTGCCCCAAAGGCATCAGTGTGGAGCACGGTGTCGAACTCGCCTCCAAGGGTCGTTTTGAAGAGGCGGGGGCGCTGTTTATTGAGTGTGTGTTGTGTAATCTCTGCCAAACCGCCTGCCCGGAGTCGATTGCCCCTAATCACGTTGGTCTCTTCTCCCGGCGGGTAACCGCCTATTTTCATATTCGTCCATCGAACCTGATTAACCGCCTTGAGAAGCTACGCAAGGGTGAATTGCAGATTATCAAATGACACCAAGGCACTCACAACAGGTACTCCTGATCAATGACTGACGGCATCCCCTACACTACTGCTCTGGAGCAGTATCACGCCAAATCCGAGCGCCCACTGCCGGAGCAGGAGGTCAGTGGCGAAGCACTGCTGCGCGCCTATCATCCGGATCACTACGCAGACTCCATTGTTAAGCTCAATGTAGGTGCTAACAAGGGCGACGCCTGCCACCGCCAGCTGGCCGATATCCTGCAGGCCGACGCCCGCATTGATGAGGCGGATCTGGCCGGGGCTCCCATTGTCGAGACCGATGTCCTGGTCATCGGCGGCGGCGGTGCGGGTTGTGCTGCGGCGCTGACCGCCTCCAGAGAGGGCGCTCGTGTCATCCTGGCGACTAAGTTGCGTATCGGCGACAGCAATACCGTGATGGCGGAGGGTGGGATTCAAGCCTCCATCGAGAAGGATGACACTCCCCAAATGCACTACGATGACACCTTAAGGGGGGGCATCAGAACGTCAACAAGGATCTGGTGGCGATGCTGGTGATGAACGCACCGGATGTGATTCGCTGGTTGATTCAGCAGGGGATGCAGTTTGACCTGGATAAGTACGGTGACCTGCTGACGCGCCGGGCGGGCGGTACCTCTGCCGACCGTATTGTCTACTACCGTGACTATACCGGTCTGGAGATGATGCGGGTGCTCAAAGAGGCGGTACGCACCAGCCAGGTGGATGTCTGGGACTACAGTCCGGTGGTTGAGCTGCTCTCCAACGAGTTGGGTCACTGCGCTGGCGCCGTCATCTCATCCCTTGAGGATAACCGCTACAAGTTGATCAAGGCCAAGTCGGTGATTATCGCTACCGGTGGCATCGGTCGCCTGCATCTCAATGATTTTCCCACCTCCAACCATTTTGGCGCCACCGGTGACGGTCTGGTATTGGCCTATCGGCTGGGTGCGAAACTGCAGGATGTAGACTCTTTTCAATACCACCCCTCTGGCCTTGCCTACCCCCAGCATCTGGCCGGTACCCTGGTCACAGAGGCGGTGCGCTCAGCAGGCGCCTACCTGCTCAATGGCAGGGGGGAGCGCTTTATCCAGGAGTTGCAGCCCCGCGACATGGTGGCGGCGGCAATATTGCGTGAGTGTGAAGAGGGCCGGGGGGTGACTGTCGAAGGCGGTGGCCGCGGTATCTGGCTCGATACTCCGGGGGTGGAGCTACGGGAGCCGGGTATTTTCGATGCACGCTTTCCGAAACTGATTGAATTGGGGAAGAAGAGCAATATCGACCCCAGGAAACAGCCGCTGCTGATTTATCCCACACTCCACTACCAGAACGGTGGCGTGGTCATTGATCATAACTGCCAGAGCAGTGTGCCCGGACTCTACTGTGTTGGCGAAGTGTGCGGCGGCATTCACGGACGTAACCGGCTGATGGGTAATGCATTGCTGGAGATTATCGCTTTTGGTCGTGTTGCTGGCGCCAATGCGGTGGACACCGCTCCGAGACGCAGACACAAGAAAGCTTCGATTGAGCATTTGAGCCAGTTGCGCCGTGAGTTGACCCTGGCCAATATGCCAATGGAGAATCAGGGGCCGGTGCTTTTTCCAAGCTATGCCAAGTTCGAGAATGACTCGGACTACGGCGGTCTGCACAGAAACACTCAGGTGGAGAGCTGACCGATGTCAAAAGATTGCCTGAATCAGGTACTGTTCCACCCCGGTAGCCGTGTCGGCCCGGATCTGGGAGCCTGGCTTAAAGGTTTTGGTGGTGAAGGGCTGGTGAACGCACTGGGAAATACCGATGCAATCATCCTGAAATTAAGCGTGCCGGTCTGTTGGGACTCGGTGGCAGCGGTTTCCCCACCTATTTTAAATGGGAGAAAGTGGTTGCCCAGGAGAGCCGGGAAAAATATCTTATCTGTAATGGTAACGAGGATGAACCGGGTACCTTCAAAGACCGCGTCCTGTTGGAGGAGACGCCTCACCAGGTGATTGAGGGCGCCACCATTACCGCTCTTGCTACAGGGATCAATCGGATTGTCTTCTATATCAATCCGCACATGACAAAGCCGCTGGAGAGTATGCGCCGGGCGGTGGCCCAGTGGCAGGAGTCAGAGCTCTTCTTTACCGCTTCCAAGAAATTTCAGCAGCCACTCAGCTATCATATCGTTCCCAGCTCCGGCCACTATATTGGTGGTGAAGAGACGGCGGCAATCGAGTCGGTTGAAGGTAAGTTCCCCTTCCCTCGTGGTAAGCCGCCATACCCGGCCGAGGCCGGTGTCCATGGACAGCCGACCCTTATTAACAATATAGAAACCCTGGCCAATGTCTCCCACATTGTTCGAAACGGAGCTGATTGGTACAGGGGGCTGGGGCTGGGTGAAGCCAACGGCACCAAGATCTACTGTCTTAGCGGTGATGTTCTCAAACCGGGAACCTACGAACTGCCCATGGGAACCCCGTTGTCGGAGCTGATCAACACCTATGGTGAAGGGATGCTGGTGGGTAAGAAGCTGAAGGCGGTCTTTACCGGCGGGCCCTCCAACACCATCCTTACGCCCAAGGATCTGGATGTTCCCCTCGATTTTGATTCAGTAAAAGCACGCCGTTCGGCGCTTGGCACCGGCGCTATGATTGTGGTCTCTCAGGGTACCGGTATCGTTAAACGGGTGGCGGAGTATGTCGATTTTTTTGCCTCTTCCTCCTGCGGGCAGTGCCCCCCTTGTAAGACAGGTACCTACTACGCGTCCCAGTTGCTTGCCAAAATAGATACCGGGCAGGGTACCCGCGCCGATCTTGATACCCTGATCAACCTCTGCAAAATTCTCCCGGGTGCTGGCAGATGTCATCTGTTGGATGGCGCTATCAAGGTGATCGACAGCTCGCTCTACCATTTTATGAGCGAGTATGAACAGTCGTTGCGCCACTAAAATTTGAAGAAGCACTGGTGGGTGTAATTACCTCCCGGAGCTACTATCCTCTATCATGTCTCAGGGTTAAATTTTGAGGTAATAGCGTAGGTTATGCATCTTTTGCGGCAAAAGAGCCTGTTTTCCCTCCGGCCGTTGGTGCGTCTCCACGCCTCTCCTTGGTCAATACCTTAGTTCTGCTGTTCCTACTCGGTTTCCAGCCGGTGGCGGGATCACCCACGGCTATATCACCTTCCATAGAGCCCCTCTCCCTCGGCGTATACGCTCATATTCGCTCTACAGAGATGATAAAGAAGATGCGCCCGCTACGGGAGTATCTGGAGAAGAAGCTTGCCGCTGAAGGGGTTTTCACCAGGATCAGGATAAGGATTTTTCCCACCTACGATGGGGCGATCCGTGCACTGACGGAGGGAGAAGTGGATTTTGTCCGTTTTGGCCCGGTCAGTTATGTACTTGCCAAGCAGAGTAATCCCCGGATCAAGTTGCTGGCAATGGAGAGTAACGACGGAAAAAAGTGGTTTAATGGAGTGATCTCAGTACCCTCGGATTCGCCTGTTCGATCCATCGATGATCTGAAAGGAAGGCGGGTGGCTTTTGGCAGCAAGAGTTCAACTACTGGACGCTATCTTGCTCAGGCGGCACTGGTAAAGGCGGGTATTCGAGCCCATCAACTGGCCGCTCATGCGTATCTTGGCCGACACGATAAGGTGGCATTTGCAGTAGCTTCTAAGAGCTATGACGCTGGCGCCACCAATGAGAACACCTACAGCAAATATGCCGAGAAGAAGGGGCTGCGCAAGATTCTCGAATTCCCCTGTGTCACTAAGCCCTGGGTTGCTCGCGAAGGGTTGGCGGCCCGGCTGTTTTCCGCCCTGCGCTCCACACTTCTGTCGATGAAGGATGAGAGTGCACTGGAGACGATTAAACGCAGTGGCCTACTCGCAGCCGAAGATAGCGACTATGATTTGATCAGGGAGGCTATGGAGGCCTCCAGTGAGTTCTATTCGAAACCATGAGTCTATCACTCAAGATTCTGTCAATAATCCTGGCGGTACTGATATCGCTACTCTCGCTCTTTGGCTGGTTTTCTGTATCCAGTGAGCAGAAGGATTTAAAGAGGCTGCTCGACAGGCAGGGAAATGCCCTGGCCAAGGTGGTTGCCGCCTTCAGCATTGAGACGCTTTTGCTGGAGGATTATCCGGTACTTGAAACCAACCTCGAAACCATCGGAAGCCAAAATCGTGATGTACTCTCCATGGAGGTGATTCATAGAGAGCGGGTGGTGGCGGCCTACCGGGAGGGGCGTGATGAAGAGGGCACGATGTTTCAGGCTGGCATCTTCCTCCCCGTACAGGGCGGAACTGCCGACTCAAAGTTGGGTGAGGTGCACATCACCCTCTCCAATCGTGATCGTCTGCGGCATTTAGCTGAGCGGATGAGGGAGGCGCGCAGTTTGGTGATGCTGATCATCGTTGTGCTCGGTGTGGTACTGGTATTGATCCTGCGCAGAACGGTATTGAAGCCGGTGGAGGGGTTGACCGCTTATGCCGAGAGGATAACTTCTGATCGGGTTTTGCTCGGTGATTCGGATTCAGCCCCGTCACCTGATGGTGATCCTGAGAAGGATGGGTTCCATCCGAAAGGTCTTCTCCATTTTGTGCGGTTCGATGAGATTGACCGCTTGAAGCAGGCACTGGAGTCGATGCACCAGGCAGTGGATAGGAAAGAGGAGCAACTGCGTTGGCACAATAAAAATCTCGAGCGGCTGGTGGCGGCGCGTACCCGCGAACTGTTGGCGGCAAAGGAGAAGGCGGAGGCCTCTGATGAAGCCAAGAGCCGGTTTCTTGCCAATATGAGCCATGAGATACGGACTCCTATGAATGGAGTACTGGGATTTACCCGTCTGCTCTCCCGTACTTCACTCAGTAAGGAGCAGAAGGAGTATACCCAGACAATCTCCGCATCGGCCGAAAACCTTCAGGTGATTATCGATGATGTACTTGACTACTCCAAAATCGAGGCGGGATACCTGGTTTTCCAGGTACAGCCTTTTGATCTGCTACAGGTTATCGATGACACAGTGGCGCTGTTGGCACCCAGAGCCCGGGATAAAGGGTTGGAATTGACCCAGCGAGTCGAGAAAAGTGTCAGGCGAGAGTGGCTGGGAGATCGGGTACGGCTGCGGCAGGTGCTATCCAACCTGCTGGATAACGCGATCAAATTTACCGATCAGGGTTCAGTCTCCCTACAGGTGGAGATGAGCAGTGATGAAGTTGACGGGGACAAACTTTGCTTTAGCGTCCAGGATAGTGGTATCGGTATTGCCCCTGCGTCACTTGAGCAGCTGTTTAAGCCATTTTTTCAGGGTGACAGTACCATGACCCGCCAGTTTGGCGGCGCCGGTCTGGGTTTGGCGATCTCCAACCGCTTGGTGAAAGGAATGGGTGGCACCATTGGTGTGGAAAGCGTTGAGGGGGAGGGGGCGAAGTTCTGGTTTACGGTCAGGCTCAAGTCGTACACTTCAATAGACGAGAGAGAGCGGATCGCAGCGGGTGTTACACCCGACAGGGAACCAGTGGCTCGCTATCAAGGAGTAAAGATTCTGGTGGTGGATGACAATGCCATTAATCGGATGCTGACCAGAACACTCCTTTCTGAGCGGGGTGGTCGGGGTTGTGGGAGGCGGAGAGTGGTCAGCAGGCCATTGATGAAGCCGGGGTGCAGCGCTTCGATCTGATTCTGATGGATATCCAGATGCCGAACATGAGTGGAAGTGAGGCGGCTCGCCGAATTCGTGCCCATGAGCAAGGGTACCGTACCCCTATTGTGGCGCTGACGGCCCACGCCTTGCCGGAGGAGCGTGAGCAATTTCTCCAGGAGGGGCTGGATGCTGCGTGGTCAAGCCGGTTGATGAGCGGGAGTTGGGCGAAATCCTGGAGCGCTATTGCGGATCGTAACTATTCAGTCACTCCTGAAATCGGCCATTTCTGCGTTACAAAATGGTCATTTACACACATAAACTCGCATTTTGTGCTTTTTTATCTTTAAGCCAGCTCTGTAGCAAAATCCTGAAAACTACAGTGATGGTGGAACAGTGGTGTTGTAGGAGCGAACTTGTTCGCGAAGGACTCCGAAACCTGCTCTTCGCGAACAAGTTCGCTCCTACACTTGAGTTCCGGATTACCGTGCTGAATAGTTACTATGAATCTTCCTTTAATAGATGAGCAGGCCTGCAATGCAGACCAAGGCAAGCACAAGGACTATAGGGTGGGAGACTAGCCATAGAGAGGCTTTCAGGGCCGTACGCAATGTGTACAGGATCTCAGACCAGGGGTGCGGTGCACGCACGGGAAGTGCCCAGTCAAACTCTCGCAGTTGCGGAAGAAACCCCTGTTCAATACAACCTTCCAGGCTGAAGATATGGATATTGCCACAATGTCGGTGAGCTAGACGAAGGTCACGGGAGAGTTCTTCCCAATTCAGTGAAATAGGATGTTTCACCCCCTCTATCTCGATACCGCCGCCGGTGATGCCCACGCCGGCGGCGTCAACGTCGCGGGCATAGCTCCACAGGAACGCCGGGCCAAAGGGGCGGAAGAAGCTGGTGTAGAGCATCAGCACCCGCTGATCGGAGGGTGCCGCCGCTACACCGAAAAATTGATGCAACAGAGTAGAGCCCACCTGCTGCTCGTCGACCATGAAAGGAAACTCATAGCTCTGCACAAAATAACCGTCTGAGCGCATCTGCTCCACCAGCAAGCGGTAGGCCTCTTGGGACTCATGCAGCTGTTTTTTTCCGCAGCCTCTCTTGAAAATCGTACGCAGCAGTTGGCTCTTCTGAGTGAACATCTGCTGGAGTTCCCCTATATCGGGTTCGATATCTATTCCGATACCACTCCACTGCAGGTTTTCGCTTGCGCTCCATTCGGTAAATGCCCGATAGCGCGTTGCGGCCTGTTCTGCGTTACACATGTTGTACCAGTAACCCTCCTCCCGGGAGAGTAACTGCCATGCGACTACCGGAATTCCGAGCTGGTTAAGCTGACGCACAACGTTGGCGCGCTCACTACTGAAATCAACTACCCCGAGGCTAATGTGGCGTCCAGCGCCAGAAGGTGGTCAGCAACAGAGGGATCGGAGAACAGCTGCTCCAGGGCCGTGCCCTCCAGCTCGACAAAAAAAGTGAGTGTAACTGATTGCCCATCTGCCGACATACTGCTCAACCCGGTTTAGAAAAAAGGATGGAGAAACCGCCCTGGTTTTATCAATAGGCTGATTGATCCTGAAAGCGGACAAAATCCGCGCAGGGTAAACCAGCGGGGAATGAACAGAATAGCGAGACAAAAACAGTGCTATTCGCCCATTACCAGACCAGAGCGAGTGGTTGGAATACAGAAGGCAAAATCAACATCCTGGCGCCTTGTGAGCACCATTACGGGTCTTTCAATGTTTACGATTTATCTCTTTAATCTGAAGCAACAGAGAACTAACTTCACCAAATTCCTCGAGGGAATCTAGCATAAGAGGTGGGCGGGGGCCAACCGGTCGCCAGGCAGTGCTTCGGTCGGCTCTCCCGTACATCCTACAAAATGATCCATTTGGTCAAAGGATAAGGTATGGGATGGGGCTTTTTAGTTACAAAAAAAGAGGTTTCCTGACAAATTGACATGGATTTAATTCTCGCTTCATTGCAGAATGACCTTGCGTTAGAAATGCTTGACGCATAACTCATTGATAATAATAACAATCAGGCAAGCACAATAAATACGTGGTATTGAATATGTTATTGAACACAGCGACCTTGTCACTCTGAACATCAATCGGTGAGTCCCAGATGGGGGTTTACGCCGACAAATAAGGTTGCGTGTGAAGAAAAATAGCTGATACCCATTATCCACACCATTATTTGGTACAACAAAGCAGAGCAGCCATATGAATGAAGAAGCCGCTGTAGTTGAGACGGTACCATCCTATCGTAGCGGAAATCGGTACCGGATTTCGCAGGATCTGGATATTCCCAAATACCTGGAGGAGACTTACTGGTGGGCATATCTCCACCCCACAGCGGTTCATATTTTTGAGCGGCAGTGGTTGGTTAATTTGATTCTCTGGGGGAATTTCAAACGCCTGCGCGATGCAGCACTCGATGAGTTTGGTTCCCGGCTTGAAGGCGAATGCCTGCAGGTGGCTTGCGTCTACGGCGATTTCTCACAACGTGCTGCATCCCGTCTGACGCCGGAGAGCCGGCTGGATATTGTTGATGTTGCACCGATACAACTTCAGAATACGAAGCGCAAGGTGCATAACCACAAGAACGTATTTCTACACCACCAGGACTCTTCAAACCTTGAGTTTGAAGATGAGGCTTACGATAACGTCGTCGTCTTCTTTCTGTTACATGAGCAACCAGAGGAAGTTAGAGTCAAAACCGTAAAAGAGGCCTTGCGCGTAGTTCGTCCGGGAGGAAAAGTGGTTTTCGTTGATTACCACCGCCCCCGCGCCAGTAACCCGTTTCGCTATATCATGAATCCAATTCTCCGTATCCTGGAGCCCTTTGCCATGGATTTGTGGAAGCATGAGATCACCGACTGGATACCCGGCAGTGCGTCGCTACAGTCGGTTCAAAAAGAGACGATGTTTGGTGCTCTTTACCAGAAAGTGGTTATCGTTAAATAGTCCATCTCAGGAGCGCCGGGACTGAGTTTCCTGTTCTTAGGCGCTCTCACCACCAAGCACCTTTTCAGCTTCTGTGCGTAAGAC
>MOXF01000064.1_pt1 | contig 13260 bp, 18 predicted proteins | sample 1471201 | NCBI WGS metagenome assembly MOXF01 (sample SAMN05358035, study PRJNA327811) | mollusc metagenome | isolation source: Phylotype B (NB1) bacterial symbionts from gill | host: Thyasira cf. gouldii | place: Canada: Bonne Bay, Newfoundland | collected 2010-08
TTGTAAATATCTAGGTATAGTGTCCAGTTTGCCTGGGTTGTCTTTGGGCGGATCTATAGACGTGGGCTGAGGGAGGGGGCAGGCTTTCCTTGTTGTGGTTATTTGAGTAGCAAGGGGCAAGTTATAAGTGATGCGGCGCTGGATGATATATCTCGCTGCGTTAGTTTGCACTCTAATGAAACCGGTCATCCATCCTAGGGCGCAGGTGGTATCTACTCCTTGCTCAACAACGATGCCAGTTGATCCAATGGGATGGCTTCGATATCCGCAGAGATTCGGTAACGCTCCTGGCCGGGATAGACCACAAATTTGTATGCTGGTGCTAAATCTTCGCAGGCTGCATGAAAACCGCGTTCGACTTTGGGGGTGAGGCTGCGCTTGATTTCCACTGCCCACAGGCTGCCATCAGGCCAGGTGAGTAGCAAGTCTATTTCGGCGCCACCACTGGTTCGGTAGAAATATCCCTGCGCGCGATCCGCCGCACAGGCCAGCAGGTTTTCGATGACGAAACATTCCCAGCTCTGCCCAACGACCGGGTGTGCCAACAGGGCCTCCTTGTCGGCAAGGTCGAGCAATGCATGCACAAGTCCGCTGTCCCGTATGAATATTTTGGGTGACTTGACCAGGCGTTTGCCGATGTTGGCATGCCAGGCCGGCAGGCGCCGCACGATGAGTAGGTCGACCAGCAGGTCGAGGTAGCTGGCGGCTGTTTTGACATCAACCCCAAGGTTGCGGGCAAACTGGGTGGTGTTGAGTAATCCACCCTGATGGTGTGCCAACATAGTCCAGAGTCTGCGCAATGCTTCGGCAGCAATACGCTTGCCAAACTGTGGAATGTCACGTTCCAGATAGGTGCGGATAAAGTCACGTCGCCAGCGCAAGCTGCATTCGGTATCGGTTGCAAGCAGACTGTCTGGAAACCCCCCGCGCAGCCACAGTTGATCCATGGCTATGTGGGGCGTTTCCAGCACATTGAAGGGCGCAAGTTCGAGATAACTGATGCGCCCCGCCAGACTTTCTCCGGATTGTTTGAGCAGATCCAGGGAAGCTGAGCCCAATAGCAGATATTGGCTCGCCGTGCGACCGGCTCGACGTGCCTGGTCGATCAGGCCACGCAGGACAGGAAAGAGCCCTGGCGCTCGATGAACTTCGTCGAGAATAACCAGCTTGTCCTGGTGGTCTGTCAGGTAGAGCTCGGGCTGCGCCAGCTTGGCTCGGTCTCGCTCCGACTCAAGATCAAGATAGTGCGCATTGTATGACTGCCCAACTTCGAGAGCCAGTGTTGTCTTCCCCACCTGGCGTGGACCGAGCAGTGCCACAGCTGGTGTTTGGGCAATCCTTTCTGTGAGTTTTGGGGTAAGTCCGCGATTTACCATCTTTGCAATTATGGATGCAGGCTCCATGAATTGCAAGGTTAAGCTGCCAAATGCAGGCTTTCCTTGTGTTGCGCAATGGTCGTGCAAAAGGGCGGGTATTTGGTAACGTATGATCCATGTCTGGTTGAGCGGGAGTAGGATTTAAGTTCATGGATAGAGCATCATGACGATACAGGGTATTACAAGGTGGTTTTCCACTCTTCCTCTGGTCCATAAACGGGGGGTCATGGCCATCGCCGATACCATGATGCTGCTTATTGCGCTCTGGTCCGCCTTCTCCATGTGATTGGGTGAGCTGTATCTGACTAATCAGGGTATCGCATGGTTATTTGTCAGCGCCCCATTTGTTGCGGTACCCATATTCATCCGTTTTGGCCTGTATCGGGCGATTATCCGCTATATCGGTTTCCACGCCTTGTGGGCTGTTCTGCAGGCGGTAACACTCTATGCTCTGTTATGGGCCCTGTTGGTACTGCTCAGCGGTGTGCAGGGCGTGCCGCGCTCAGTGACCGTGATGAACTGGGTGGTGGCCATTCTGTTGATCGGCGGTAGCGTATGGTGGCCCGCTGGTGGTTTGCCGGCATGCTTACTGCCACTGACGATATGCGTGGAAGGATCAAGGTTGCGATCTATGGTGCGGGTTCTGCCGGGGTACAGTTGGCAACGGCGTTGAGCTATAGCAGAGAGTTTCGTCCTGTAGCCTTCATCGATGATGATCCGGAGCTCAATAATCGCCATATCAATGCCCTTCGGGTGCATCCTTTTACTCATCTTGGGCGGCTGGTTGAAGATGGAGAGGTAGACGAGGTTTTGCTTGCCATGCCATCGACCTCCCGCTCCCGCCGCCATGAGATCATTACCCAGCTGGAACCCTACCCCGTCCATGTTCGCACGCTCCCCGGGGTTGCGGAGATGGCCCAAGGTCGGTTGAAGGTGGAGGACATTCGTGAGGTCACAATTGAGGATCTCTTGGGGCGTGATGCGGTAGCACCCAATTCGAAATTGCTGCATGCCAATATCACGGGTAAGGCGGTGATGGTGACCGGGGCCGGGGGATCCATCGGTTCCGAGCTTTGCCGTCAGCTTGTGAAGTTCGAGCCTACGGTGCTTATTCTCTATTGAGCAGAATGAGTACGCCCTCTACGCTATCGAAAAGGAGCTGGTGGGGCATGCTGTGAGTGGCGGCGATTCTGAAACGGCAGGAGAGGGCCTTGAGGCAAATGTAGTCCCCATTCTTGGTTCCGTGCTGGATTCTGAGACTCCCAAGCCGGGATGTTATTATTGCGCGAGCCATAAGGTTGTTGTTGCACTGGCGATAATTTTGATAAATAAGGGGGCATGAAAATCAGCATGGAACGAAGTCTGGGGAATTAACCGCCCTTTGTCATCAGGTCATCTACTTCAACATTGAGTGCAGAGGCCAGCCGTTTCAGCAACGCCAATGAGCCTGTTTTATTGCCTGTCTCTATCTGGGAGATATAGGATTTTGTTACCTCGGCCTGATCTGCCAAGCTTTCTGGTCAGTCCTCGATATTCACGCCAAACCTTGAGCGGATGCTCCCCAGCAAGCAGTTGCTCCACCACCTCGGAGGGGATCAACTCATCCTCACCGTGATCCAGTTCATGCATCGCTTTATCATAAGCCGGATCTCTTCGGCATCCTCCGCCAACGCCAACAGCCTCTTATAATCATCGAACGGCACAACGGCATACTCAGGTCTGCCATCCCGCTCGATAATCTGTACTTGAGCATGACTATTCATTTGTAGATATCTCCTCTTGGTCCAGCATCAACGACCAACAGAATCAGTTTATCGTTGTCACGATGGAAAATAGCTCGCCATTGACCTACCCTTAACCGGAAACCATCACGACCTTTCAGTTGCTTCACATCGAGATCCTGCCTGTCGGGATTCTCAGATAGCGTTGAAAATGCTTCCAGCATCTTTTTCTTGGTGACGGTGGGCATTTTCAGGATGCCCTTGAGAGCGGCTTTCTTGTAGACCAGCTGATACATACTTATAGTTTACTATGTGTTTACTTCTGGTCAGCTTTCACTCGATTGAACTCATTGACATTATTCGTTACCAATACTGCCCCCACTGCTTTGCTGGGGCGTGAGAACTGCAGGAGCCTCAGATCAACCGTTATTAGCCACGGAAACACGCGGAAGGCACGGAAGGATCGAGTGAGGTTGTCCGTGTTTTTTAAACTCCATAAATGGTAATGATTGTCATTCACCTTGGGGTCGTGGGGGCAGGGCGCAAACTGCCCTGATCAGACAAGTTTATGTGTCATACTATGTATGATAGTGTTGGTTAGGTGAGAGGCAGGGCTACCTTGTTAGGGTATTCAAAAATGCATGGTTCGAGCGATTCGCTCGGAAGCAACGCATCTCTGACAAGGCTTTGCTTGAAGCTGTCGAACGTGCAGAGAAGGGTTTGGTTGACGCCAACTTGGGCGGAGGAGTGCTTAAGCAGCGTGTGGCAAGACAAGGACAAGGTAAGTCAGGAGGTTTTCGTACCATCATACTGTATCGTACAGCGGATCGTGCTTTCTTCGTTTATGGTTTTGCCAAGAGTGATCGGGGCAATATTGATGATGATGAAGAAGCCCTGTTTAAGAAGGCAGCGATCCATGTCTTTAGTTTATCGGACAGGCAGTTGGCCGAGTTGATCAGCATCGGGCAGTTTTCGGAGGTAGATGAAAATGGCTAAGAGATACCGGAGTGATGCACTTGCCTCTATCCATGAAACAATGGAGGCTCTTCATGAGGTTGGCGCGGTTGATAAGCGGACCATGCGCGAGTTTGATGATGCCTGCCTTACCCCTGTGCAGGCGTTGTCACCGGAAGAAATCCGAGAATTGCGCAAGCGTGAGCACCTTTCACAACCTGTTTTTGCCCGTTATCTGAACGTCAGCAAGAATCTTATCTCGGATTGGGAGCGAGGCGCCAGGAAGCCTGGAGGTCCTGCCTTGCGGCTGCTGACTATTGTCAAGAAGAGCGGTATTCAGGCAATCGCCTGAAAAGCTCAATTTGTCGGGGGGCCTTCGGCTACCGGATGCTGAGCGTTTGGTAGTGATTGGGTATGCACCCCTTATATGGCTGGCGTTACGTTTCAAGACTTGGGCGCGTGACCTGCAGGTGCCTCAGACCAACCGTTATTAGCCACGGAAACACGCGGAAGGCACGGAGAAGTGGTACAGGGATGTACCGTTAACGGACCTAAGGATGGAAAGGATCGAGTGAAGTTTGTCCGTGTTTTTTTAAACTCCATAAATGGTAATGATTGTCATTCGCCTTGCGCTCGTAGGCGGTCTTTCAGTCCGGCAGCGGCTTTGTAGGGGGAGTGCTCGGGGTAGGCTCAACAAACTACGTCGATCAGGGGCCGCACCGTAATCTCTTTGGTGACTGGATAGGCCTCCTTTCCCGGATAGACCACCCACAACTGGTCGAGGGAGAGATCCTCGACAGCCGTGTGCATGGATCTCGTGATCTTTGGGGCCTCGCTGAACTTGAACTCCACTCCTATCCGCTTGCCCTGGTCGAAAATGAGCAGGTCAACCTCGGCACCTCCATGCGTTGACCAGAAGTAGGTTTCATCGGGGTGCAGGGCCTGTGCAACCTGTTCCAGTGCAAATCCCTCCCATGATGCTCCCAGCCTTGGGTGTCCGGTCAGGACGTGGTAATCGGGGATATTCAGCAGGGCGTGCAGGATGCCGCTGTCCCGGAAATAGATCTTGGGGGCTTTGACCTGACGTTTGCGCAGATTCTCGTGCCAGGGCTGGAGCTGGCGCACCATGAAGGTCGCGGTGAGAATATCGAGATAGGAACGCACAGTCTTGTCGCTGACCCCCATGGAGCGGGCCAACTCCGAGGCATTCCAAGTCTGGCCGTGATAGTGCGCCAGCATGGTCCAGAATCGCCGCATGGCGGTGGGGGCGATATGGATGCCAAGCGCTGGTATGTCGCGCTCCAGAAAGGTACGAATAAAGCCCTCCCGCCAGGCAAGACTGTCCTCTTCCGATGCGGCGAGCCAGGAGCGTGGAAAGCCGCCCCGTACCCATAGGCTCTCGCTATGCTCGGAGCCGATCTCGCGGAGATCGAAACCGGACAGCTCGATGAATTCGACCCTTCCCGCCAGCGTCTCGGAGACGTTGCGGATGATGTGTGGTGATGCGCTGCCCAGCACGAGAAACCGGGCCTCAAAGCCCCGTTGGTCAACCAGCACCCGGAGCACGCTGAAGAGTTCCGGCTGCAACTGGATCTCGTCGAGAACGATCAAACCACGCAGGGTGCTCAGCATCATCTCCGGATTTTGTAGGCGGCGCTGGTCGGCGATGGACTCAAGATCGAAATAGTGAACATTGCGTTGCTCACCAAAGATGCGTGCAAGCGTGGTTTTGCCGCACTGCCGCGGTCCGAGAAGTGCGGTTACAGGTGAGCGGGAAACCGATGTTTCAAGTGCGGATAGATAGCTTTTTCGTTCAATCATACATGAAGCATAACAATGATAATTCGGAATAGCTATCCGAATTATCATGGTAGCGGAGGGGTCAGGCTTTCCTTGTTGTGGTTATTGGGCTACTTGACCCATCGGCGGGCATCTTTGAGCAGGAGCAACAGCTGCTGCTTACTCAAGGGTGAGGGAATGAAGCCAAAACGGGTATAGAAACGGGTGGCTTCATCATCAATGGGGTGGGTTAACATTGCTCGTATCCCGGCTTGTTCGGCAATGATAAATGTGCGCCGGATGGCGTCCTGTAAAAGCCCGGTGCCGATACCGCGCCCCTGATCCTTTAACGATACGGCCAGGCGCGCGAGGATGACCACAGGTATCGGATATTGCCCCATCCCTTTGCGAATACGATCCGGTGCATCTAGCGTATCGACTTGTCCAACGGTCAGGCTGAAATAGCCTGCTACCTGATCTTCGTTGGTTACGACAAAGGTCTTGGCCGATCCGCACCCCTGTGCCTGCCGGGCGTAACGAAGTAGCCAATCATTGAGTGCGGGTGTTCCGCAATCAAACTCTTCAAGTCGATGTTGTGGGCCCAGCGGCTGCGGAGCTTGCAAGCTCATTGGGTCTCCCAGGGTGCAGGCCTGGAAAACAGGTCTCGCACTCCTTCGTTGTCTTGCTCCGGGCGGTCCAGAAGATCCATCAGAGCTTGGTACTGGCTGCCTGATACCATGAACAGACGCTGGTCGAGCAGGGTTTGCTCGGCTGCCAGGCAGGCAGTGTCGAGGATGAATTCGGTCAGAGACTTGTGTGCTACTTCAGCCGCCCGCCGCAAGATAGCTTCTTGCTCCGGTGTGGCACGCAGTCCAAGGCGTGCGGAACGGGTTGTGGTAGGTGTTGCAGTTGCCATGGATGGGATCACTCCATATTGTTTGCTCAATGGTTGACATGTTGGTACAAACGACAAACCTTGTCAAATAAAAGCAAACGGGTTTCTGTTCTGGAATTTTCCTAAGGCCCGGATCTTCATGGGCGATGCCGGCAGCGGCTTTGTAGGGATCGTGCTTACTGTTAATCCACGCCGCCTGGGTGGCGCCGGAGTTGTTCTGGGGCTGGGTGGCTGGATGGTTTGCTGGGGGTGTGAGAGGGATGGTATTGCTATTGGCCGGTGAAAAGGTTGTGATTGGACTAAGGTGCCAAAAGGGAACCTAAAGGGCTATAATGAATCTATCTTGATTAGGAGGTGCCTATGTCCGTCAGTGTCAAGCTCTCAGAAACTCTGGTTGATCAGGCGAGGCGTTTTGCCTCGGTTCAGCACCGTTCTGTCCCCAAGCAGATCGAATATTGGTCTCAGATCGGCAAGATCGCCGAAGAGAATCCAGATCTACCGTTTTCGGTTATTCATGACATCCTGATCGCGGATCAGGAAGAACCGGTCGGCGAATACCAGTTTGGCTGATGCGCCTTCTTGTCACACCAACTTTTGAAAGGACGGTCAAAAAGCTCCATCGTCGGCAAAAGACTGATCTTGATGAGGCTGTCCAGGCCATTGCCAGTGACTCATCGATTGGTAAAACCAAGGTCGGCGATCTTGCTGGGGTTCAGGTCTACAAATTCCGTATGGCCAAGCAGCTCTGCCTGCTGGCCTATCGCGTTCTGGATGAGAACACCATCAAGCTATTGATGGTGGGGCCGCATGAGAACTTTTATCGTGATCTGAAGTAGACTGGGGGGGTGGGGTCAGGCTTTCCTTGTTGTTTTGGGTGGTGAAGAACTTGAGTTATAAATAACTGATCGGTATGACAGATATTTCCGCTGAAAGAGGTATATCACTCTCTTTTAAACAGATTACTGCGCCGTGGCCTATATCTTTCCCCAATTTTTTTAATACAGAAAAATGTTTTGCTGTATTTAGTGACGGTGTGGCCGTTTTTTTTGATCTCGATAGGGTAGAGAGTGCCGTCTTTTTCGATGAGTAGGTCTATCTCTTTTTGATCCTTGTCGCGATAAAAAAAGAAATTTGGCGTTAGCCCGTTATACCAGTAACTTTTTAATGTTTCTGAAATGAGGTAGCTTTCAAGGATTGCGCCGGAAAAGGCGCCTGCTTCTAATGCCTCTGGTGTTGACCACTTTGTAAGGTAGCGGCAGAGTCCGGTATCCAAAAAATAGAGTTTTGGGGTCTTGATAACTCTTTTGGCCATATTGTTGTGATAGGGGGTAAGCAAGTAGATGAGGCCAGAAGATTCGAGTACCGAGAGCCACGCCTTTACCGTCTTTTGATCAATTCCAACATCCCTTGCCAGATCGGCATAGTTAAGCAGCTGGGCGGTTCTGGCTGCAACAACGCCAATGAAGTCTCTGAACACCTTTTCGTTGGTTACTTTTACGATCTCCCTCACATCTCTTTGAATGTAGGTTTGTAAATAGGAGTTATAAAATAGATCCGATGAAATATCGGGGTGAGTGATTACGCGGGGATAGCTCCCTTGCCAAATATTCTGGTAGAGCTTCTTGAGCAGGATAGGCTCTGACTTGCGTGACCTGGCGTGTTCTATCCACTCTTTTGTGGGTAAAAAGGGGGGTAAATCTTCGGCGCGTTGCTCTATTTCAGCTTTTGCAAATCCGTTTAACTCGATAATGGCAACACGGCCTGCCAGGTTTTCGGTAATATTTTGCATTAAATGGAATCGCTGAGAGCCAGTTAACCAGAAGAGGCCGTTGGTTTGAGCCCTGTCGACCATGATTTTGATCGTACTAAACAGTTCTGGTGCATACTGGATCTCATCAATGGTTAGAGGAGGTTGATAACGCTGGAAGAAGAGTGCTGGATCATTTTGTGCGAGTGTGCGGGCTTCAAAGTCATCAAGTGTGACATAGTTTCTATCTGAATCTGAGCTGGTTTCCAGCAGAGTCGTTTTGCCAACCTGCCGTGGGCCGGTAACGAGCACAACAGGAAATGAGAGGCTGGCGTTGATCAGCGTGGTGTGTATTGTTCTGGCATACATGGCTAAATTCGACTAATCTGGAAACGAATTCCATATTAGTCGAGGATTGCTTGGTAGGCAAGGAGCGAAGTGAGCTGGGTATATGATTTTTACTCGATTTAACATAACCCCTTGATTGAGGGGTTATGTTAAATCGGAATTGAATTCATCAAGTACATGAAACCCCCATTCTCCCTGCATGATTACTGCTGTTTTAGCGTTATTGGGTAAACTTCTCTCTATTCAGTAACCACTTCCAAAGTGGTATGAGGTGGATGGTGCCCTGTTTAACGGAGTGGGTCTCCTCCTGATCGGCAGTGATCAGGGTTGCCTCTTCTGTTTGTAGTGTTTCCATTGCCTCTTGCAGTGAGCGAATCTCCCTCTTACGGGTCTGTGGATCTTCCAGGGAGTGTGTGACGTTGATCAATCGGTTCTGCGTGATGAAGTCCACTTCATATTTTTCTTTGAAGTAGTAGATTTCCCTGTTTTCTCTGCGTAGTTGAAGAAAAACGAGATTCTCATAGAGTTTGCCAAGGTCACGGGAAGAGAATGCGTCGAACAGCTGTTTGTAGCTGTTATCGATGATGTAGCTCTTTTTTGGGTTGCGCTGCTGATCATGAACCGATCTTCGGAAGATGGGGACACTGAATACGGCATAGGCATCATTCAGATGAGTAAAATAGTCGAAGAGCGTATCTTTTGAGAGTTTGAATCCTTGTGATTTGAACTGATTGTAGAGCTTGTTAAAGCTGACCAGGGTTGCAGGGTTGGCAAAGAGGTGGCGAATGAGGTGCTTCAGCAGTGTACGGTTGGTTACGTTGTAACGTTCAATCAGATCACGGTAGATGACCAGATCCAGGTAATCTGTCAGGATTCGGCGCTCTACCTCTTCGCTTTGGTTGAAGGTTTCTGCGAATCCGCCATGGATCAGATAGTGGTTAAAGTGGTGGTGAATATGGCGAATGCTGTTGGTTGAGTGGAGGTTTACTGTCGTATTGGTTGCAGCCAGGTACTCGGAAAATGAGAAGGGAAATACCTCGTAGGTGATAGTTCTTCCCCGGAGCGTGGTTGCGATTTCACTGCTTAATAGTTTCGATGAAGAGCCTGTAATATAGATGTATCCATTCTCTGTATCATCCATTCTCCGAATAAAGCGTTCCCAGCCCGGAATATCCTGGATTTCATCAAAAAACCACCAGACTGGTTTTCCCATCTCTTGTGGGTAGAGTTCAAAGTAGCTCTCCAGGATTAGGCCGAGATCTTTCAGCTGTAGTCCGTACAGCCTGTCATCCTCAAAGTTAAGGTAGACGATTCTCTGTGCTGGTACCTGGCTGCGGAGTTTGCGAATGGTATCCAGCAGGAGTGAAGTCTTACCGCAACGACGCACACCGATTAGTGAGACAATTTTCTCGACACCCAGCGGAATTTCAAGCTCACGTGGAATTAGTGTGGGCAGAGGGCGTTCCTGGAAATCGGTGATTAATCGCTTTAGGGTCTCTTTCATATTTATGTCCTTCCCTGCAGGGATATTATGGCTCGTTTTTATCCTTGTCAATGCTTTAGATGTGGAAGCGGGCTTTCCCTGTTGAGGTTGTTTGAGTGGCAGCGGTCGGTATGGTGCCATGGAGGAGATCAAGCAGGCTGCCCGTAAACGCCTGGCTGATAACGACCAATAAGCGCTGAATATTGGATATGGCTCCTTCGTGGTTGCTGGGGGTAGTGATTGGGTATGCACCGCTGGTATGGCTGGCGTTACGCTTCAAGGAGGCTGGTGCACGTGATCTGCAGGAGCCTCAGTCCAAACGTTGTTAGCCACGTAAACACGCGGAAGGCATGGAAAGGATCGAGTGAAGTTGTCCGTGTTTTTTAAACTCCACAAATAGTAATGATTGCCATTCGTCTTGTGGTCGTAGGTGGTCGGGATGCTCTTTTTGGTCAATAGTGTCTCTGTGTGGATTACAAATATATATTGATTAGTCTTTTGTGTAGAGATACTATTTCCAGCTATGGATACCCTGCTTGAGCAGCTCATTGCCGATTTTCATGAGCGGCCATTGCCGCACCTCACTTGCCGCTCGGCCAAATTGCCGGCTCTTTCGGGCAAGATTGATACCGTTATCGGTATGCGGCGCACCGGCAAGACCTGGTTTCTCTATCAGCAGATGCAGGACTACCTGGTGCAGGGGATCGCTAAGGAGCGTTTGCTCTACATCAATTTTGACGACGAGCGCCTCTATCCGATGGGGCGGGATGACCTGCGGCGGATAACGGAAACCTATTACCGGTTGTACCCGGAACACAAGCAACAGACCTGCTACCTCTTTTTTGACGAGATCCAGAATGTTGACGGCTGGGAGCCGTTTGTTCGCAGGTTGCTGGATACGGAAAATGTCCAGCTTGCGTTGACAGGTTCCTCCGCACGCCTTCTCAGCCGTGAGATTGCCTCTACGTTGCGAGGTCGTTCACTCACCACCGAGATCTTCCCATTCAGTTTTCGTGAGTTCCTGAGTCATCAGGGGATCGAGCACGATCTCTCCCGTCCGCCAGGGGGAGGAAGGCGCGCCCTCTACGCCAATCGTCTTTACCAGTATCTGGTGCAGGGAGGGTTTCCTGAGGTGCAGGGGCTTGAGGAGGCTTATCGACACCCGATTCTCCAGGAGTATGTCGATGTTGTTATCTTGCGGGATGTGGTCGAGCGCCACGGCGTTGGCAATATCGTTCCGCTTCGTTATCTCATTCGCCACCTGCTGAGTGCGCCGTCTACGCTCTTTAGCGTCAATCGGTTCTACAATGATCTCAAGTCACAGGGGATCGCTTGTGGCAAGAACACGTTGCATGAGTATTTGGGATACCTGGTCGATGCCTATCTGATTGATACGGTGCCTATTTTGGCCCGTTCTGTCCGTCGCCGGCAGGTCAATCCGCGTAAGGTTTACTCAATCGATACCGGGCTGGCGCTGGCCTTTCGTCATGACGCCCATATTGATCGGGGCAGGTTGCTGGAGAATATGGTCTTTACCCGGCTGCGCCAGCAGAGGCTGGATATCGCCTATTTCCGCAGTGAAGAGGGGTATGAGGTCGATTTTCACACCACCGCACGCGATGGCTCGCGACAATTGATACAGGTAACTGAATCACTCACCAACTCCCACACCCGTGAGCGCGAACTGCGTGCCCTGCTGACTGCGATGGAACACTGCGGCCTTGATGAGGGCATTGTCATCACCCTGAATGAAGAGGATCGGATTGAACAGGACGGCAGGGTTATTGATGTTGTGCCCGCTTGGCGGTGGTTGTAGTAACAGGGGCAGGCTCCTTATTGTGGTTGTTTGAGTGGCAAGTCACCTGTGTCAGCATACATTTTTGTGTTGCGTAATGGCTGTGCAGAAGGGCGGGTATTTGGTAATGTACGGCTCACATGTGGTTGAGCGGAAGCAGGGTTTTAATTCATGGATAGAGCATCATGACGAAGCAAGTTATTACAGGTTGGTTTTCCAACCTTCCCCGAGCCATAAACGGGGTGTCATGGTCATCGCCGATACCGTGATGCTTCTTATTGCACTCTGGTCCGCCTTCTCCTTGCGGTTGGGGGAGTTTTATCTGCCCAATCAGAGTATCGCCTGGTTATTTTTCAGTGCCCCATTTATCGCGGTGCCAATATTTGCCCGCTTTGGCCTGTACCAGGCAATCATCCGCTATATCGGTTTTCATGCCTTGTGGGCAGTACTACAGGCGGTAATACTCTATGCTTTGTTGTGGGCGCTGCTGGTACTGCTCAGCGGTGTGCAGGGCGTACCGCGCTCGGTAACCGTGATGAATTGGGTGATGGCTATTCTGCTGGTTGGCGGTAGCCGTATGGTTGCCCGCTGGTGGTTTGCTGGCATGCTCACTACAACTACAACTACAACTGCAACTGCAACTGCAACTGCAACTGCAACTGCAACTGACGGTGTGCGGAGAAGGATCAGGGTTGTAATCTATGGTGCGGGTTCCGCCGGTGTTCAGTTGGCAACAGCGTTGAGTTACAGCAGAGAGTTTCGGCCAGTTGCCTTCATCGATGATGATCCAGAGCTCCACAATCGTAATATTAACGCCCTTTTGGTTTACCCTTTCACCCGCCTTTGGCAGCTGGTTGAAGACAAAAAGGTAGACGAAGTATTGCTTGCCATGCCTTCGGCTTCCCGCTCGCGCCGCCAGGAGATTATCACCCTGCTTGAGCCTTATCCGGTTCATGTGCGCACCTCCCGGGGGTGGTGGAGATGGCTCAGGGACGGGTGAAAGTGGAGGATATTCGTGAGGTCACTATCGAGGATCTACTGGGGCGTGATGCGGTAGCACCCGATCCTGAGTTGCTATGTGCCAATATTACTGGAAAAGCGGTAATGGTGACCGGAGCGGGAGGCTCCATTGGCTCTGAGCTTTGTCGCCAGATCGTAGAGC
>MOXF01000065.1_pt1 | contig 13191 bp, 18 predicted proteins | sample 1471201 | NCBI WGS metagenome assembly MOXF01 (sample SAMN05358035, study PRJNA327811) | mollusc metagenome | isolation source: Phylotype B (NB1) bacterial symbionts from gill | host: Thyasira cf. gouldii | place: Canada: Bonne Bay, Newfoundland | collected 2010-08
CTGCCGCCCTGCCGCTCTCATGACAAAAGCGGCGCCCTCTCTGGAGTTCTCGCCACTGACATTCTGTTATCCCGCATACAGAAACAGTGGCCCGGCTAACGTCTGAGGGACTGGGGAGATCTTCATCTTCGAGCCTTCCGGTCTGCTGGTCGCCTCCTCCAGTGATCAGCGCCCGTTCAGGATGGAAAAAGAGGGAAAGAAGCTTACCCGAATCAGCACCGGTGACAGCAACTCGTCACTGATACGCACCGCCTATCGCAAACTGACCCAGCACTTCAGCGACTTCAAAGGGGTGACCCAGGATCATCACTTGGTGTTCGATTACGATGACCAAAGACAGTTTCTGCAGTTGAGTCCTTTTCGCGATCCACGGGGCATCGACTGGTTGATCGCCATTGCCGTACCTGAAGCCCCCTTTATGGAGAAGGTGGTAAAAAACACCTACATCACCATCGCTCTCTGTCTCCTCGCTCTTCTTCTTGCCGTCGCTCTCAGCTTCTATCTGGCGCGTCGGGTGACTGTCCCCCTCGCCAACCTGAAGCAGGCGGCGCTCTCCCTCGCCAACGGTAACTTGGGACATCAAATTCCCGACGACGGTGCCGAAGAGATGCGCTCCCTGGCCAACTCGTTCAACGTCATGGGGCAACAGCTGCAGGGCTCTTTCAGCCGACTGGAGAGCAAAAACCGCGAGTTGGAGGAGACCCAGGCTGCCCTGCGCCTGACAAACAGTGAGCTGACTCTGGAGGGAGGAAATCAGAGCAGCGGAGAGAGCCGGAACGACATGCGCTACAAGCGGCTGGCGGATGCGACCTTCGAGGGCATTATTCTCCATACAGGCAATATTATTCTTGATGCCAACAAGGCGTTTGAGGGAATGCTCGGCTACTCTGTGGAGGAGGTCAGAGGCAAATCTCTACTGGATCTCACCCCCCCCGAGCAGAGGGGATTACTGGAGCACGCCCTGGCATCAGATCAGAACACACCCATTCATGCCGCCATTGCCCGCAAGGGCGGCGATTGCGCCTTCTTCAGACTGCGCACCACCCACCTGCCCCTTCATGGTGAAGAGGTGAAGGTAACGGTGCTACGCAGCATTGATGACCCGATGGAGAATAGCAGCAGAAACAGGAAGACTGCAGAGGCCTTTAATAACCTCAACAACATGCAGCAGTTCCAGAAGCTGGCGAAAAACGAGCTGTGCAAGGCGAAGCGCTTTGACCGGCCGTTCACCATGCTGCTGCTCGATATTGACAAGTGGAACGAGATCCAAGACACCTATGGCTACGGAATGGGAGATGAGGTGGTACGTACCCTGGCCCATATTTTGAGTAATCAGTTGCGTGATATCGATATTATCAGCCACCTTCATGGAGCGAATTCGCCATCGTCCTTCCCGAAACCGCTGACCGCGTGGCGCAGCAGGTATCGAGGCGACTGTGTAGAGACATTGCCGCCACCTCGATCCATCACCAGAGTTATATACTGCGCATTACCACCAGTATCGGTATCGCAGCGATGACGCGCCAGGATGAACTCTTTGAGGAGATTTTCCGCCGTACCGACCAGGCTCTGTACGAGGCCAAAGGCATGGGTAACGGTGAAATCTCAATAGCTGGGAAGAGGTAAGGATCATGTCCGACAAAAAGAGCATCCCCTCGGTCTGCAACATCCCTTCCGAGGCCGATTACAGCGGCGTCACCATCATCGAACTTTCACCCCAACCGACGATGAGCGATTACCGCGCAGCCATGGCACTGGCAGATGATGAGGCGGAGCGACGGCTGGGTGAGTATATGCTGCTCTCCTGGTATGACCGCGACCGCGACTTCGAAGCGCCCCAGCACACCAGTGAGTGTCACGCCAACAGCCCCATACCCGGCTATGTGACTACGCCCTCTATCGCAATGCTACGTTGAAGGTGGATATTGAAGAGGGACGTTTTGTCTTTTTCTATCTGCCGGTCGATTTTTGACCCCACAACAATTGAGGGGATTATTTCTGGGATGCCTCAATCAGCGACTCAATGCCATCGCCGATATCCAGACCACAGAGCGTGAATATCTCCTCCAGCAGAGCCACAAATCGTATCCGGTCATCCACCAGGGGCTCTCGCTCAAAAGACTCCCGATAGATGTTTATGATCATACCGACCAAGTGCCGCCTGATCTTCGCCTCATGAAACTTAACCGCCCTGCTTTCACAGGCCGCAGAGACCCGCTCGATCTCATCCTGCAGAGCGTTAAGATAACGGCCGTTGTATTGCCGTGCGTAGTCATCATCCGCTGAGAGCTGCAGGGAGAGACGGGAAAAGCTGCTTTCCGGCAACTGCCGGAGCATACCGGAAAGAGCATCGGCGGCAGCGGCGATTTTGTCCAGGGTCTCATCGGCACCATCTCCGCTGTGATCGCCATCACCAAGTTGCCGCTGCTTATCATAATCGGTCAATTCATAGTCGAGGGCGATGATAAAGATACGCCTGCTCCTCTCATCACCTATGGAAATCCGGTCAAGAACCGCCTCAAGAGCCGATCTCTGCCCGTCATCAAGGAAAACGGGCTTCATAAAGTGTGTCATGGAGCATCTCCCCAGGTGCTGCTTCCTCTCCACCGGCGCATCAGCTGCCAACCCTCACTGCCAGGACATCGCACTTTGCCAGGTGAAGCACACCGTTGGCAGTGGAACCCAGCAGTAGCTGCAGGCCATGGCGACCGTGACTCCCGGTGACGATCAGATCGACATTCTGCTCTTCTGCTACGCGAATAATCTCCAGCTTGGGCACACCCAGCTCAACATACTGCTTGGCATCACCCAGGCTATGGGTAAGGGCAAGCTCCTTCAGATTGATTGCAGCACTCGCCACCAGCTCTTCGTCAAGCTTGTACTGCTCGGGCATGGTGACACCGGCGGCATACATGGAACTGCTGTACTCCACCACATGGATAATGCTTAGCCGGGCGCTGTTTTGTGCCGCCAGTTCCCGCCCCCTGGCGGTAACGCGCTCTGCCTCCGGAGTAAAATCCACAGCAATCAGTATGTGTTGATAATTGGTCATGACAGCCTTCCTCGCCCTCTAACACCTGCATTTTAAGTATGGCATTCCTATTGATATTTACCACCCGCAAAACCCAGCACCCCTTTCTTGTGCCCTGTGAAATCGGAAAAAATCGGGGTCAGAGTAAAATTTTATCGTCAGAAAAGGAGGTCTTAATTTTACCCTGACCCCGATTTTTGTTAAGCGAATGTAGCTAATTGATTTGCCAGGGTCTTGCGGCTATTATGTACGGAATAACCGTACGTCAAGAGAGTCTTCCAATGGATACCGTTAGTGTAAACAAATTCAGAGACCACCTGAAAAGCTTTGTAGAACAAGTAGTTAGCCAGCACGCGCCGATAAAAGTAACTCGCCGTGCCGGAGAGGATTTTGTAGTGGTTAGTGCCGATGATTGGGAACGCGACCAAGAAACATTATATGTCTTACAAAACAGCGACTTAATGAGACAAATAGCGGCCTCAATAGGTACCCATAAAGGGGGGAAAGGGTATAAACCAACAGCCGGGGAAGTTGATGAGATCACTGGTGTTTGAAGGCACTACATGGGCTGCTTACGAAGAACTCAGACAGAAAGATAAGAAGTTGCACAAAGCCCTTTGCTGGGTGCTGAAAGAGATGCTTCGCAATGATCCTGCCACCGGAACGGGTAAGCCTGAGCCATTGAAACATACCCTCTCTGGTTTATGGTCTCGCCGCATTAGCCAAAAAGACCGTGTTATTTATAAGTACGATAGTAAATACATTTACATATTTGCTATTGGTGGGCACTACGATCAGTTTTAACCGCCCGTCGCTGTAGGAACGCCGGTTACCCGACGCCCCCCTGCACAGATCCCGGCATGCAGTTTTCCGCACCGGGCTCTTCAGTCATACTCACTCGCACAGAAGGACAGGTCTTCACGCAAGCCCCCGATTCATTTCCGCCTTGCTGGAGACGCTACCTTTATTGATGTTGATGAATGACCTACCTTGTAGGCGTAATCGGAGAGCTCTTTTTGCTCACCTTTCTAATGCCTCTATGAAACTTTCGCTTTCACTTGGGTAGGTGAAATAGTGCAAAATTCCACCATTAACAGGTAGCGTCCCCTTCATCTTTCCGTCAGAACCAGGAACGACTCGGTGGTCACGCCGCTAGCGGTTATGTGGGGGTTCATCATTGGCACGCGAACTGCGCACACTCTTAACCTTTTATCTTTGGCGACGACTCTCTCTTCATGTCCTCCACCTTTTATCAGTACGCCCAACGTTGCAAATCAGAGGCGCGCGCCTTTGGCGCGTCCGCTAGATTTGCCTTGTAGCGATTTATCAGTCAAGTCGCGCTGCTTCCGCCGCTATATGCCCTGCAAACGCGGTTACAAATGATTTGAGCCCTGTCATAGACGAAAGTTGAGAATATTCACCCGAGTCCACAGCGCTCCGTTCTGCCGTGATTACAGTGGCTGCGGTATATAGCTGTTCTTGCACGAGTCGCTGACATAGCAAGTCGTATCTTTCAAGGTGCGAAGCCCCCTTAAACTCCTCAAAAACCGGAAAGTGCGGTGATGACACCCGGACAGGGCTTCGTGATTTCGGCGCATCTTCGACCATTATCAACCAACCGACAAACGGGCGAAGCTGTTTCCCGAATGCACCTTCCCGATAAGCCGTCCATAGGTCATGTGCTGTTCCGATTGCTTCCTCAGTACGGTTGTTGAAGTTGCTTCCAAACGACGGACCGACTTGGCTTTTCAACTCAATGGCAGCAATCAACTCTCCTTTGTACATCACCAAAAGGTCCCACAATTTCGTCGGGCGGAAGTAACCGGGCAAGGTCAGCATCGCCCTGTTCTGGTGTATCTCGGCATGGGACAGTCCATTGGCCTTGATAATGTCGAGAACCAACGCCAAGAACCCGTCCATGTTTTTGCCAGCGGTGACACCTGCACGTTCACCTTGGTCGGCCGTACCCGATTCAATCTGCTTTTGCCTTGCTGCTTCGCGGTTACCCCAAAACGCCTTCACGGCTTCGCATGCTTTCTGATCGTAATCAACAAGATCGAGGGCCATTTATTCTCCATTGCCTCCAAGGGCAGATCGTTCTTCGTGACTCAGGTCGTAGAGCTTGAACACAGCCCGGTTGCACGCTTGCACGTCTCGCTTGATGGCAGCCTCGGCCAACTCGTGGCGCAGCGGTTCAGTTACTTCCGCCCACAGTGGGACGCGAATGCGGCGCAGGTACTGCGCTTGGAAGCGCAGAAAACCACCCCGCATTTTCGTTGAATAGGTCGCCACGAACAGGTGAGAAACAGCGGACAGCAACACAGCCTGCAAGGCCCGCAAATCCCAGTCATCTGACGTGACGTAGTAGAGGTTGTGGTGGGGATACAGCTCACCACCCTCAAAAACGATGTGAGCCTCACCCTTGATGTCCGGGATTAGAAGCTTCGGCCTCGTGGCCCGCGCCGGAGTGATGCGGTCAATGGTGCGATACCAGTTGGCCGGAGCCTTCCGCGCACAGTGCCGTCCGGCGATCACCCCTCGTCGAGCTTCAAGATAGCGTCGCAAGCGCGGATACTCGTAGAGATCGACCAGCCCGCCTGACTCTGCAAAGGGATTGATGACGGCCTGACCGTGCCACTTCACCTCACCGGACATTATGTCCTTGGTTGTTACCAGCGGAAGCTTCCGGTCTGGCTCAACATCGAGTGCGTCGAAGTCGCCAATGAACGCCTTGTCCGCGCCGGTCGCGACACCAATCCCAACCTTGCACCCCACCTCTTCCAACAAGGGGAAGCTGCCTTCCAGCCGACGAATGAGCGCCAGCTGGTCGGATGACTCAAGCAGCCACGGCTCCGCACCGTTGGTGACTCGGGTAAGTTCCCGCACCGGGCCAGCTTCTTTCAACAGCGTCCGTGCACCAAGCAAACCCGCCAGCGTAGCCAGCTTTGTCCGGTCAATGGTCGGACGGTGGGCAATGCGCGTCGCGCCAGGCGCTTCCCGGCTGATGATAGTGATCGCCGGATAGGCAATAACGTCCGAGTGGAAAGCCGGAGTATCCACCATATCGACATAGACTTTCAGGTGGAACCTTTCTGCCACGAGGCTCCGAAGCGGACCGCCATAGCGGTTCTTCATCCAGCGATCTGCGCAGATGAAGCCTAGACAGCCACCGTTTGACAAGACCGAGAGCGACCGCCCTATGAAGGGAATATAGATATCGGCCCGGTCATACATCATCTGGTAGCGGCTGCGATACTCGGCCAGCAGCGGGGCCGGGATCAACTCCTGACGGACATAAGGCGGGTTACCCACCACGAAATCGAATTCACCCTCCAGCGGTGCCAGCAGGAAATCCCCCTGAGACAGCCAACGGCCAGCAAGGGCCGCTGCGGTTTTCGCTGCCATCCCCTCGCGCGTGAGAAGTACAACAACGGCGGCGTAGGTACTGCGGAAGGTGTCGTGGTGCAGCTCGACCGCCCGGATTGCATCGCCCAGTTCGTCGAGTGCGGAACCGTTCGACCTTGCCGCTCGCCAGGCATTCAAAAGCCGTTCTATGATCGGCAGCAGGAAGTCTCCTCCACCGAACGACGGTTCCAAAAGCCGCTTTCCGTAAAGAGGTTGATCATCCGTGTAGCCAGCCAAGTCAAGGATGAAATCAACCACTTCCCGGCGCGTGAACACTGCACCCCGAGAGTCCGCCTCGGCGTTCAATGCCAGTTGCTCAATTGCAGCCTGAACCTTCGGAGAGGTATAGACAGGACTGTTCAGTTCCAATGCCATTTGCGTTGATTGCAAGAAATAACCTCTCAATATGGATATGGTTGTACCGCTAACGCCCGCAACACCGGGCAATTTGAATCACGAGGGTCAGAATCACGAGTCACAAGTCACGCGCAAAGTCACGAGTGTCAGGTCTCCCATTCGGTTAAACAAAAGAGTTAATATAATCGATTTCGCCCATCTAGCCACCAACAATGCCTAACGCTGCCATAATTTGCTACCTGAAGCGTAGCTTAAGGTGGTCAAATTGATGGCCTAGTTACGCGGCACTGAGATTCAAGGGGTGCACTTTAGTAAGCTTGATCTGTTTTTTAGCAAGCCATAGATCATAATTGTCTTGCATTGTGAGCCAACTCTCGGGGCTACGACCCAATGCCTTAGAAAGCCTTAATGCCATTTCTGGGCTGATGCCGCTTTGACCCTTAATAACCCTATTGAGAGTAGACGCTGCAACATCAAGGTGCTTGGCAAGATTACGACAACTAATATCGAATGGATTCATATATGTTGCCTGTATAAACTCACCGGGATGCGGAGGGTTGTGCATACTCATTAGTGATAATCCTCATAATTGACGATATAAAATCGGGCTCAGAGTAAAATTTTATCGTCAGAAAAAGGGGTCTTAATTTTACTCTGACCCCGATTTTTACCCTGTAGGAACACCGGTTACCCGACGCTTCCTGCCTGTATAGATCACGGCATGCAGTTTTCCCGCACCGAGCTCTTCAGTCATATTCATTCAAACAAAATCGACCAGAATAGGAAAAATTGATGACCCAGATTTCCTTTTCCTTAAGTGCTTTTCATTTGCTTTAACAGCTTGTCGTAATCTGAGTGGGAACCCACCCAAAACCAGACTATCTTTTCATCTTTTATTATTCCCACAGCCCTATAATCTTTGGTGATACGCACGGAATAAACGGGCAGGCTTGAATGCACCCTTTTGAAATGAAGGCTTGGATACCAAGGGTTTTCTAGGAACAGAAAATAGGCTTCTTTAGCCTTTTTCTTAATGTCTTTTGGCAATGTCCTGTGGTATTTCCAAAACTTGGCTGTGGCTTTAGATATCACAGCTTATCAATATCCAAGTCTGTTGTACTTCCTTGCTGTTCTTCGTTTAATGCCTCCAGCGCCAATTGACCCAGTGCGTCTTCAGATTCAGCAAAGAGTCGATCCCATTTTCTTTCCGATTCAATTTCTTCCAGCACCCATCGTGCCAGGGCATTTTGCTCCACATCGGGCAATCTGGATGCCTCAGTAAATGCTTTTTCTAGCATGCTAGTCATTGTATTATACCTCGCCTGTCTTGCTGCACTTAACATTTGGTCTCAGGAGTGGAAAAAAGTGTAGCGCGGAATGAGCATGACTTTTTGACGCCCCTTCAAGCCCCTTGTTAAGATAATCCTAATTGCCTTGCGCCTCAATCTTAAATATAGGTGATGTAAGTTCTGCATACCCATGTCCCATTGTTTTAAATTCCCCTGTAATATTTACATTTATTATTGTTTTAATTATATTGACTATAGTATTTTTACCAAACCCATGTGCGGAGAGTTTTTTCTTATAGTTTGATTTTGAAAACCTTAAAGTATACTTATCGTTATTTTTGTTTCTGTTCCACTCCCTAATGTCTTTCCCGAAAAAGCAATAAACATTTTGTTCAGTTAGTTCTCCATCTTCAATAAATAATATAACTATAAATGCATCTGTTACATATTTTCTGGGTATTTCTATCTGTGACTTTGTAGTGATCACTGATCGACCTTTACATTGTATCCGGCAGAATTTTGCACCGTCAGAGACATCAAGTAAGGCCAAAAGATCAGCCCCATTATGATCAAATTTAGGTTTCACAACTAATACACCTTCTCTCTGTAAAGCATGAGAGACGATGTCTTCTGCTATATGTTCTAGACTAGAGGTGGAAACGTTCATATTTTCCTAACCATTGACTATATTGCTGGCACGCTTTCTGACATAACCCACTGCTGCCGACACCCTTTTTCTCTTCCATGATTATATCTATTCTTTGGAGACCCCACCTGGTGATACCGGCCCCTTTAAGCACCGCAAGCGGCTCGGGCACATTCCCAACTCTTCTGCTAACTATCCCTTAGCGACAGGACTTTCATAACGCACCCCGACAATATAGTAGCGCCTGTCACCCATGGGGGTTCGTACCACCACTTCGTCGTCGATGCGGCGTCGCATCAGGGCGCAGGCCATGGGGGAGTCCATACTAATCCAGCCCTTGGCGGGGTCAAACTCATCGGGGCCGACAATACGGTAGACCACCTGATGCCCCGCTTCATCCTCAAGGGTGACCCAGGCGGCAAAAAAGACCGCATTGGTGTCTGATGAGGCTGATCCACTATCTGCAACTGGGGCATGCGTCTCTGCAGGTAACGTACCCGCCGGTCAATCTCTCGCAACTCTTTCTTACGGTAGATGTATTCGGCATTTTCAGAGCGGTCACCCTCAGCAGCGGCGGCGGCCAGCGCCTTGGTGACATCCCGCCGCCGAATCCACAATGCCCTGTATTCTGCATACAGCGCCTCGTAGCCCGGCCTGGTGATATAAGGCGAGCTCATTGGCTGTGGCGGACGATAGCGACCCATAAGATATAACCGACGGCAACTCTGCAGTGGAAAAGTGTAAAATACCGCTTGAAACTGAATTTCGCCAGAGAAAAGATCATGAGCGACACTCCAGATATTCTGAAAAAGATCATCAGCCGCAAACTTGAGGAGATTGCTGAACGTGCTGCAAAAATTCCGCTAAGCCGGTTAACCGATCAGCTGGAAGGGGCATCTCCCTGCCGTGGCTTTGCCGATGCCATTGCCGCCAGGCTTGCCCAGGGCAAGCCCGGTGTGATTGCCGAGATCAAGAAAGCATCCCCCAGCAAAGGGGTGATTCGGGAGAATTTCAATCCGGCAGCTATCGCTGAGAGCTACCAGAAAGGGGGGGCGGCCTGCCTCTCGGTTCTCACCGACATCGACTTCTTCAGGGGGGATGATTATCTGAAACAGGCCCGCGCCGCCTGCGAGCTACCGGTGATCCGCAAGGACTTCATTATCGACCCCTACCAGGTGGTTGAGGCGCGAACCATTGGCGCTGACTGCATTCTATTGATTGTCGCCTGCCTGGATGACGGACAGCTGGCTGAACTCAATGACCTCGCCCAACAGCTCGGCATGGATGTACTGATTGAGGTGCACGACCGGCGGGAGATGGAGCGGGCGCTAGAGGTTAAGAACCGTCTGGTCGGGGTCAACAACCGCGACCTGCGCACCTTTGAGACCAACCTCGACACTACCATCGAACTGCGGGAGATGGTGCCCGACGACCGCATTCTGGTGACCGAGAGCGGCATCCACACCAGCGATGATGTGGTTATGATGCGTTCGCATAATATCAACACTTTCCTGGTGGGAGAGGCGTTTATGCGGGCCGAAGAACCGGGAGAGCGGTTATCACAGCTGTTTGGATAGTGTCCAAAAAAGTCATTATCAAGGAGTAGCTATTCAGCTAAGCCTGTTTGAAAGACGTATTCTGGCAGGGGTCTCCCAATGCGCGATCCGCAGCCTATCGCGGTTCAAGAAACCGCTCCTACGGAAACGGATATCTGACTCGCTCAGGGATTCCCCAAGGCGGCAATAGCGGCGGTAAAGCCACTCAGCGAAGTGGAGAGCTTTGTCCCCTTACCCTGAATGGTGGCGAAGGAGATATTGAGTCTGTTTCCCTTCTTCAGCAGCACAAGTATCGGCTCCTCCACGGAAAAACCGGCACGGCAACCGTTGTTGATACAGATATTGTAGGGAATGTTTAGACTCTCTCCCTCATCCACCTGAACACTGATTCCAGGAACCAGTGCCACCCCCAGAGGCAGGGTCACCACCATTGCCGGCTTCTTCTGATTCTGTGGGTAGTGAATATTGATACTCATAATCACCTGTCCGGTCTTCTTCACCGTAATGTTCTGAAAAATGTAGCAGACCTCCTGATCCAACCCCGGGAGTACTTCACACTGCTTGCTCCAATCCTTGAACTTTTGCGGGACAGGCTTCTCCGGTGCCAGCTTTTCCTGGGCCACCGCCGTGGTGAAAAAGAGAACGAGCAGAAGAGACAAGACCGTCATCAGGGGCGGTTTTACGGAAATAACAGGCATTAAAGCACTCCTTAAACTAGCGTAACGTAACTGTCAGCAGGAGTGCGAAAACAGGCACTCCTTCCACAGCCATGTACAATAGACTATTAACCCGGATAATTCATCCAGACTAAAAACCAAGTGGGGAGTGTTATGTCAAAAGAGGGTCAATTCACAATTGAGATGGAGCAACTGGAGGGCTACCGCTTTAACGTAGCCTTTGATCTGGATGGGGTGGATAACCTGATCGTCGATGAGCCTGCCCCGCTGGGTGCAGGCAGCGGCCCCAACCCGTCGCGCATGTTGACGGTCGCCGCCGCCAACTGTCTCAGCGCCAGCCTGCTCTTCTGTATCAGTAAAAATGATCCCCCGGCAGGCAGCGTAAAAACCAGCGCCGTCTGCTCTATCGGGCGCAACGATAAGGGGCGGATGCGTATTCTGCGGATTGATGTAAAACTCTCTATCAACGGCGAACTGGAGAAGACGGTACGAAGCAAGCGCTGTCTCGAGCTTTTTGAGGATTTCTGCGTCGTAACCGCCAGTCTGCGAGAGGGCTTCGATGTGGGCGTTGAAGTGATCAATGGCGCCGGTGAAACACTGCATCAGGCTAGGAGCCTCACCAAACCGGCCATGAGCAAAAAGCACAACCTTCAGCGAGTTCGCAATATCGGCATTGCCGCTCATATCGATGCGGGCAAGACCACCCTCACCGAGCGAATACTCTTCTACACCGGCGCCCTCTACAAGATTGGTGAGGTTCATGACGGTGCGGCCCATATGGACTACATGGCCGAAGAGCAGAACCACGGCATCACCATCACCTCCGCCGTCACCCGGGCGAAGTGGCAGGATCATCTGATACAGGTTGTCGATACTCCGGGCCACGTGGACTTCACCATCGAGGTGGAGCGCAGCATGCGGGTACTGGATGGTTGCGTTATCGTTCTCGACGGGGTGCGCGGTGTCGAGCCACAGACTGAAACCGTGTGGCGGCAACGCTCCCACTTCAACCTGCCGACACTCTTTTTCATCAACAAGATGGATCGCCCCGGTGCCGATTTCGACAAGTCACTGGAGAGTGTTCGGAAACGGCTGAAAACGATGCCTGTCCCGATCACGCTACCCCTGCCGGAGCAGAACGGAGTGGTCAATCTGATTGACCGCACACTGACCCGCTTCTCCGGCGACCACGGTGAGGTGATCGAAACCACACCCGCTGATGAGGCACTCCTAAAGAGCATTGAGGCGCAACGGGAGAACCTGCTGCTCTCCATTGCAGAGACCGATGATGCGTTGGCCAATTATGTGCTTGCCGGTGACGAGCCACCGCTTGAGCTGCTCAAGCGTGCGCTGCGCAACGGTACCCGCAGCGGCGCACTCTGCCCCTGTTTTTGCGGATCTGCACTGCACAACCTGGGAGTGCAACCGCTGCTCGACGCTGTTATCGAGCTGCTCCCATCCCCTCTGGACCGACCACCCACCCACGGTTTTACCGAGGAGGGCGAAAAAGAGATCGTTGAGATGAACGATGACGGCACCCTTGCCGCTCTCGCCTTCAAGGTGCAGATGTGGAGGGGCGGCGCCATGTCTTCGCCCGCCTCTACCGGGGAGTGTTGAGGCCCGGTGACACTGTTGGCTACCAGCAACACGACGGCACCCGGATGCAGGAGCATGTTGCCCGCATCTTCGATGTCGATGCCTCACGCAAGCGGCGCCTGGATATCGCTCATGCCGGTGATATCGTCCTCCTGGGCGGGCTGCGCCACGCCGCCACCGGCGATACCCTGTACCACCCGGATCACCCACTGCTGCTGGAGCGGATCGAAACCCGGGAGCCGGTGCTAAGCCTCGCCATCGAGCCCGCCTCCTCTGACCAGGAGGATAAGTTTCTCGACGTTTTAGGCAAGCTTCAGGAGGAGGATCCAACACTCCGCTTCAGCGAAGACCCCGAGACCGGCCAGCGCCTGCTCAGCGGCATGGGCGAGTTACACCTGCAGATCATCATCGAGCGGCTCGAACGTGAGTACCACCTGCAGGTTAAAAGCGGCCGCCCGGCAGTGGCCCTGCGCGAGACCATCACCCGCCCCGGCAGTGACCAACTCCTCTTCCAGCCCCAGCCTGTAGGTGATCACAAGGCGCCGGAACTGAAGGCAGGGTGACAATGAGCGTAACCCCCCTCCCCCGGGGATTGGGATCGAGATAGTGGCCGAGCCGGAGATTCTGCCCCTGG
>MOXF01000066.1_pt1 | contig 13083 bp, 16 predicted proteins | sample 1471201 | NCBI WGS metagenome assembly MOXF01 (sample SAMN05358035, study PRJNA327811) | mollusc metagenome | isolation source: Phylotype B (NB1) bacterial symbionts from gill | host: Thyasira cf. gouldii | place: Canada: Bonne Bay, Newfoundland | collected 2010-08
CTCCTGTTCTGGCTCCGTGTGGCGGGTCGGGGGGGCGGCTGTCAGGAAGTTGCACTCTCTCTCCAGTGAACTGGCGGAACGCCTCAAATCAGTGGACAACCGGGTATCTGAGTATAGTGCTTACCTCACTGATGATGAGGCAGCGGCAGATGAGCTGCAACAGCGGCCCACAAGCAGCGATATCGCCGACTTTAACCGCAGGGTTTCCGGTTTCCTCGCCACACCCTCAGAGGTACGGGGTTTTGCCGGTCGCGAGTTGGCATGGATGCGTCTGGCGCTGCAGAAACTGCAGGAGCAGATGGTTCACAAGGATCAGATGATCCGTAGCGAGAGTGAGCGGCGGCGCACCTCCGAGGCTCTGCTTAAGGCACGGGAAGCGGTACAGTTGCGCAGTGCCGCCCATGAACAAAGAATCGAACAGCGCGGGCTTGCCCTGGAACTGCTCTCAGGTTGCTGCCGCCACCTCTCCCAGCATTTTAACCGTGATCTCCGTGATCTGGTGGGTAAAACCCTGCCGATGTTTACCGACAACCGCTATGAGCATCTGCAGATCGATGATGAACTGACCGTCAAGGTCTTCTCCAACGATAAGCGTGATTTCCTCGATCTCGAAGAGATCTCCAGCGGCACCCAGCGCCAGATTATGCTGGCGCTACGGCTGGCGCTGGTGCAAAAACTGGTCAACAGCACCCAGGGTGGACGGCAGTTCCTTTTCCTCGATGAGCCCTTCGCCTTTTTTGATGAAGAGCGTACCCGCAGCGCTTTGAATGCACTGCCAGAATTGAGTGATGAGATCAGCCAGATCTGGATTGTTGCTCAAACCTTCCCGGCGGATCAGCCGTTTGATTTTGCCCTCTCATGTACAAGGGATCAGGTGGCTCTAACCTGAAAGAGCGCTGGTTACGGTAGGTGTACGGGGTCGGAGTCAAACCGCCCGATAGTATTGGTTTTATCCACCCCTGTTACGCGGTTTGACTCCGATCCCAACCCGAAGAGGTAGTCACCCAGCTGCTGAATACCAGCCTTGGCCCCGTTAAGGCTTTTGGCTTCGGACTTTTGCTGGTACGTCAGATTTAGTGCATATGCTAGACTTACTCTATTGTAAGGAACCTAACAGAAGGTAAGGCACTAATGATCGCGACTATCAGCAGCAAAGGCCAACTCACCATTCCCAAAGAGATCAGGAATCAACTACACCTGCACACTGGAGACAAAGTAGAGTTTTTTCTCGATGAGCAGGGACGGCTTGAGATCATCCCGGTCACTTCCAGCGTAAAGAAGCTTAAAGGCATGGTGCCCCCTCCGAAAAGGGCACTCAGTCTTGATGAGATGGACAGTGCTATACGTAGCGGGAGAGACGAGTGATTGGGCTTGATACCAATATTCTGGCCCGTTACATTATCCAGGACGACCCCGTCCAGGCCGCACGGGCAACTACGCTGATTGAGAATAGCTGTAGCGCCGAGAATCCAGGCTATATCAGCTCGATTGTCCTGTGTGAACTGGTGTGGGTACTTAGTAGGGGCTATCGGTACGAAAAGAGCATTACCACCCAAGTATTGCAGCAGTTACTGACCTCATCCGAACTGGCCATTGAGCAGCGGGAAGCGTCCTGGGCTGCACTTCGCAAGTACCAAACCGGTACCGCTGACTTTTCTGACTACCTGATCGGTCAACTTAATCACACTCACAACTGCAAAACCACCTACACCTTTGATCGAAAAGCAGCACAGAGCTTACACTTTACACTGCTTGAATAGGGGCAGTAGTTATCATTCTGGAAGCCTCAGTTGGGCGGGGTGGAGTGTGCGTGAGAAGCCGTGGACGGACACGTACACACGGTGCGACAGGCAGACGGAGGCTTCGGGCGGCATCATGGGTGCACGGGGTCGAGTCAAACCGCCCGATAGTATTGGTTTTACCCACCCCTGTTGCGCGGTTTGACTCCGACCCCTGCCGTTCCCGACCCCTGCCGTTCCCGACCCCTGCCGTTCCCGACCCCTGCCGTTCGCGTTCTGTGGCGCAAAGGAGTGGAGAGTGGTGGTGGTCAGTATGGATCAATGGAGGAGATTAAACTGGCCGCTCGGAAGCACTTGGCTGGAAATACCCAGTGCTGACACCCAAACTCTCCCGGTCGCTGGTTACGTTATAAACTCCGGCATATTTTTACTCCATATGATGTTTCCCAGCGATCCCGATTAGGGTAAACTTCCCCGTTTTCGCAGCCCCTGTTTTCAGTTGTTTCCGGCTGTTTCCTGAAATCAGCGGTTAAGCCGACTTTCCGGCTCGGTTGCTATTCATGTGGCCTCTCGTATGGGTCACCACTGAGAGAGAGATAAGATGCCTGTTATTACCCTTCCTGATGGCTCCCAGCGGAGCTTTGATGATGCTGTTTCCGTTTACGATGTCGCCGCTTCCATCGGCCCGGGCCTGGCCAAGGCCGCTCTTGCCGGGCGTGTTGACGGCGAGTTGGTCGATACCTCTTTTACTATGGAGGGTGATGCCGAACTGGCGATTATCACCGACCGTGATGAGGCGGGGCTGGAAGTTATCCGTCACTCCACCGCCCATCTGCTGGCCCAGGCGGTAAAACAGCTCTTTCCTGATGCCCAGGTCACTATCGGCCCCTCTATTGCGGATGGCTTCTATTATGACTTTGCCTACAAGCGTCCCTTTACCCCGGAAGATCTGACGGCGATCGAGGCGAAGATGAAGGCGCTGGTGAAGGAGAACCACCCAATCTCCCGCTCCGTCATGTCGCGGGATGATGCGGTGAAGTTCTTCCGTGATCAGGGTGAGGCGTACAAGGCGGAGATTATTGAGTCTATTCCGGCTACCGAGGATCTCTCTTTATATACTCAGGGTGAGTTTACCGACCTCTGTCGTGGTCCTCATGTCCCCGGCACCGGCAGGCTGAAGGCGTTTAAGCTGATGAAGTTGGCAGGCGCCTACTGGCGTGGTGACTCCAAAAACGAGATGTTGCAGCGTGTCTATGGCACCGCCTGGAAAGACAAAAAAGAGCTCAAAACCTATCTCCACCGTCTGGAAGAGGCGGAGAAGCGCGATCATCGTAAGATCGGCAAGGCTCAGGATCTGTTCCATACCCAGGAGGAGGCTCCGGGTATGGTCTTCTGGCACCACAAGGGGTGGAGTATCTACCGCACCGTGGAGCAGTATGTCCGCGACAAGATCAGTGCGGCGGGCTATCAGGAGATCAAAACCCCTCAGATTGTTGACCGCACCCTGTGGGAGAAGTCGGGTCACTGGAGCAAGTACCGGGCGGATATGTTTACCACCAGTTCCGAGAACCGCGACTATGCCATTAAACCGATGAACTGCCCTTGCCATGTGCAGGTGTTCAATCAGGGCTGAAGAGCTATCGCGACCTGCCACTGCGTCTGGCGGAGTTTGGCTCCTGTCACCGCAATGAGGCGAGTGGCACCCTCCATGGCCTCATGCGGGTGCGGAATTTTGTTCAGGATGACGCCCATATCTTCTGCACCGAAGATCAGATCCAGGATGAGGTCTCCGCTTTTACCGATCTGCTGTTCGAAATCTACCGTGATTTTGGTTTTACCGATGTGCAGATCGCCCTCTCCACCCGCCCGGAGCAGCGTGTCGGCGACGATGAGGTGTGGGACAAGGCGGAGGATGCTCTGGAGCAGGCACTCAATGCCAAGGGTCTGGAGTGGACGCTGCAGCCGGGGAGGGTGCCTTCTACGGCCCGAAGATCGATTTCTCCCTGCGTGACTGTCTCGGCCGGGTCTGGCAGTGCGGTACCATGCAGGTCGATTTCTCCATGCCCGGGCGTCTTGACGCCATGTATATCGCCGCTGACAACAGCAAGCAGGTGCCGGTGATGTTGCACCGCGCCATCCTCGGTTCACTGGAGCGTTTTATCGGAATTTTGATCGAGGAGTACGCTGGCGCCATGCCCCTCTGGCTGGCCCCGACACAGGCCATGGTGATGAATATTACCGACCGGCAGGCCGAATATGTGGAAAAAGTGGCCGGAACATTGAAAAAACAGGGATTTAGGGCCGAAATAGACTTGAGAAACGAGAAGATTGGCTTTAAGATTCGCGAGCACACATTGGCACGAGTACCCTACCTCCTGGTAGTGGTGATCGTGAGATGGAAATGGGAATGTGGCGGTACGTACGCGCGCTGGTGAAGACCTCGGAATTATGACTGTTGAGGAGTTTGCCCGGCGGATGCAGGAAGAAGTGGATCGCCGATCTAAATAGTGGCTTGTCGAGGGGAAACACCGGATAACGGCCCCCCCCCTTTTTTGGCAAGCCTTAGTTCTTTGTGGAGGAACCGAGTTATCGCTGCACCAAAAAAGAATCGCCTGAACGGAGATATCACCGCTCCGAAAGTACGCCTCATCGGAGCAGACGGGAGTCAGGTAGGTATTGTCTCCATTGCAGAGGCGATGAGTGTCGCTGGGAGTGATAGTCTGGATCTGGTTGAGATTCAGCCCAATGCAGAGCCTCCGGTCTGTCGGGTGATGGATTTTGGCAAGTTTGTCTTCGAATCGAAAAAGCAGAAGGCGGCGGCTAAAAAGAAGCAGAAACAGGTTCAAGTCAAAGAGATTAAATTCCGTCCTGGGACGGGGATAGGGGATTATCAGGTAAAACTGCGCAACCTGATACGTTTCCTTGAAGATGGGGACAAGACCAAGGTAACCATGCGTTTCCGCGGTCGTGAACACGCTCACCGTGAGCTGGGTCTGGAGATGTTGAAGCGGGTAGAAGCCGATCTGGCTGACTATGCCGAGATGGAGCAACAGCCTCTGATGGAAGGCCGGCAGATGGTGATGGTTCTACGTCCCAAAAAGTAAATTAACCCTTAACAATGCGAGTTGAATAGTTATGCCTAAGATTAAGACAAATCGTGGCGCTGCCAAACGGTTCTCCAAGAACGGTTCCGGCGCCATCAAACGGGGTCAGTCCCACCGTCGTCACATTCTGACGAAGAAATCCACCAAGCGTAAGCGTCAGCTGCGGTCACCCGCACAGCTGCACAAGTCCGATGTGGCAGTCGCCCGTCGTATGATTCCCTACGCCTGATAATTGGAGACTGAGATATGCCCCGTATAAAACGTGGTGTGACAGCACACGCCAGACACAAAAAAGTACTGACAGAAGCTAAGGGTTACTATGGAGCCCGCAGCAAAATTTACCGGGTCGCCAAACAGGCGGTCATCAAGGCGGGCCAGTATGCCTACCGCGATCGCCGACAGAAGAAACGTCAGTTTCGTGCTCTGTGGATTGCCCGTATCAATGCCGGTGCCCGCATGAACGGCCTCTCCTACAGCCGTATGATCAACGGCCTGAAGAGAGCAAATATCGAAATCGATCGTAAGATGCTGGCCGATCTGGCCATCTTCGACAAGCCAGCCTTTAGCGTCTTGGCAGAACAGGCCAAGACCGGTCTCGCTGGCTGACAGCTTGTCATTACACCGATGCGCATCGGTGTGAGTAATGACATAGACATAGACGGGGAAAGGCCTTTAGGGTCTTTCCCCTTTTTCATTCTGAGGACAGAAAATGATGGATGCTGAATCCAACCTCAATCTTTCACAGCTTGTCGATGAGGCCACCGGGCGGATTGTCGCCGCCCGGCAGCTTGCGGAGCTGGATGAAGTGCGCGTTCGTTACCTCGGCAAGAGTGGACTGGTTACCGCACAGCTCAAGCAGCTGGGTAAGTTGCCTAAAGAGGAACGGCCCCAGGCGGGGCAGGCCATCAATAAGGCCAAACAGGCGCTACAGGGTGAGATAGAAGCCCGCCGAAGCGAGTTGGAGCAGCAGGCGCTGAACCAGCGGCTGGCATCCGAGCGTATCGATGTGACGCTGCCGGGTCGCGGTGTCGGGCAGGGGGGGCTTCACCCGGTCACCCGAACGCTGGAGCGGATTGATCGGCTATTTGCCAACTCCGGCTTCAAGGTCGAAGAGGGGCCTGAGATCGAAGATGATTATCATAACTTCGAAGCGCTGAATATTCCGGCTCACCATCCGGCCAGGGCGATGCACGATACCTTCTACTTTGATGCCCACCTGCTGCTGCGCACCCACACCTCACCGGTGCAGATTCGCACCATGGAGAGTGCTGGGCCGCCGCTGAAGGTGATCGCTCCGGGACGGGTCTATCGCTGTGATTCGGATTTGACCCACACACCGATGTTTCACCAGGTGGAGGGGCTGCTGGTGGATGAGGGCGTCTCCTTTGCCGACCTCAAAGGTGTGCTCTACGATTTTCTTCAGAACTTTTTTGAACGTGATCTCAAAGTGCGCTTTCGGCCCTCCTACTTCCCCTTCACCGAGCCGTCGGCGGAGGTGGATATCGAGTGTGTGATGTGTAGTGGCAAAGGGTGCCGGGTTTGCGGCCACACCGGCTGGTTGGAGGTGTTGGGCTGCGGCATGGTGCATCCTGAAGTATTCCGCCACGTTGGCATCGATAGTGAGAAGTACACTGGCTACGCTTTCGGGATGGGGGTCGAGCGATTGACCATGTTGCGCTATGGAGTCAATGACTTACGGCTCTTTTTTGAGAATGATTTGAGGTTCTTGAAGCAGTTTGCCTGATAGGGCGGGTAAGTTCTGGAATTGATTTATGAGGTGGTTGTGGGGCCTCCTTCTATTGTAGGAGCGACTTGTTCGCGAAGAGCACAGTTCGAAGCCCATCGCGAACAAGTTCGCTCCTACAATTGATTTCAGGATGATTGCGCAGAACCATTTAAAATTGTAACTATTCAGTACGTCCGCTTCACACCGCGTTGAGTACTCATTGTCAGGCAATTGCGGAAGGAATATCTTTGGCATGGATGCCAAAGCAAGCTTCATGGATGAATTTATGCGATTTCTGGAGTAATTGCCTGATAATGAGTACGGCGTTCAGTGTTGTACTGAATAGTTATTTAAAATTGTAACTATTCAGCTCACCCCTGAAAATCACAGTTATGGTGGTACAGAGGTGTTGTAGGAGCGAACTTGTTCGCGATTAGCTTCGTAGGAAACTCTTCGCGAACAAGTTCGCTCCTACATCTTAGTTCCTGACTACCGTGCTGAATAGTTACGTTGTAACTACTCATCACATCAGTGGATACCGCGCTGATCAGCGGAAATTTGCTACATTTGGGTTAAGGTTGCCCAACAGCGCTGGAAGTGCAACGGAGCGATGGATGACAACACAATCAAAGATTGAGTGGACCGAGCAGACGTGGAATCCGGCAACAGGCTGCGACAAGGTATCTCCTGGGTGCAAGCACTGTTATGCAGAGGTGATGGCGCGGCGGCTCAAGGCGATGCGTGCCGGAGGGTATCAGAATGGTTTTGATCTGACACTGCAGCCGCACCGGCTGGATCAGCCGTTAAGACGAAAGAAACCGACGATCTATTTTGTCAACTCAATGTCGGATCTGTTTCATGAAAGGGTTAGTAATGATTACCTAGACCAGGTCTTCGATATCATCAGGCGTACACCTCAACACACCTACCAGATACTGACCAAGCGGGCAGAGCGGCTGCCTCTCTATTTTGCTAATCGTGATTGCCCTAAGAACGTCTGGCTGGGGGTTACCGTAGAAGATAAAAAGTACGGCGTGCCGCGCATAGACCATCTACGCCAAGTGGACGCTACTGTGCGGTTTGTCTCTGTTGAGCCGCTGTTGGAGAACATTGGCCCCGTGGACTTTACAGAGATCCACTGGGTTATCGTAGGTGGCGAGTCCGGGCCAAAGGCACGGCCCATGAAGGCGGCCTGGGCCGAGAGTGTGCGGCGGTATGCCAGGGCGGCAGGATCGGCCTACTTCTTTAAGCAGTGGGGTACCTGGGGTGCAGATGGCGTAAAACGGGCGAAGCAACTGAATGGGCGGGTATTGAATGGGAAAATCTATGATGAGTACCCACCATCAGTCACGCCCTGCTGAGGATATAGTCTGCAATTCTGGTGGCTACTGGAATTGCAGGCCTATTGGATACCGCAAAGAATAGTGAAATATCGGCCAACACCTCAAGTTTTATCTGCGTCCAGCCACCGCCAAATTCATGATCCGTCATCGCATCTCCCTGATATTAACTAAAGCATTCACATGTGCCATTGAATATACATTAGCTTGGATGAACCAGTTGATGGGTGTCCGGGTCTTTTAAATGGGTCATTATGATGTACGACCTCAGTATTAGCTTCGAATGGTGATCGGTGCGCACCCATTAAATCGGAGCTACCTGAAAAATCAAGACCGCTTTAGATCACGATAAAAATTTTCATGGGGTCCAACAGCCTCTAGATAGATCAGTCGTACGCTCTCTTCAACCGTGTAACCCAGTAGGTATAGCTGCCCCTGGCTACGAAACTTGTGAACAAATAGTTCCGCGAGATCACCTTGTTTGCGCTCACCAAGTGAGGGCTGGGCCACCACCTCTTTCACAGCGGCATCTACATCGGCAGTTATGTTGTTATGGAGTTTTTTGTATTGTCGGGCAAAGCGGCGAGTTTGCTGAACGTCGAAGCTCACTCCCCACGGTCTCTCGGTATAAAAGGTGTTGCCTGATCACGCGGTTCGGCCATTGAAATCAGGGATTCTGCTATAAAACTGACAGGCAAGTCCGGGTTATCAAGTGCGGCACGCCCCACCATTGCCCAGTATTCAATCTGCCCTGCTATTGTGCGCCGCTCGATTTTAGCCTCGCTGCGGGCTTGTTCGTATAGGGTGTCATCGATGCGAACCGGCATACCCATTGCATCATCCTTCTTGTTGGATTTACTACAAATGTAGTTAGAGTATAGTTTCAATCGATTGATTCTGCAATGCAAGGGAGCAAAGGGCGAGGGATGCTCATGTTCAATCCATTTTTTCGATCATTTGAGGCGGATATTGGGCATATTTAACCTACACTCGCAGCACCTTCTCTTTAACTTAAGCTTAATACCACGGTCACCCTGGCATAGGCCGGGATCCAGAGGTCGAGCTCCCCTCTTTCCCGTCATACCCGCGCAGGCGGGTATCCAGCGCTACGGAGCGCTGCCCCCCTGGATTCCATCCTTAGGTCCGTAAACGGTGCATCCCTGCACCACTACTCCCGCCTACGCGGGAATGACGAGCCTGAAGTTTACGGGGAATTTCCCACCTAAGTTAATGGCATTCAGTTCGCTCCTACACCCGACTTCATGATTATTCTATAGAGTCAGTTTCAAATATTTGCGGCTACATTGCACTTATTGGCTGAGTGACGGAGGTGAGGTTTTGTGAACCCGCCTCTTATATTGAACCGCTCCCTGAGCTATGCTGATGGTCATGCACCGCCTGTTGATACTTCTGCTGCTGATCTATTGTGCCACGCTGCCTGCCGCTGTCTATAAGTGGGTGGATGAATCAGGGCGTGTTCACTACTCAGATCAGCCTGCACCGGGGGCTGAAGAGATCAAACTACCGGAGCCTTCCGTCTACACCCCACGCAGTGCTGGCGGCATCAGAGGCGGGGCCAAGAGCAAGAAGAGTGGTCTCTATCGGAGCTTCAGCATCACCTCCCCGGCTGATCAGGCCACTTTCCGTATTGAAGAGGCACAAATTACAGTCAGGCTATCCCTCACCCCAAGACTACTCCCGGGGCACGCTGTTCGGCTGACCATGAATGGTCGTGTGCTGAATCAACGCCTGACAAGCCTGCAGATGAATCTGGGCAAGGTGGAGCGGGGCAGCCATCGACTACAGGCAACGGTGATCGACAATAAGGGCCGGGAGATGATCGGTGCAGCACCGGTGCAGTTTTTTGTCCATACAGATGCGGGGGACGCAGCAGAGGCGCCAACCTCAGGCAGTAGCGGTGAGAGCGGTGTTGATGCACCCCAGTATGAGGCCCCTGATTCTGCTGACTTTCGCAACAGTGCAGATCATACAGAAGATCGTGATGCCTCCAGCTTCCGCAACAGTACAGATCACACGGAAGGTCGTGATGCCTCCAACTTCAAGGCACCCGCCAGTTCCGGTTACACCCCTAACAACAATGCCATTCCCCATACACCGGGTGCCACCAATCCTGCGTTTACCCCCTCTTATTAACCCAAGCTTCAGAGTTCTGCGGCAGGGTCGGACGTCGATTGCGTTGAATATATTGGGAAATACTCCCTATTTCAGCGCAATCGACTCGACCCCGCAGTATGGAGTTATTAACCGCCTCTCCTGTTAATCCTCTCATATACGCACTATATTGGTGCATAGTAGCTTCGGTTGAGTAACTGACTGCGTGTGGCCACAACACTCTGTGGTTAGACTTTTGCTGAAAGTGGGCACTTACCAGCCCCTGGCGACAGTCGGATGCACCACTGTGAGTAAGAGAGGCCTTCCTGGTGTGCTTATTGCTTTATGAAGGCGTAATGGAAACAAGCAACTCATCAACACAACAGAAACAGCGGATTCTGGACAACCTCAATAGTGCCGTCCTGCTGTTCGATAGCAAACTCAGGCTGCTGTATATAAATCCTGCAGCGGAGATGCTGCTTGCTGTCAGCAGCCGCTATATGACGGGTCTTCATGTCGAGCAGCTGTTCCATTGCCCTGATGACAACGGTCTCTCCCATCTGCAGCGGGCGATCGACTCCGGTCGTACGTTTACCGAGCGTGAACTGACCCTGCTATTGCCCGGCAGGCGCCGGGTGACGGTCAACTGCACGGTGATCCCGGTCACCGACATAACGGATGACGACACTGTTTTGGTGGAGATACAGCAGATAGACCGACAGCTGCGGATCAGTCAGGAAGAGCATCTCCTCTCCCAGCACCAGGCGGCAAGGGAGCTGGTGCGTGGACTTGCGCACGAGATCAAGAATCCACTTGGAGGATTGCGCGGTGCGGCCCAGCTACTGGAGAGAGAGCTGGGGGATCCCGCGCTTTTTGAATATACCCGAATCATTATCGATGAGGCGGATCGTCTGCAGGCGCTGGTCAACCGCATGCTGGGGCCAAACCGGCTGCCCCAGCTGAAGAGTATCGATATCCACCGCCTGTTGGAGCGGGTGCGCAACTTGGTGGAGGCGGAGTCCGGGGAGCGATTGCGGATCGAGCGCGACTACGACCCAAGCATCCCCGAGGTCACCGTTGACAGTGACGCCGTTATTCAGGCGCTGCTAAATATCTTGCGCAACGCCGCCAAGGTGATCAGTGGCAGGAGTGACGGGCACATCATCCTGCGCAGCCGTATCCGTCGTCAGTTTACCATCGGTGGCCGGCGCCACCGTTTGGTGACGCAGATTGATATCGAAGACAACGGCCCCGGTATTCCGGAGCATATCCGGAACAGCCTGTTCTACCCCATGGTCACCGCCGGTGAGGGAGGTATGGGCCTCGGGCTCTCTATTGCCCAGTCACTGATCAATCAACATGGTGGGCTGGTGGAGTGCACCAGCGAACCAGGCAAGACCATTTTTAATGTACTGATCCCAGTGGGAAATAGTGATGCCAAAAGCTGATAGTGTCTGGGTCATTGACGATGACCGCTCCATCCGTTGGGTACTGGAGAAGGCGTTTGAAAAGGCGGGGATGGATGTCACCTGCTTTGCCAGTGCCGACGGTATCCTTGAGGCGCTGCAGCGGCAGCAGCCGGATGTGGTGGTATCCGATGTGCGTATGCCGGGGATGGATGGACTCTCCCTGTTACAACGCATCAACGAAGGCTATCCCGACCTACCGGTGATCATTATGACCGCCCACTCCGACCTTGATAGTGCAGTGGCTGCCTTTCATCGTGGCGCTTTTGACTACCTGCCAAACCCTTCGATGTCGATGAAGCGGTGGAGCAGGTGCAGCGCGCCTGCCGCAAAAGTGGCGGCACTGTTGCGGAGGTGGCGGTGGAGGCCTTGGGCAAGACCGAAATTATCGGTGAAGCACCGGCGATGCAGGAGGTGTTTCGTGTCATCGGCCGGCTGGCGCGCTCCAACATTACTGTTCTGATCAATGGTGAGTCGGGAACCGGCAAGGAGCTGGTCGCCCAGGCGCTGCACCGCCACAGCCCACGCTCGAAGGAGCCGTTTATCGCCCTTAACATGGCGGCGATACCGAAAGATCTGATGGAGTCGGAGCTGTTTGGTCATGAGCGTGGTGCATTTACCGGCGCCCAGTTACGGCGCATCGGTCGTTTTGAACAGGCCGATGGTGGCACACTGTTTCTTGATGAGATCGGCGATATGCCGCCGGAACTTCAGACGCGCCTGTTGCGGGTGCTGTCGGACGGGGAGTTCTACCGGGTGGGTGGACATGAACCGGTGAAGGTCAATGTGCGTATTATCGCTGCCACCCATCAAAATCTTGAGCAGTTGGTCAGTCAGGGGCACTTCCGCGAGGATCTGTTCCACCGTCTCAATGTTATTCGTATCCATATTCCCTCCCTGCGTGAGCGGCGTGAGGATATCGCCCTGTTGATGCGCCATTTCCTCAGTCGGGCGGCACAGGAGTTGGAGGTGGAGACCAAGATCGCCCTGCCTGAAACCCTGCTGGAATTGCAGCATTTCTCCTGGCCCGGCAATGTGCGGCAACTTGAAAACACCGCACGTCGGCTCACCGTTATGGCATCCAGCAGAGAGATCCATGTGGAAGATCTGCCAGCGGAACTGCTCCAGGCCGATACCGCAGATGAGCAGGGTGACGATTGGCAGAGCGCGCTACGCAACTGGGCCCGGCAACGGCTTCAGCAGGGAGAGCAGAGGCTGCTGGAGAGGCGCTGCCTGCATTTGAGACGACCATGATCGAGATTGCGCTGGAGCAGACTGGTGGTAGAAAACAGGACGCCGCCAAGCTGTTGGGCTGGGGCAGAAACACCCTGACCAGGAAGATCAAGGAGCTTAGTCTGGAAAAGGCCGGCAGTTGATTGGTTGCTGCCACAGATTAAGCAGACCGGTGGAACAAACCCTGTTTACTGGATTGGTATTGCCCGGGATTGATGCCTCCAGTGCGAGTATAATCAATAATTCACCGTACTATTCAGCACGGTAGGTAGTCCAGAATTCAGGCGTAGGAGCGAACTTGTTCGCGAAGAGCACGTTTCGTAGTCCATCGCGAACAAGTTCGCTCCTACAACATCTCTGTTC
>MOXF01000067.1_pt1 | contig 12949 bp, 15 predicted proteins | sample 1471201 | NCBI WGS metagenome assembly MOXF01 (sample SAMN05358035, study PRJNA327811) | mollusc metagenome | isolation source: Phylotype B (NB1) bacterial symbionts from gill | host: Thyasira cf. gouldii | place: Canada: Bonne Bay, Newfoundland | collected 2010-08
TCTACTGCCGGTTCTATTGGGCGTATTGTGATCCAGATGTGGATGCTGCAATAAGAATGCAGATGGAGAATGGTATCTCCTTTAGTTTGGCAACTAAACTTGAAGTTGAACTCGCCGAACGTTTGGTAGAGATGATTCCGTGTGCTGAAATGGTTCGGTATGGAAAGAATGGTACGGATGCAACATCGGCGGCAGTTCGCCTAGCGCGCGCTTTTACTGGCAGTGACCATATTCTGGCTGGAGGTTATCACGGTTGGCAGGATTGGTACATTGGCGCCACCACCCGTTCCAAAGGTGTACCGGAAGCAGTGAGGAAATTGACACACAAAGTACCATTCAATGACCTTGATGCGGTTCGTAACCATCTGGAGTATTACTCTGAAGATGTTGCTGCCATGATCATGGAACCAATGAATATTATGGAGCCATTTCCAGGTTATCTTGAAGAGCTTAAAGAGTTGTTGCAGTCGCATGGTGCGCTTTTAATCTTTGATGAAGTGATTACTGGTTTCCGCTATGCGCCAGGTGGCGCACAGGAACTGTTTGGTGTTACCCCGGATCTCGCGTCTTTTGGTAAGGCTATGGGGAACGGTATGCCAATTTCTGCTGTAGTTGGACGCGCAGAGATTATGCACGAAATGAAAGAGATATTTTTCTCCAGTACATTTGGTGGGGAGGCCCTATCTCTTGCTGCGGCAATTGCGGTAGTCGACAAGATCAAGAGAGAACCGGTAATTGATAGACTCTGGTCGACAGGGCAAAAGCTAGCTAATGGTGTACAGGAACAGCTGTCTAGATTTGAGTTGGATGAATACATTTCTCTGGCAGGTAAGGCGCCGTGGATGCTGTTGCAATTTAAGGATCACCCGAATGCCGACAAGGACGTGCTGAAGACACTGTTACTGAGAGAAATGATCGGGAATGATGTGTTACTGAATGGCAGTCACAATGTATGCTTTGCACACAATGATACCGACGTTGCTATTGTGGTGAATGCATACAAAGAGGCTCTATCCGTGATTGCAGAAGAAGTAAAAATAGTGGGCGTGGAAGATCGATTAGATATTCCCATCATTCGTCCGGTATTTTCTGTCCGGGGATAGAGGAGTTTCTATGCATGTGGTTTTTCGCGTCGATGCCTCTATTTCTATGGGTATCGGCCATGTTATGAGATGCCTTACCCTCGCAGAGGTACTTAAACGATTAGATGTCAAAACGACTTTCATCACTCGGATGCATCAAGGTAACATTGCGGATGAAATTCTGGTACAGGGGCATGAGGTTCTTTTGTTGCCGGAACTGAAGTCAGGTTTTCAGCGGTGTAGAGGCGACGTTGCTCACGCTGCGTGGCTAGGTGTAACCTGGGAACAGGATGCAGAGGAAACCATTTCAGCCATCAATGGGAGAAGTCCGGACTGGCTAGTAGTGGATCACTACGCTCTCGATGCACGTTGGCACCGTAGCTTGTGCAGCCAAGTAGGTCGGATATTTGTAATTGATGATCTTGCCGATCGTGACCTCGATTGTGATCTTCTGCTGGATCAAACTTACGGCCGAGATGAAAAGGTCTACCATGAGTTAATTCATAAACGCACTCGTGTATTAACGGGATCTCATTATGCGCTATTGCGTCAGGAGTTTGCAGAATTTAGATCGCATGCTATTGAAAGACGAAAGCATTATAAAGTAATTAACCGTATACTCATTTCCATGGGGGGTACGGACCCAAGAAATGCGACAATTACTGCACTTAAAGGCATCAAGCGTGTTTCATGGGCAATGCCTCCTACGCTCGATGTGGTATTGGGTAGCAAGTCCCCATGTCTAGAGAGTGTAAAACGAATGGTAAGTCTTCAACAGTTTAATGCCACTATCTCAACTGACGCTAGCAATATGGCTGAACGCATGTTGGAAGCCGATATTGCGATTGGGGCTGCAGGTACGACTACTTGGGAACGATGTTGCCTTGGGCTGCCAACCGTGACGATTTGTATGGCAGAGAATCAATCAGGTATTGCGCGTGGGGTCTCGAAAGCGGGTGCTTCCATAGATGCTGGGGATGTGAATCAGATTGCCGCTAAGGACATACAGAATTCAGTGCAACTATTGGTTGATGATATTGGGTTAGCGACAAAAATCTCAGAAAGATGTTTTCTCATGGTTGATGGTCAGGGGGCGGCTAGAGTAGCTGAGTGTATGGTGAGTGCGTTGTGAGAGTATCAATATTATGTTCGAATGCTAAACATCCAGTTTACCCTCGGCTTTTGCAGTGGAAGCAGTCCTATGAATCCGTCCATGAAGTAGAGCTAGTTGATTCAAAGGAAATGTTAAGTGGTGGAGATATCCTGTTTCTTATCTCTTGCCATGAGTTTATAGGCTCCGAAGTTAGAAATAAGTACTCAGTGACACTAGTCATTCATGCTAGCGATCTTCCTAAAGGGCGGGGGTGGTCGCCTCATGTCTGGCAAATCCTAGAGGGGGAGAAGGATATAACATTAAGTTTGTTAGAGGCTGAAGATAAAATAGATAGTGGGGCAATTTGGAGAAAAGAAATATTTCACCTTGAAGGGCATGAGCTAGCAGACGAGATAAATGAAAAGCTATTTGATATTGAGATAAAGATGCTTGACTTTGCCCTTGATAATTACGGATCTGTTATACCTCAGCTGCAGGATGATCAGGAAGCCACCTATTACCCAAAACGAACACCTGACAATTCCAGAATATTTCCAGAAAAAACAATTGCAGAACAGTTTGATTTACTGCGAACAGCCGATTCTAAACGATTTCCTGCTTTTATGGATTATCGTGGGTGTCGTTATTATTTAAGATGTGAAAAAGCAGAGCCAGTTAGCGAGTAAGGGGATAAGGGAGTATGAATCAGGTAGTTTCTATTGCTGGGCGAAAGATAGGTAACCAATATCCACCGTATATTATCGCTGAGCTATCCGCAAACCATAATGGTAATATTGAGCGAGCATTAGAAACAATCACTATGGCAAAACTGCGTGGTGCAGATGCGGTAAAAATTCAGACTTACACCGCAGACACTATGACCATTGAATGCAATAAGGAAGATTTTAAAATTCATGGTGGCCTGTGGGACGGTTATGACCTTTATCAACTATATGAATGGGCACAAACACCATTCGAATGGCACCACGCGATGTTTGATCACGCGCATAAGGTAGGAATCACGATTTTCAGTTCACCTTTTGATGAAACAGCGGTGAATTTGTTAGAGGATCTAAACGCACCAGCTTATAAAATAGCTTCGTTCGAGGCTATTGATTTCCCGCTTATTAAGTATGTTGCTCAAACTGGCAAACCCATGATTATATCTACTGGAATGGCTAGTTTAGATGAGATTGCTGAGGCAGTAGATACTGCACGAGAAAATGGCTGTAAAGATCTTGCGTTGCTGCATTGTATAAGTAGTTATCCTGCTCCAGTAGAGCAATCCAACCTGAGAACAATCACAGATCTTGCCTCGCGGTTCAATATTGTTTCTGGGCTTTCTGATCACACGTTGGGTACAGTCGTGTCGGTGGCTGGTGTTGCGTTGGGAGCCAGTATTATTGAAAAACACGTCACACTAAACCGGCAAGACAAGGGGCCTGATAGTGTAGTTTCACTTGAACCAAATGAATTAGAGAATCTGTGTCAGTATGCTAAGGATGCTAAGTTAGCTATTGGTGTTGTAGATTATGAACGCAAATCGGCAGAAGAGGCGAGTATGAAGTTAGGCGTTCTATATATATAGTAAAAGATATTAAGGCAGGTGAGAAGTTTACATCAGAGCATATTAGACGTATCCGACCAGGATATGGTTTGCTGCCGAAGTATTATGATGAGGTTCTCAATAAAAAAGCAACCTGTGATCTGCCGCGCGGTTCTGCTTTACAATGGAGTCATGTGATGGAATGAAGTACAAGTTTGCATTGACAATTGGTTTTCTATTTAAGAAATAGTGTGTGTGTTTTTTTAAAAATAGTTCTAATATTGGATGCCTGGATTATGTGCTGTTCGTGCGAAGAAATATATGAGTAATAAGTCCTGTTTAGCAGTTACTCGGATTAAGGAGTGTTGGGATGCTGATGGAAGTGTGGTATTCCTTGATGCAGGTGTTATTGATTATAATGACAAGGACTGCCTTGATAATGTTGACTATAAAGTATTAGAGAGCTGTCGAAACGATGATCAATATTATATTGAGATACATGATTTCGTTAACAAGCGTATTTCAAGATATCGAGATGAACTAAGTGTTATTCTGAATGATTTCCATGGTGTTGGTCAAGATGGTAGGTACTGGGGGATACTGCTTGATATCTGGTTGCTTCATTTTCTTACCGTCATATTCGATCGAACTTTAAATATTAAGAACGCTCAATCTCAAGCTGCAAATATTTATGTTAAGCATGTAAAATTGGAAAGAATATTCTTTCAAACATCAAGTGATTTTATTCAGCAATGCCAGGCGGATGTATTTAATCAGTATCTATATGCTGAAGCTGCAGATGTTCTTAGTGTTGAGGTAAGAGATTATGGGTCACCTAGCCATGAGTTGAACTTGCCTAATGATCGTGCAAAATGCGAATCACTTATGGTGCGGCTAAAAAAAAGAATCTTAGTGTCAGGTAAGAATGCTATTGGGATAATTTTGAGGGCTTGGATTAAGTTAATTAGTCCTGTATTAATACTCGATGGGTATTTCTCAAAAAAAGATGCTTTCGCAATTTTGCTTCGCAGCGTAGGTCGTGTAGTTATTGCGCCGTCTGCTATCGTATTCAACAAGCAGAGTAGTAAAAATACAACGAGGAGGCACGCTTACGCCTAAAAGTGCGTGTCTTTGATTGTTATGATGAACTGGCTAATAGAGTTCTTGGTAAATGTTTTCCGGCTAGCTTTTTTGAAAACTATAATCGAATAATTGTGGGAATGAGTGACTTTGAATCCGTTCCTGTTCTTGGATCAGCTATTGGTCTTGCTTCTAATGATGCATACAAAATATTAGCAGGAAATTTGATTAGTAAAGGTGGTCTGTTGTTAGGTTTTCAACATGGCGGTGGCTATGGCATCTTGAAATATAGATTACTCGAAAGTTGTGAGCGTCAATACGTTAATAAATTCTATGGCTGGAATGAGATTGGAAGAAAAGGACGAGTGCTCCCAACTGCATACTTAAGGTCATTGAAGTCGCTCGCATGTAGAAGAAGAAAAATACCAATTATAGATTTTAAAGATATACTTTTTGTGTCTACTAATAATGGTCGCTATGTGTTTTCTCAACACCCTGATAATTCTGGCCGTTTTTTGACAATGCTAGACTGCCAATTTATATTTTTCGAGAAACTTAATGAAAAAACAAGGGATTTCTTTTTACTAAGGCCGTACCCAGTCGATTATGGTTGGCACTATAAGGAAAGGTGGAGTGATAAGTTCAGTAATAAAATACGCTTCGATTCTTCAAAGTACTGCAGTGAATCATTGGTGACATGTAGAGTATATGTCACAGATCATATATCAACAACTTGGCTACAGGCTCTTTTTATGGGGGTACCGGTTGTGCTCTATTTTGATTGTGATAGATATGGTATGAGTAGTGAGGCAAGGAAGTTGTTTGAGAAATTAAGGAGTGTCGGAGTACTGTATGACACACCAGAATCAGCCGCTATGTTTTTAAATGATGCTTATGTTGATGTCTTTACTTGGTGGGATTCACCAAAAACTCAAAATGTAGTTAGGGAATTTAAAGATCGTTTCTTTAATGCTTCAAGTGATTTTTGTAGTGCGTGGACAGATGAAATGTTGTATTGGACAGGTCAAAAGCATTGATCAGTATGTGAGTAGCCAATGCCATTAACTTTAGGAGTACAGCGATGAGCACTGCCAAAGCCGGATACGCTTTGTAATGTCAGTACAACGTCACTGAGGTGGTGACGGAGAGACCCTGCTATTCGGGACAAGCTATGTGAAAGGGGAAAAGCCAAGAATTCATCGCGTTGGCAGGTGAAAGAAGGGATTGAAATCCGGTGAATAGTGTGGCGCTGAATCCTGAGTGTGAATCAATGCTATTAAGTTGGCGACAACTATCTGTTTCCATTAAAATGATTAACATCAAGGGCGTTAGATTCAAGTGCCAGAGCAGAATAACCACTTGACCAAGAGATCCACCCTGGCATGATCAGATAAGCAATTCCTTATGTTTCATTCGGACTCTGATTAATGTTCACGATCATGGTATCCGCCATCGGGAATCAAGTAAGGATTTCACTCGCAAGCGCAGTCTTCCGTTTTCGAATCTTGTCCTCTTTCTTATGAACCTGCTAAAAATCGCCACCCAGTATGAGTTGTAAACTTCTATAGTCAACTGCATGATCGAAGTATTCTGCAGCGAGGTATTACTCAGTCTGCATTTACTCAAGCATGCAAAAAGCTGATGTTTGCAGTTTATGTGGAGCTTAATGATTATGCAGTTGCAGAGTTCTAAGCAGGGTTTCATCTGTTGGCTGTTGATGGCCTACCCTGTGGTTAACCAATACATCAGAGGTAAGAAACACCTGCGTTGCCCCGGAAGGCGAAGTGTCATTGGGAATGCTCACCGAACTGCACAATATATAGCATTAGGTGACTAGATTGAGAAAATATCTAAGCGGAAGAGCATGTATGGTGTCACATTCGGTGCGCTAGTTTTAGTTTGCGCTGAGGTTGGCTCGTATTAAGTAATTGACGATGAGGTCGATTTTATGAGGGTAGGTTACATTGGTGGATTCTGGTCAACAAATATTGGTAATTCTTTTTACAATCTAGGTGCACTTTGGCTATTACAGGAAGTTTTTGGCCAAGAAAACGTGTTTTTTGTCCCTGACCCTCCACAAGTGTATTGGAGTTCGCTCAATACTGATTATGATCTAATCTCGAAGCTAGATTTGGATCTGGTAGTTGTTTCAGGTCCTATATTGGGTTCTGTATTATTAGATATATATATAAAAAAATTTGATGCGATTGTTGCAAGGGGGGGAAGTATTGGATTTCTGTCTGCTGGCGCTATCAGCTATTCAGAGGAGGAGGCTGATCTAGTCGGTGAATTTCTAAACAAATACCCCATTAAGTTTTTTTTCACAAGAGATAATAAGACGTATGACCTCTATAAGAATCGTCTGAATACAGTTGTATATAATGGGTTGTGTACAAGTATGTATCTCAATAATGCACTAACGCCAGTCCCGTAGACGACAACTATGTAGTATATTAATTTTCTACTACTTTCATGATCCAATAATAGTTAGATCAAATAATGAGTGGAGCGTACGGAGAAGAGTGCTTTCTCCCGTGCAGAGAGAAATTGAGAAATATCCGATTGTGAGAATAAAAAGCTCTCCATATATGCCAAATATAAAATTCTTTAAAAGTACTAAGTTTGTTTATCCTCGACCAAATATGTATTTTTCAGATTTGCCGCACGGGTATCTGTCTATTCTTAAATCAGCAAAGTATGTTTTTTCAGATAGGGTGCACACGTGTGCGGCTGGACTAATATTTGGTTCTAGTTGCATGTATATCAAAGGGGGTAAGAGGTCCAATGATGGGAGGAATAATTTATTTTTACGGTTGGGGTTGCCTGAGATATACAACAGACCTGTGTCGCTGGATTTTAGTTACATAGAGGCAGAAAAAGAAAGGATGACGAAAGAGTTAGCTGTGATTATTCCTAGTTAAATACGGGGTAGCTGTCTATTATTGTTCTCGCTCGTGACTAGGGAATGCATTTTATCTGAAAAACAACCAGATTATTGTTGCGAGCTAGCTTGATTTATCCACTTTTCTCGATCAAGTAGGCTAAAAAGTAAATGACCGTTCTGCGGCGGCGTTTTTGACAGATAGAAAGCAGGCCAAGACTAGGTCGTCATGAACGTATTATTTAAAGCGTTGCCTATAGTGCAGCTGCAGGATTAAATTAAATAGCTGCCATCTGGAACTTTGATGAGGAGAGCTTAAAGGTGGTGTTTGTTGAGCTTAATAGATAATTTAGAATATCTCCTCCCCCTCTATTCTAAACTAAGTGATACTATAAAATATGCGCATACTAGTTACCGGTGCAAATGGTTTTGTTGGTAAGCACTTGTGTAAAGTGCTGTCTGATAATAATACCGAGGTTATGGCCATCGTTAGAAGGACGTGTAATGACTTAACGTCCATTGCAGATCAATATGAGGTTGACATAACAGATCGATCATTGGTTGAAAATGTATTAGCAGACATAAAGCCAGACCATATTGTCCATCTTGCTGCCGCAAAAAACAAAGGTACTGCCCTGGCTGACTACCGTACTAACTACGAAGTGAATTTACTTGGGACACTGAACCTTATTGATGCATGTCATGGTCTCACAAAAATGTCTAAATTCTTATATATTGGAAGTTGTGAGGAGTATGGTAATCAGCAAGTTCCGTTTAAGGAATCAATAAAGGAATCTCCAATTAGTGCCTATGGTGTTTCAAAACTTGCTGTTGTAAATTTATTGCAGGCACTAGTGGCTACTAGAAATTTCCCGGCTGTAATTTTACGTCCATCTGTAGTTTATGGTCCTGGCCAAGACATGGATATGTTTTTGCCATCTCTGATCAGGCTTTAGTCTCGGGAGAGCGGTTCGGGATGTCACTTGGAAAGCAGACTCGAGACTTTCTATATATTGATGACTTGTTGAGCGCCATTCTTAAAGCATTGGTTGAGCCTGGCTTGCAGGGTAAAGTGATAAACATAAGTGCAGGATTGCCGATTCAAATAGATGCTTTGGCTATGAAAATAGCGAGCCTAATAGGACCTGATGTTGGGAATAGGATTGACTTTGGCGCTATAGAGTATCGCCATGCTGAAGTAATGAGCTACTGCGCAAACAATGAGCTAGCGCAAGATTTGCTGGGTTGGGCACCAAAGATATCAATTGAGGAAGGATTGAAGATTACAATAGATTATTTTTCTAGTTGTGCGGAGGGCTGAGTAACGATGGCAACTATTCATTATCATAGTGATGCCAATTTTTTTTCCGGAGCAGAAAATATGATGGTTAATTTTTTATCATCAAAAGATATGCGTGAAAAATTCAAAATCAGCTTTAGTTATCGTTACTCTAAAAGATACGCGGAGGGATTAGCAAATCGCTTGAAGTTAGAGGTTCCAGTTTATCCCATGCATTTGTATGATCCATCTAATGTTATACATGTTCCGGAAGGCTGGTTTGGTTTTTTGAAAAGATGGGTTTCCTTTATTTCCAGGGTCATATTCTCTATACCAATCGTCATACTTGATTTTTTTATATTGTATAATCTGTTTAGAAAAATCAGGCCTGATATTCTGCATGTAAATAATGCTGGGTACCTGCATCACTCTCAGCTCGAATTGCGGTGATATCTGCAAAATTGTCCGGTGTTGGCTCTATCGTAATGGTGGTCAATAATATGGCTGCTGATTACTCTCGCCCCTCTCGTTGGATAAACTACCCATTAGATAGGTTGGTCGCAAATTATGTGACTAGATTTATTACTGGCTCAAGTGCTGCTTCAATGCAATTGCAAAAGGTGCTTCGACTGGATGGGGGGAAATGTTTGGTTATTCATAATGGGATTGATGTGCGTGAAATCACAGAGTCAAGAGAGGATACTCTTAATCGTCTTGGTTTAGTTGATTTTAATGGGGTTATTTTTGGCGTAGTTGCTATTCTTCGGCAAAATAAGGGCCATGAAGTACTCTTGAAATCTTTTCTGCAAATACTAAGTGATACCAATAATTGCCTGCCAAACATTAAAATTTTGATAGAAGGGGATGGTCCGTTGCGTGACAAGTTACGTCGGATTGCGGTTGTTAATAATCTAGTCAATCATTGCCAATTTGTAGGCAATGAGTCTAATGTAATTAATTTCATTTCCTGCCTTGACGTATTAGTTCTTCCTTCTACAGGACAAGAGGATTTCCCCAATGTAGTGCTTGAGGCAATGGCTCTGAGTAAGCCTGTTATTGCTAGTAGAATTTCAGGTGTACCTGAGCAGGTTGTTTCTGAGGTGACTGGTTTAATGGTTGCTCCATGTGATGTTGATGAATTGGCATCGGCTATTTCTACGCTGGCCATTGATGCCCCGCGTCGTGTGCAAATGGGTGAATCTGGGATGAGACGATTTCAAGAACATTTTACTGCCCATGTTGCTTTAAAATATTATCAATTACTTTATATGGAACTAGTTGAGAGAAATATCAAATGAAAGTTGTAATTCTTGCCGGAGGGTATGGTACTCGTATTAGAGATGTTGCTGATGATATACCAAAGCCAATGATTCCTATTGGTTCTTACCCAATTATTTGGCACATTATGAAAACATATTCATATTTCGGGTTTAATGATTTTATTATTTGTTTAGGATATAAAGGGCAGGTAATAAAAGATTTCTTTTTGAATTATGAGGCCTATACGTGTGACTTGACTATTAGCTTTGGTAGTGATGGTGGTATAAATTATCATAATAGAAATGACGGGGCTGATTGGAAGATAACTCTCGCAGATACAGGGTTACGTTCAATGACAGGTTCTAGAGTATCAAAAATCCGTGATTATATAGGCAGTGAAGATTTCATGTTGACCTATGGTGATGGAGTAAGTGATATAAATATTTCTGCATTACTTGAGTACCATAAATCACATGGAAAAGTTCTTACAGTAACAGGTGTAAGACCCCCTGGCCGATTTGGGGAAATGGTTAATTTGCCATCTGGGGAGGTTGTTGAATTTAATGAGAAACCTCAAGCTACTTCCGGTCGCATCTCAGGTGGATACTTTGTTGCAAGCCCGAAGTTATTTGACTATCTGGATTCAACTGAAAGCTTGGTTTTTGAAGAAGAACCAATTAGACAGTTAGTCAAGGATAAGCAGTTGATGATGTTCGAGCATGATGGGTTTTGGCAGCCAATGGATACTAGTCGTGAGTATACGTTGCTCAATTCACTTTATGAGTCAGGAGATGCCCCTTGGATTCGTTGATGATGCATGATGCTCTAGCATCTTATTCAGGGAGACGTGTTTTCATTACTGGGCATACTGGTTTTAAGGGTGCCTGGTTAACGTTTCTTCTGAAAGAACTAGGTGCAAACGTTATGGGTTATTCATTAGACCCTGCTACCACCCCCAGTCACTTTGATTTACTTCAACTGCGCTATATGATCCATCATCGTTCCGGTGACATAAGGGATGCGGATAAACTTAGTAGGGAAATGCAGGAATTTCAGCCTGAATTTGTATTTCATTTGGCTGCACAGGCATTAGTCAAAGAGTCGTATACTCATCCAGCTGGGACCTTTGATACAAATGTTATGGGGTCAGTAAACTTGCTAGATTCCGTGAGGACGTGTGAGTCGGTACGTTCATTAGTTTATATTACCTCTGATAAATGCTATGAGAATGTAGAGTGGGTTTGGGGCTACAGGGAAAACGATCGATTAGGTGGGCGCGACCCTTATAGTGCATCTAAAGGGGCTGCTGAGATTATTTTTTCATCATATGCTCGATCTTATTTTTCCTTGCGTTCGAATCTTGCGCCGCTACAACCCGCGCGGGTAATGTTATTGGAGGGGGGGATTGGGCCGCAAATAGAATTATTCCAGACTGTATACGATCGATACAAAATAGTACTCCTATTAAAATACGGAACCCTAATGCAACTCGGCCTTGGCAGCATGTCCTAGAACCTCTTTCAGGATATTTATTATTGGGGGCTAAGCTGCGAAAAGACCCAGTAAAATACTCTGGATCTTGGAATTTTGGTCCTTCAACATCCGAAGTGCGGACAGTCAAAGATGTTGCTGAAAGTATTATTCGTCATATTGGTAAGGGGTCCCTAGAGATTGAGAGTCCCAATGGTGAACACCATGAAGCGAACTTACTTCAACTTAATTGTGACAAAGCAACGCAGATGCTTGGTTGGTCGCCTAGATGGGGGGGGGGTAAAACCTTGGAGGTTACAGCTGAGTGGTTCAAGTATTTTATTGATGGTAGGGATGTAGAGGCTATTACGCGCTCTCAGTTATATGATTATTTCCCGGAGTTTTTATGATAGAAGGTGTTGCTGTTACACCGCTACGGCAAATTTTTGATGAGCGCGGGAAGGTAATGCATATGTTGCGTGAAGACTCTTCGTTATTCACAAGATTTGGTGAAATCTATTTTTCATGCACATATCCAGGCGTTGTAAAAGCATGGCATTTGCACAAAGAAATGACACTTAATTACGCTGTTATCCATGGAGCAATAAAGTGTGTGCTGTTTGACGATAGACCGAATAGTAGTACTCGAGGCAGTATCCAGGAACTTTTTCTTTCACCTGAAAATTATTGTCTACTTACGGTTCCCCCGCTCGTCTGGAATGGGTGGAAGGGGGTTGGAAGAGAGACTTCTATTGTAGCGAACTGTGCGACCATTCCACATGATCCAGGAGAAATTATGCGTAAGCCTGCATCAGATCCATATATTCCATATAGCTGGGACATAATTCATAAGTAAACCTTTGTTAGGGAGCATTCTCCCCTATAGCAGTACAGATCAACTATATTGAGTGAGTGTGTGACAGGGCATCAATTGCACTCCCTCACGCAGAATCTTTGACTGTTATTAATGTCATGGAATCATGTCTATGCACGACCAAGCTAGGTACTTGTTATTAGTTATTGCTCCGAATAATAGCATGCTACTTCAATAGCGCCCCTGCACTCGCATATTGCGAATACTACGCAGTCTCAGCCAGCGAGATTACCTTCCTTTGCGAGGTTCGCCACAGTGGTGGCGCCTGAGAAAGATAGGGGAGTGACTCCAATGCCGCTACCTGTAGCAATACAAGTTTAACAAAAACAGTCTGTTAACGAATAAAGTTAAGGTCAACCACCCCTTAAATCCGATAGAATTGAT
>MOXF01000068.1_pt1 | contig 12927 bp, 14 predicted proteins | sample 1471201 | NCBI WGS metagenome assembly MOXF01 (sample SAMN05358035, study PRJNA327811) | mollusc metagenome | isolation source: Phylotype B (NB1) bacterial symbionts from gill | host: Thyasira cf. gouldii | place: Canada: Bonne Bay, Newfoundland | collected 2010-08
ATCCAGCCTCTGTCTCAGGAGATGAGGATCAGCAGATCTCTATTACCCTGAGTGCCTCTGATGTTACAGAATTAGGTGCAAACGGTCAGGGTGGTGCCATCACAGGATACAAGATAACAACCTCCCCTGCAGACGGCTGGCTTTACCTTGACAGTGACACATCGACAAACGCGAATGCAGGCACTTTCTATGATGCAGATGTCAATGGTGAGCTGACTCTCTATTTCCAGCCTGATTGGAACTGGCATGGCGACACATCGTTTGAATTTACTGCCAGGGATGATCTGGGGGCTGAGGACTCCACACCTGCAAGAGTAGATATCACCATCAATCCGGTAAATGATTCACCCTGGGGAAATTGGGAACACTTTGCTGATGGTATCACTGAGGATAGTACAGCACTGATAACAGGAATTGACCTGCTCGCCAATGCAACTGACCCTGAGCTTGATCCGATCTCCCTGGTCTATGTGGCACATCACAGCCAGAACGGCGCGACGATCACTCAAGATGGTCAGGGATTTTTTACCTACGATCCATCCACCTGAACATGGACTACCTCGATGATGGAGAGCACAGGGAGTATGATGAGTGGTTCCAGTACTTCATCACCGACAGGCCATACACCCTGCAGACAGGATCCCTTTCCGGGGATGATGTCGATAGTTACACCATCAGTGTTGATGATATTACCGGTGCTGAGGTGGGTGGAACACTCTATGTGTCTCTTATTTCAGATAACTACCGTAGTGGTGAAAATAGCTGGATCTCAACCAACACCCGGTTTGGTCAGTTTGATGCAGGCGGAAATCCTGTGCTGGATGAGACAGGGAATCCTGTAGGTGTAGATGGTCACTGGAATCCTGCAGAGAGGGCGTTACAGATACAGTTTGATCAAACGGGGCTGGCCCATTTCAAGGTTACGGGATCGAGTAACGGTGGTTTTGAAGTTGGTTATAACCACGAACAGGTTGGTGACTACACCATCGTATACTCCCTGGCTCCCCTAGTACGCAGCGGTAAATATATATCGGTTGACGGCATCAATGATGCCCCTGTGGTTGAGTCTCTGCAATTGGGTGTGGGCATACAACCCGCTGACCTCGGCATTGTTGAGTTCAATGTTCAATCTTTGGTAGAGGGGCATGTATCGGATGTTGATAGCAACTCTCTTCAGGGGGTGGCCATCACTTCGATGATGGATCTTGGTTTTATTGAATTCAATACTGGGACTGGCTGGCAGCCTGTGGATACTGCTGGACTGGGGCCGGAGATGGCTTTGCTGCTTCGCCCTGAGGATCAGTTGCGCTATACCCAAGACCCCAATAATAGTGTTACCCCCACCATCGCATTCCATGCCTGGGATCAAACGGGTGACACTGGCGGACTTGAAGGAACCTACTATGACACGTCCGGACTTCTTGGCACTATACATCCATTCAGTAGTGATGAAGCTGTAGCAAGCCTTGAAGTCGGCACAGATGCAATTCTCAGTATCAGCGATACCCGTGTCAGTGAGGATGATGGTGTTGCCTATGTGACCATTGAGCGAACAGGGATAACTGGCAGTCAAGTCTGGGTTCGCTATGACACCTATGAAAAAAATGCCCGCTTGAGTAGTGATTACAACGATTACAAACCGGCCCACGGCTGGCTAACCTTTCAACAGGGTGAAACCAGTAAGTTGATAGAAATCCCTATTATCGATGATGCTGTTGATGAGGGTCTACAGCGCTTCCAAGTGCGATTGGCCTGGGCCAGTGATGGTGCCATTCTGGCAGAGGGCGCAGACAAGGCAACGGTCTATATCACCGACAATGATGAACTCTACGCTGAACAGTCCACGCTTATTCTTGGAACCAACGGTAATGATACCTTGCAGGGAGCTCTGCAAACGAGACTATTCTGGGACGGGATGGGAACGATACACTGACAAGCAGTGGAGACGACTTACTCTTTGGTGGTAACGGTAATGACCGCCTGATAATGGGTAATGGCCAAACCACGGTGATTCTAGCCCCCAATACAGGTCTCGATACTCTTGTAATACCTGATGATTTTAGTGGCAAGCTTGTTCTTGATATGAGCGCCTTTGGGATTGATTATGGTTCAGATGGTTTTATAGATTTCGCAGAAATTTCTCCAAATATCGACCTTTCTAATTCATGGTCAAGTCTACACAACAAAGAAGGATTTCTCGTTGCACTAGGGGATACCTATGCTGATGCCAGCACAGCGCTACAAAGTGGCATTCAAGCAATTTATGCAGCTGTCGACCAGGCGCAACTAGTCCGTGGTGATTACATCCCAGATAGCTCAGAACTCTTCATGTTTTGGGATAGCAGTGCTGGTTTAATGGTAAGTTGGGTTTTGTACCATACTGATGTCGGCACACAAAATATCGTGATCGATCAGGCTCAGGATATTGCATTATTCGAGGGACGAGATTTTGCAAGTCTTAATGAGAATGTCGATATCGAATTCCCCACTAGTCTATTGACGGGAACAACCGCAGATGAAATGCTCACCGGCAGCGTGACGGATGACCTTATCATCAGTGGCGGCGGTATCGATTACATCACCGGTGGTCTGGGCAGTGATACCCTGGTTGTCTCTCCCACCCAATCCCCTGAAACAGAAGCGGTACTGATCTTCCGGCCACAAGATCTGGCTGCGGGAGAGATTGACCGGGTTGTGGGAGTTGGAGAAAGCGCTGGCGATACCCTTTACGATATGAGCCAGTTTGGAGTGGACAACGGCATCCCGTTGTTCACCGATATTGCTGCAGTTTATCAGGATGGTTCCACATCCACTCTGCTTAGCCAGCAAGACCCTGCCGGAGCAGATCTGGTTCTCTATAGCTCCATATCATTTACTACGGCACCTGACGCGCTGGCATCCCTGCAAACTGCAGCAGGCCCACTCAGCCCCAACTTCTTCATGGCCTGGAACATGAACGGGGTGATGGCGGTAAGTTATATCTCAGAGGGTGCGGCAGCCGGAGACCTGTTCATTATTGACGGCCATACCTATGAAGAGTCGCTGTTGGGCTTCGAAGCTGGCAGCATCGGTGCGCATGACATCAACCTGATTCCCTTTCAGGTGGGTACCAATACGATTCCCGAGGGGCCGGAACTTTCTGATCATCTTCAGGGTGGTAGCACCACTGACATACTGATGGGCATGAATGGACGTGATCTTCTGGAGGGTGGTGATAGTAATGATATCCTCTTCGGTGATCGTGTAATGATGAACACCGCCCAGCGAATTGCACTCATGAATACCTTTATCACTGGCGGCTACCCTGACTTGAGTCAGTTAAGTTTCTCAGGCGATGGCGCTGACAGCTTGTGGGGTGGGCGGGGCAGTGATTACCTCATCGGTGGCGCCGGTGCGGATGGGTTTGGTTTCCGCCCGGAAGATCTGGGTACCGGTGAAGACTGGGTTATCAACTTTGAAGTCGGAACAACCTATACAGACGGCAATGGTAATCAACATTACTACAGCGACTATATCGACCTGACGGATTTCAAGGTTGATAACGGTGATTATGGCAGGGCTGATGTCGTTTATCTTGAAGGAAGTGCAGTTGATCTCTCCTCCGCCGATATTGTCATCGATACCACAGGACTTACTTTCCTCGATGGTGTGGAAGCGATATTTGGCAACGGATCGGGTACGCCATATGATGGCCTTGTGAATTACCTTGGTGTGACAGGAGCTGACAACGAATTTTTCTATGTATGGCAGGATTTCGACCTCGATGTCCGTCTCAGCTACGTAGAAGATTTTGACCATGACGGAATACTCAATCCAGATGAGGTATCCGACATTGCTATATTGACCAACATCAACCCCTCTCCCGATGTAGGGTTTGATATGTACACCCTCAATCAGGATCACTTCCTGATCAACGATATCCAGACCATGACCAACCAGTGGGATAATGGTGGAGCATATAGATGGGCATCAACCAACATCAATTACAACTTCGCTCCTAATATTACAGAGTTTGAAGATGATGGCGGCACCCCGACTACGCTAACCGATGGGGCCAAACAGGCCATAACCGATGCACTCACCCTCTGGTCTGAAAGCAATGGATTGACCTTCAATCTTGTAGGAGATACTGAATCAGCGGATCTGAGCATAGGCATCGGCCAGAATACAGAGGGTTGGGATTTCAAACGGTTTAACAATAGCGATCAAAACGGTATTACTGATGCGCGAATGTGGCTCAATGAACATGATTTCGGCTGGGTTTCTGAAGCTGAATGGGCGCCGGGTGCCAGCTCTGCCTTTTACGATCTGTTAGGCGGTATTGGCAATTTACTCGGTCTCCATGAGCCCCAGCGGTATGGCGATTGGTGGGAACACTCACCCTATATACATCCAGAAGCGGATGATGGAAGTGCCACCGTATTTAATTGGAACGGCAGTGCCAACTGGCCAACCGATGCATGGACTCCGATGATGCTGGATCATGAAGCGATGCAGTTCCTCTATGGTGTGGATACCACAACCCGCACCGGCACCACCAAATATGGGTACGGCGCCAAGACTAACTACACTATGGGTGATTCGACATCCGGCGTTGACCTGGACTACCTGAACTTCACCGACAACGGCCCAATACCTGTGGGGGTTATCTGGGATGGCGGTGGTGAAGATGCGTTGGCATGGAACCCAGCTGACCCAACTCCAGTCAAGATTGACCTGCGCCCCGGCCACTTCTCCTCTATGGGCGGATTGACCGACAACATTGGTATTGCCGAGGGGACAACCATCGAGAGAGCAGGCGGAGGTGCCGGTGATGATACCTCAAAGGGAATGATGCCAATAACTACTTATTCGGCAGAGAAGGCGATGACAAGCTCATGGGATTGGGTGGTGAGGATCGCATATGGGGCCATGGTGGTAACGACATACTAATCGGCGGTACTGGTAAGGATCGTATGTGGGGTGGTGATGGTGCCGATACATTTGTTATTGGTGAACCTGAAGTAAAAAACCCCCTTGATAACAGCAATGGCTGGTGGATTTCTGACAACATCTTTGACTTCAGCTTTACAGAGGGCGATAAAATCGATATTAGGGATATTTTACCCGACTTTAACTCGGCTGATGTAAATGACAGCATCCTTAACCACCTTGAGACAAGGGCAGCCACTTACGATGATAACGGCATAACACAGGAATACACCCAACTTAGGCTGCTCGAAGACACTAACAGCAACAGTTCACTTACCAATTTCTTCTTTTCAAATGATGGCGGAGTTACTTATAGCGGTTATATCACCATGGATGAACTCATAACCCATGAAAGCTTTATCTACGCAGATACGGTATAAGTTTAGGGTAGGCCAATTACTGACCGGCCTACCCTAACCGCAAATCATTGTGGCTACCACAAAAAGGCGCACTGTACCGACACTGTACAGTGCGCCCGTTTTGTCTGAAATAGGTCTCAGTGTCGCCTTTAGCCTTGTTTTATCTGATATCAGTCCAAACACCTCATGAGCAATCCTGAAACCGAAACAGCCCCAGCCACCTTGGAAAATCCCCAGCAGACAGGGAAACCTTCAGCGACCCTCTCCTGGGCTGTCTGGAACACCTGAGCCATCATTATGACCGGCCCAAGAGTAGCGATGCACTTATGGCGGGGCTACCTCTTGAGGGTGATTCACTCGACCCGGCGGGCTTTATACGTGCGGCCAAGCGAATCGGACTCACCGCCCGTCTGCAGCGCAAGCCACTGAAACAGATCACCCCCCTGATGCTGCCGACAGTACTGCTGTTGAATGAGTGGGACGCCTGTGTATTGCAGGAGATCGACACTCAAAACGGCACCGCCACACTGATTCAACCCGAGAGCGGAGGAACGACCTCCCTACCCCTTGAAGAACTCTCAGGACGCTATAGTGGTGCGGCCCTCTTCATCCGTCCTGAGCACGCCTTCAGCCGGGCCGTAGCCGGCAGGCCCCACCATGCAGGCGGCCACTGGTTCTGGTCTGCCATGGGGGGTATTAAGGGGCTCTACAGCGAGGTCGCCCTGGCCACCCTGATGGTCAATCTATTTGCCCTCGCCGTACCGCTGTTTATCATGAACGTCTACGACCGGGTGGTACCCAATCGGGCGGTGGAGACCCTCTGGGTATTGGCTGCCGGTGTCGGTCTGGTATTTCTCTTCAGTCTGCTGATGAGCATTCTGCGCGGCTATTTCATCGATGTCGCCGCCCGCAAGAGTGACCAGGAGATCTCCGGGCGCATTCACGAACAGTTGCTGTCGAGCAAGCTCGGTGCCCGCAAAGGGTCTCTGGTGCCTTTGTCAATCACATGCAGGAGTTTGATCGTTTTCGCGAGTTTTTCACCTCCACCACCCTGACAACGCTCATCGACTCCCCTTCATCTTTCTTTTTGTCGGCATCATCGCTTTTATTGGTGGCCCTCTGGGCTGGATCCCCTTCGGTGCTATTCCGCTGGTGCTGCTGATCGGTCTTATAGTACAGCGCCCCCTTCCGCCGACTGGTGGATGAGAGTTTTGAAGAGGCGGCAAAAAAACACGCCACCCTGTTCGAGGCCCTCACCGGCCTTGAGAATGTCAAGACGGTGCAGGCGGAAGGGGTTCTACTAAAACAGTTGGATGAACAGGTGGCCCGCCTCTCCGACAACAGCGTCAGTAGCCGCATGGTCACCTCGGTTGCCACCAACCTCACCAAGTTCATTCAGCAGCTGGTAACGGTGTTGATCGTTATCGGCGGTGTCTACCTTATTGACGAGGGAAAGCTCACGGTTGGCGGACTCATTGCGTGTACCCTGCTGGCCGGGCGTGCCATGGCACCCCTGGGTCAACTTACCGCCATCTTTACCCGCTTTCATCAGTCGTTGGCCGCCTACCGCTCCCTTAGCGGCATCATGGCCACTGAGGTGGAACGTCCGGTGGATAAAACCTTTCTCCACCGCCCTGAGCTTAAAGGTGAGTTAGCTTTTGAAAACGTCAGCTTCACCTACCCAGATCAACCGATTCCAGCGTTAAGCGATGTCAGTTTCCGTATTGCCGCGGGTGAACGGGTGGCCATCATCGGCCGCAACGGTGCCGGAAAAACCACGGTGGAGAGAATGCTGTTAAGTCTCTATGAGCCGGAGAGTGGTAATGTATTGGCAGACGGGACCGATCTGCGCCAGATCGACCCAGCTGATCTGCGCCGCAACATCGGTTACGTACCTCAGGAGCCGGTGCTGTTCAATCTCTCTATTCGCGACAACATGGTACTGGGCATCCCCTTTGTTGATGACAGCGCAATAATTCGGGCGGCACAACTGACCGGTATCGATGAGATGGTGGCCCGACACCCACACGGATACGATCTACAGGTGGGAGAGCGCGGCGGCAAGCTCTCCGGTGGTCAGCGTCAAGCGATCAATATTGCCCGGGCTCTGATCAACGACCCACAAATTCTGATTATGGATGAGCCCACAAGCGCCATGGACAACACGGCGGAGAGTCGCTTCAAACATCGCATGATGGAGATTCTGCCCGGTAAAACCTTCGTCCTGGTGACCCACAAGGCTCTATGCTGAATCTGGTTGACCGGATCATCCTACTTGATGGTGGCAAGGTGGTAATGGACGGCCCCAAGGCACAGGTGCTTAAAGCCCTCGCCGAAGGCAAGGTGGAGGCGGTTCAATGAGCCATAAAATCACCTGGCGCGACAAATATCTGGTCACCGACACCCGCAGTCGGGGACAGCTCGGCGCTTCACCCTTCAGTCACAGCATCCTCTGGGCTACTATTCTCTTCTTAGGCCTTGCCCTGCTCTGGGGGCACTACACCCAACTGGATGAGATTACCCGGGGAGAAGGTAAGGTGGTTCCCTCGCGCCAGATGCAGGTGGTGCAGAGCCTGGATGGGGGTATCGTCCAGGAGATTCTGGTGCAAGAGGGAGAGGTGGTAAAAGAGGGTCAGGTGCTGCTGCACATCGACGATACCCGCTTCGCCTCCTCCTTTCGTGAGGGACAGTTCTCTGCAGAAGGGTTGAATGCACGCATTGCACGCCTTGAAGCCGAGGCCGGCGGCATACCGTTCACTCTGGAGGAAACATCAGAACAAGGGATGAGTGACTATCTGAGTAGTGAACTTGCTCTCTACAACTCACGTAAGGCCGAACTGGATGCGTCATTCAGTGTGTTAAATCGGCAGCAGGAACAGAAACAGCAGGAGATCACCGAGTACCGGGTCCGGCTGAAACAGCTCAAGAAGAACCTTGAACTGGCCCATGATGAATTAAAAATCACAGAGCCTCTGGCGAAGGCCCGTATCGCCTCAGAGGTGGATGTGTTGCACCTTAGGCGGGCCATTGGTGAAAAACAGCTTGATCTGGATGCTACCCGCCTGGCCATTCCCCGTTTACGCTCTGCCCTGGAAGAGATCAAGAGCCGCATCGAAGAAGTTCAGTCACGCTTTCGCAGTGAGGCCCAGGAAGAGCTCAATCGTTCCCGTGAAAAAGCCGTTCAACTGCGCGAAGCCAACGTGGCTCTTGAAGATAGGGTGAGTCACACAACAGTACGCTCTCCGGTAGCCGGTATCATCAATAAGATGCACCTATCTACCGTCGGTGGTGTGGTGCGTCCCGGGGATGACCTGATTGAAGTGGTACCCATGGAGGACAACCTGCTGATAGAGGCTCGAATCCGGCCCAAGGATATCGCTTTCCTGCGCCCCGGCCAGATAGCCAAAGTGAAAGTCACCGCCTACGATTTTGCTATCTATGGCGACCTTTCCGGCACCCTGGAGCACATCAGCGCCAATACCATCGAGGATGAACGGGGTGAGAGCTTCTACCGGATCCGGATCGTACCACACAGAGCTACTTTGGGCCTCAATCAAAGCCACTCCCCATCATCCGGGCATGACCACCAGTGTGGATATTCTTACCGGGAAAAAGAGCGTTATTGACTACCTGTTGAAACCGATCCGACGAGCCACCGCACTTGCCCTTACAGAAAGATGAGCCACAATCAACCTGCAGCAAAGAGCCATTCCCGGCGGTGAATAATAACAACACTCCATCAGAGCAGTGATCAGAATGAAGAAACCCGTTGCATGGCTTCTCTCAGCCTACCGCGCCGACAGCCACGCCGCCTGGGGTGACTGGCTGCTGTCGAGCCAGGATCAGTATGATTGGCAGCGGTTTGAACTGCCCGGCCGCCATTTCCGCTGGCGTATACGCGGCAACCCCTTGAGTTGGCTGGATCAGATGCCGGCAACACCCCCTGACCTGATCGTCGCCACTTCTATGGTTGATCTGAGCACCATCAAGGGGCTCCACCCCCGTTTGGCCCATGTGCCCACTGTCTACTACTTTCATGAAAACCAGTTTGCCTACCCGGTCACCGACGGTCAATTCAATCAGTCGATCCACAGATGGTGCAGCTCTACGGCGCCCTGGCCGCCGATAAGGTAGCATTCAACTCCCACTTCAACCGGGACTCATTTCTCAACGGTGTCAATGAGTTGTTGGCAAAAATGCCCGACTGCGTTCCCCATGGAGTAAGTGACCGTATCCGACATAAAAGCCATATTCTCCCGGTGCCTATCTCACCCGTAGCTACAGCAGAGAAGGATCCGCGACTGATCCTCTGGAGCCACCGATGGGAGTACGACAAAGCCCCAGACCTGTTTGCCGACGCTATCATCGAGCTTGACGGACGCGGCTGCGACTTCCGCCTTGCCCTGCTGGGAGGTCGGCCGGAAAAAGCCCCCCCATCCCTGACCCGACTGCGCGACCAGTTGTCGCATCGCATCACTGCCGATGGCAAGAGCACAGCAGATCAATACCGTTCACTGCTGGGAAAAACATCCATTGTAGTGAGCACAGCAATCCACGAATTCCAGGGACTGGCTATACTGGAAGCGGCAAGCGCCGACGCCCGCCCTCTAGTGCCCGATGCCCTCTGCTATCCAGAACAATACGGCACCATCTACCGCTACCCTGCCGGTGATGCAAAGGCACTGGCGGATCGACTGGAGCAGTGGCTAAAGAACGGCCTCCCACCAGCGGAGGATATCTCTCCATGGTATGAAGAGAACCTAACACAGAGCTGGCATGATCTGCTGATTTTACCCAACTGAACACATTGTTCAGGCATATCTCATCAGCCAGGGATTTAGCTGATGAGATATACAGAACGATTTGTCTTCAAATTGAGTTGTTTTACAACAGCAAACGGAAACATGGTTCCAATAATCTGCTGTCACCGGTAGAGTATGAAAACCGTTACCAAGAACGGCTGGAAAGTGTCTAGGTTATTGGTGGCGATTCAGGATAAGGCATTGCTCAACCTGCGATGTAAATATCAGACTACAGAGAAAAACGATGACTGAGACTGTGGATGAACTGAAGAAAAGAATGGATGAGGCTGAAGCCGATGGCAGCCAAGTGATGGGCATCTATCTGACAGCCGGAATGGCCAAGGCGATCCGCTGGGAACTCAAACAGATGTATGGCAGCGATCCAGGCGAAGATCTGACGCTGCTCTTCGGTGCGGCGGTACTCTCCCAGGATGCGCCTGAGTTGAAGTTTGAAATATAGGCAACTTTTAACTACTCAACATCTTTCAAGTTTTCACAACGCAGATAGGCGTTCAAAAACAGGGAGTTATTGATTCGCGAACCCTAAACCGACCGTAGGAGCGCTTTCCCGAAGCGCGATCAAATAGACCGATCGTGCTTCAAAAAAACGCTCCTACGTGAAGTCGGCGTTCGTGGCCAGCTTAGGTGTGTACCTTTACCTTACAGCGGACGAACTTTGTTGGCGCATGGACCTTTTTGACCCTGCCCCTCTTCGAACTCAACGGACTGGCCATCTTTCAATGTTGCGTAGCCGCCACCTGCTTGAATTTCTGAATGATGAACAAACAGATCTTTACCACCATCTTCCGGTGTAATAAATCCGAAGCCCTTATCTGCATTAAACCACTTTACTGTACCTTTGCTCATACTGTTCTCTTTAACCAATTAGTGAAAAATATAATTCTGCTTTTGCTATCACCATTACGCAAACAGACCTTGGATTTAATGAAGAATCAAGTTCTTCGTTCCAGGTAATAATATCCCTATTCGACAAACTGCTAATTCACCTGATAGCCCAAAACGGAGGGAAGCCAGAGTGCGATTTGTGGGAAAATAATAACCAGGGCAATCTTGGTAAGCATAGCAGCAATGGGCAAGATATCCCAGCGTATTTTCGCGTTGATGGGAACACAATCGGAAGCATTGCGTTAAGATTGATGGTAAATCTACTTTTTTACGTCGCAATCGACTCCGACCCCTGCCAAAATACAAGCACTGCCCAACACTCAAAGAAGCCCCCCATGACCACAGACTTTTCAACCCTGCTACTGACACCCGAGATGCTGAGCAATCTCCAATCGTTGGATTACCTGGAGATGACCCCTATTCAAGCAGCCTCCCTACCGTCACTGCTACAGGGAAAAGACCTCATCGCCCAAGCAAAGACCGGTAGCGGCAAAACCGCCGTCTTTGGCATCGGCCTGCTCAGCCGACTGAATGTGGCGAAATTCCGGGTTCAGGCATTGGTTCTCTGCCCCACCCGAGAGCTGGCCGATCAGGTCGGCAAAGAGATTCGGCGGTTGGCACGCTGCCTGCCCAATACCAAGCTGGTCAGCCTCTGTGGCGGCAAGCCGTTCGGGCCGCAGGTGGGATCGCTGGAGCATGGCGCCCATATCGTGGTGGGTACACCAGGGCGAATACTAAAGCACCTGCAAAAAGGCACCCTCGACCTGCATCACATCACGACACTGGTTCTGGATGAGGCGGATCGGATGCTCGACATGGGCTTCTTTGATGACATCGCAACCGTTATCGCCAAAACACCCGACCAGCGGCAGACCCTGCTCTTCTCCGCTACCTACCTGACTCAATCAAGGGGATGAGTGGCCAGTTTCAGCAGGATCCAGTAGTGGTAACGGTGGATGCCACCCACACCGAAAGCCACATCAAACAGCACTTCTACGAAGTGGGGAAGGGACAACGAATAGAAGCCATAGCCACCCTGCTGGCTCACCACCGACCGGAATCCAGCGTAATCTTCTGCAACACCCGTCAGCAGTGCAAGGAGGTGGTGAACGAGATGCAACAGCGAGGTTTCGAAGCGCTGGCCCTGCACGGCGACCTGGAACAGAAGGAGCGTGATCAAGTGCTGGTGATGTTCGCCAATAAAAGCTGTCCCATCCTGGTCGCCACCGACGTTGCCGCCCGCGGCTCGATATCAAAGATCTGCAGGCCGTGATCAACCTTGAACTCTCTCGCGACCCTGAGGTGCATATTCACCGTATCGGCCGCACTGGCCGTGCTGGAAAAAAAGGTATCGCCATCAGCCTCTTTACCGCATCCGAGGCCTATCGAATCAATGCCATTGAGGAGTACACCAAGAGCACTATCCCGGTTGAAACAGTGGAAGATATCGAGATCAAAGAGGGGTTCGATCTGCAACCCCCCATGATCACCTTCTGTATCGACGGCGGACGTAAAGAAAAAGTCCGTCCCGGTGACATCCTCGGCGCACTCACCGGTGAAGGCGGCATACCCGGCAACAAAGTTGGCAAGATCGACATCTTCGACCACATCGCCTATATCGCCATCGCACGCGACATCAGCAATAAAGCGCTCAAGCAGCTGTCTGATGGAAAAATAAAGGGACGCAGGTTCAAGGTGCGGCAGTTAAGTAATCGCTAAATACTACCTGATTACCCCTAAAATCCAGCCTGAAATGAACGCAAATATGGCTCTCCACTGGTATATTTTTTGGGCATTAATTCCTGCCAAAAACATGTTCTGACGCTTTGCATTTGTAGGAGCGAACTTGTTCGCGATGGACTCCGAAACATGCTCTTCGCGAACAAGTT